>Ga0265293_10001522_pt1 | contig 50371 bp, 49 predicted proteins | sample Munlanlewell138R_FD_192505 | JGI IMG/M metagenome (GOLD analysis project Ga0265293, IMG submission 192505) | Leachate microbial communities from a municipal landfill in Southern Ontario, Canada - Leachate well 138R | ecosystem: Engineered > Solid waste > Landfill > Unclassified | place: Canada... | reverse complement strand
CGAATCGGGACCGCCGCAGGTGCTGCTGGCGACCTCGGCGTTGGCCGATGTGGACATCGCCGGCTGGACGCAGCGCTTCGACCTGCTCTCCGATCCCGGCCGCCTCGAGATCCTGTTGGGCCTGCACCGCGCCCCGGGGATCTGCGTGGGTGACCTGGCCAACGTGTTGAACCGCTCGGAGAACGCCGTGTCGCAGGCGCTGCGCGTGCTGCGCCAGCAGGGCTGGGTGACCTCGACCCGGATCGGCCGGCAGGTCAGCTATCGCCTCGAGGACCCGACCGTGCACGACCTACTGCACTGGATCGGCGCGGCGCACGGTTGAGCCGCCTCAGGCGTGCTGGTGGGCGTGGTCCTCGACGAGGTCGCTCTGGTGGGCGTGCCGGTGCGTGTGCGCCTGACCGTCGTGAGTGTGGCTGTGCTCGTGCTCCACGTGCTCGTGATCGTGGCTGGTGTGCGCGTGGCTGTGTGAGTCCGGCCCATGGGTGTGGGCGTGCGCGTGCGGTTCGGCGTGGGTGTGTGGCTCGGACATGTCGGCTCTTTCCGTGGTGGGGCGCGATCAGGCCGGATCGCCCGGTAACGCGCGCATCGCGGGGTCGTGGCGGTGATGGCCCGGGATTCCCGGACCGGCGTGCTCGGCGTTGAAGACCGCGTCGACCACGAGTTGCCGCACGTGGTCGTTCTCGAGTCGGTAGATCACCTGGGTCCCCTCCCTGCGGGTCCGCACGAGGCGGGCCATCCGCAGCTTGGCCAGGTGTTGGGACACCGACGGCGCGGGCTTGCCGACGTGATCGGAGAAGTCGTTGACCGACCGCTCGCCACGCGTGAGCGCCCAGAGGATCTGGATGCGGGTGGGGTCGGCGAGCATGCGGAACACCTCGACGATGAGGCTGGCCTCGGTCGTCGGGTAGTAGGGGATTTCGGTGCGTCTGGTGGCGATCACCGCAACCAGACGCACCGAAATCGCACGAAGTCAGTGCCGCTTGGGCGACGGCCAGGTGGGTTCGCCGCACAGCGCCAGCAGGGCGTTCTCGATCACCTCCGGCAGCGCCGGGTGGATCCAGTACTGCCCGCGCGCCATCTCCTGCCCGCCCAGGCCGAAGCTCATCGCCTGGATCAACGGTTGGATCAGCGTCGAGGCCTGATGCCCCATCAGATGCGCGCCGAGGATCTGGCCGGTGTCGGCCGCCACGATGATCTTGCACACGCCGGTGGTGTCCTCCATGGCCCAGCCGTAGGCCACGTCGCCGAAGTCCTGCAGCTTGACCTTGATGTCGAGATCCAGTGCGCGGGCCTCGTTCTCGGTCAGGCCGACGTAGGCGATCTGCGGATCGGTGAACACCGCCGAGGGCACATAGCGATGATCGGCGGCGGCCAGCGCCTCGACGTCATCCCAGTCCTGCAGCAGGTTGTGCCGCACCACCCGGGCCTCCAGGTTGGCGACGTGCTTGAGCTGATAATCCGAGGACACGTCGCCGAGCGCGAAAATGCCGCGCGCCGTGGTGCGTTGGTGGTCGTCGACCACCACCTGCCCGCTCTCGGTGACCTCGACCCCGGCCAGGTGTGCGTCGAGCAGATCGCCGTTGGGGCGCCGGCCCGTGGCGACCAGGACGGCGTCGGCGCTCAGCGTCGAACCGTCGTCGAGTTCCACGGTGGTGCCCGTGTCGTCGGTGCGTCCGCCGGTGACCGTGCGGCCGAACAGCACCTCCCACTTGCGGGAGGCGAGGTCGGTGAACCGCTCGCCGATGTCGTCGTCGCAGTGCGACATCATGGTGGCCCCGCGCAGCACCAGCGTAACCCGAGATCCCAACGCGGAGAAGACATGTGCGAACTCGGCGGCGATGAAGCCGCCGCCGATGATCACCAGGTGCTCGGGGAGCTCCGGGATGCGCATGATGGAGTCACTGGTGTGCCAGGCGATGTCGCTGGCGGCGATCGCCGGCGGGATCACGGCGCGCGCCCCGGCGGCGATCACCACCTGATCCGAGGTGAACTCGACACCGGACTCGGTGCGCAGCAGGTGGCGGCCGTCCGGGCGGGTGGGCCCGAACCGGGTGTGGCCGTCGAAGACCGTGACGTTGGGGGAGGACCGGCGATAGCGCTCACCGCCCAGGGCGATCGGATCGATGCGACCGAACACCCGCGAGACGATGTCGCGCCACCGCACCCCGTCGATCCGGGCGTCCACGCCGAAACGGGCGCTGTCGCGGATCGTCGCGGCCACCTCGGCCGCGTAGACGAACATCTTGGTCGGGATGCACCCGACGTTGAGGCAGGTGCCGCCGAAGGTGCCCTGCTCACAGATGGCGACACGCTTGGACTCGTAGCGCTCGTCCAGGATGGTGTTGCCCGAGCCGGTGCCGATGATGGTCAGATCGAAGTGGTCCACGTCAGCCCTGTCTGGTGTGTTCGGAGGAGTCGGGGGAGAAGGTCCCGAGGTAGCGGTCCAACCACCGGTCCAGTTCGGCGTAGGCCGCCGCGCGCGGCTCCGGCAGCGACAGGAACACGTCGTGCTTGGCGTCGGTGATCGGCGCGACGGTGGTGTGGTTGCCCACACAGCCCGCCCACCGGGCGATCTGTCGGACGTCGAGGACGGCGTCCCCGCGCTGCATCGCCTCGGCATCGTCGCGGGATTCGGCCACCGAGTGGTCCGACCGCAGGATCAGGTTGGGCACACCGACATCCAGCCCGCGGTGCAACCGGGCGTGCCCGCGCCGCACGGCGTTGAGCCAGCCGACCGTCACCGGAAAGCCACCCAGCGGCTTCCACTGCAGGTTGTAGTCGAACTCGCCGGAAAAGTCGCGGTGCAAGGTGGTGCCGTAGCCGCCCTCGGTCGGTTTCCGCACGACGCGGAGCTTGCGCAGCCGGGCCAGCGTCCGCAGCGCCGCCGAGGTGGGCGCGGCCCGCAGGATCGACGGGCCGTGCAGATCGAAGAACGGGCTGTTGAGCACCAGGCCGCCGACGCCCAGGGCGGCCGTCAGGTCCCGCTGCCGCAGTCGATCGAGCCACAGCGTCACGATCAGCCCGCCCGCGGAGTGCCCCGACACGCACACCTGCGCGCCGTCGGTCTCGGCGGCGATGACCGCCAGGGCGCGCTCGAGTTCCCGGTCGTAGCGGGCCAGGTCGGTGGTGAAGTGCGGGGTCTGGCCGGACCGCCAGGATCGACCGCATTTGTGCAGGTCCAGCGCGTAATAGGTGAATCCGCGGGCCGCGAACCGATCGGCGGACTCGGTGTTGAAGAAGTAGTCGGTGTAGCCGTGCACACCGAGGACCGCGTGCCGGGCCCGCCCGGCCGGCCCACGGCGGACCAGGGTCGCGACGAGGTCGCCCTCGCCGTCGGGATCGGCGCCGAGTTCCAACGTGTGTTGGTGGTAGCCGGGCAGGACGTCGGCCTCCCATACCGTCACGCGTTCACCTTAGCCGCGCGAGCTGTCTGCCAGATCACCTGACTCGCCCGATTAATCGGCCGGGCGGCGGGCTAACCTGAGATCGAAGACAGGAGACCGGGACGCGCGAAGTACCTCGGTCAACCGACGACACGAGCGCGAAGGACCAACATCCGGTGTCAGACGCCAACGTAACCAAAACCGACGTAGTGCTGGTGGGCGCCGGCATCATGAGCGCCACCCTGGGGGCTTTGCTGCGTCTCGTCGAGCCGGACTGGTCGATCACGCTGATCGAGCGGTTGGACGGCGCCGCGGCCGAGAGCAGCGACCCCTGGAACAACGCCGGTACCGGTCACTCCGCATTGTGCGAGCTGAACTACACCCCCGAGCAGGCCGACGGCTCGATCGACATCACCAAGGCCGTCACGGTCAACGAGCAGTTCCAGGTGTCGCGCCAATTCTGGGCGCACGCCATCGAGAACGGCGTGCTCGCCGACGCGCGCAGCTTCATCAACCCGATCCCGCACGTGAGCTTTGTGCAGGGCGCCGAGCGGATCGACTACCTGCGTCGGCGCCGCGAGGCCCTGGTGCACAACCCGCTGTTCGCGGGCATGGAGTTCATCGATACGCCCGACGAGTTCGCCCGGCGGCTGCCCTACATGGCCGCCGGCCGCGACTTCTCCGACCCGGTCGCGCTGAACTGGGCCACCGACGGCACCGACATCGACTTCGGTTCGCTGTCCAAACAACTCATCGGCTACGGCGTCACCAACGGCACCACGGCGCTGTTCGGCCACGAGGTCCGCAACCTGTCCAAGCGCTCCGACGGCGGCTGGACGGTCAAGGTGCGCAACCGTCGCACCGGCGCCGACCGCAAGATCGAGACCCGCTTCGTGTTCGTCGGCGCCGGCGGCGACGCGCTGCCGCTGCTGCAGAAGTCGGGGATCGCCGAGGCCAAGGGCTTCGGCGGGTTCCCGGTGGGCGGGCAGTTCCTGCGCACCAGCAACCCCGCGGTCACGGCCGGGCACCAGGCCAAGGTCTACGGCTTCCCGCCGCTGGGTGCCCCGCCCATGTCGGCCCCGCACCTGGACACCCGCTTCATCAACGGCAAGCAGTGGCTGCTGTTCGGACCGTTCGCGGGCTGGTCCCCGAAGTTCCTCAAGCAGGGGCACTTCACCGACCTGCCGCTGTCGATCAAGCCCAACAACCTCGCCTCGATGGTGGGCGTCGGGCTGACCCAGATGAGCCTGGTGAACTACCTGCTCAGCCAGCTGCTGCTGTCGGAGGCCGACCGCGTCGACATGCTGCGCGACTTCGCGCCCACCGCCGTGGATTCCGACTGGGACCTGTCGGTCGCGGGTCAGCGGGTCCAGGTGATCAAGCCGGCCAAGGGTAAGGGTGGCACGCTCGAGTTCGGCACCACGGTGCTCTCGGCGGCCGACGGCAGCATCGCCGGTCTGCTGGGCGCCTCGCCGGGCGCCTCGACGGCCGTGCCCGCGATGCTCGAGGTCATGCAGCGCTGCTTCGGCGATCGCTACGCCGGCCCGTGGCAGAGCAAGCTCAAGGAGATGATCCCGTCCCTGGGTACGCCGCTCTCGGACAACCCGGCCCTGTTCGACGAGGTCTGGGCGTGGGGGACCAAGGTGCTGGGCCTCGAATCCGATTCGACCGCAAGAGATCCCGAGCCGGTGACCTTGTCGTGACGGTGGTGGTGCCGCGGCGGGTCTGGGCCAAGGATCTCGACGCGCCCACGCTGTACGAGCTGCTCAAGCTCCGGGTCGAGGTGTTCGTCGTCGAACAGGCCTGCCCCTACCCGGAACTCGACGGCCGTGACCTGCTCGCCGAGACGCGGCACTTCTGGCTCGAACAGGCCGAGGGGCCCGAACCGGGCACCGTCGTCTGCAATCTGCGCCTGACCGAGGAACACGCGGGCGGGGAGAAGGCCTTCCGGATCGGGCGCGTGTGCACCAAGCGCGAGGCCCGCGGGCAAGGCCACACCACCCGGCTGCTGCAGGCCGCGCTGGCCGAGGTCGGCGATTACCCATGCCGGATCAACGCCCAGACCTACCTGCAGGGGCTCTACGCCCGGCACGGCTTCCTGCCCGACGGCGAGGAGTTCGTCGAGGATGGCATTCCGCACGTGCCGATGCTGCGGGCGGGTGTGGCCCGAGTCGAACAAGCGAGGTAGCGACATCACCAGTTCATTTCCATTCAGCGCGATCGTCGGCCACGACCAACTGCGGTTGGCGCTCGTGTTGTGCGCGGTGCGCCCGGAGATCGGCGGGGTGCTGATCCGCGGCGAGAAGGGCACCGCGAAGTCGACGGCCGTGCGCGCGTTGGCCGACATCCTGGCCCAGATCGACGACGCCCGGTTGGTGGAGCTGCCGATCGGGGCCACCGAGGACCGGGTGGTGGGATCGCTGGACCTGCAGAAGGTGCTGCGCGACGGCGAACACGCGTTCTCGCCGGGGCTGCTCTCGCGCGCGCATCGCGGCGTGCTCTACGTCGACGAGGTGAACCTGCTGCACGACCACCTGGTCGACGTGCTGCTCGACGCCGCGGCGATGGGCCGGGTCCATGTCGAGCGCGACGGCGTCTCGCACTCCTACGAGGCGCGCTTCGTCCTGATCGGCACCATGAACCCGGAGGAGGGCGAGCTGCGCCCACAGCTGCTGGACCGCTTCGGGCTGACCGTGGACGTGCGGGCCTCCCGCGACGTCGACGTGCGCACCGAGGTCATCCGCGCGCGGCTGGCCTACGAGGCCGATCCGCAGGAATTCGCGGCGCGGTTCGCCGCCGCCGACACCGAGGTGGCCCAGCGGATCGCCGCCGCGCGGGCCCGGGTGCCGCAGATCACGCTCACCGACGACGACCTGCGCCGGATCGCGGCGTTGTGCGCGGCCTTCGACGTCGACGGGATGCGCGCGGATCTGGTGGTGGCGCGCACCGCGGTCGCGCACGCCGCCTGGCGGGGCGCCGATGCCGTCGAGGTGGAGGACATCCGGGTGGCCGCCGAACTGGCGTTGCCGCACCGACGTCGACGCGACCCGTTCGACGACCCCGGTCTGGACCCCGGCGTCCTGGACGAGGCGCTGGAAGACAGCGAGCCCGAGCCGGACCCGGACCCGCCCGGCGGCGGCAGCCCCGAACCCGGCGCGGACTCCGAACAGCCACCGGCCCAAGGAGAGTCACCGGCGGCCGGCCCGCCGCCGAGCAAGCCCAGTGCGCCGCCGGCGCCGGTCTTCCGCACCCGCGCGCTGCGCGTGCCCGGGGTGGGGGAGGGCGCGCCCGGACGGCGCTCGACCGCACGCAACCGCACCGGTGGGGTGGTCGGGGTCAGTCCGACCGACCGCGGCGACGGCCTGCACGTGTTCGCCACCATGCTGGCCGCGGCCGCCCGGTCGACGGGTCCGGGCCGGATCCGGCCCGCGGTCGACGACGTGCGGCAATCGATCCGGGAGGGTCGCGAGGGCAACCTGGTGATCTTCGTCGTCGACGCCTCGGGCTCGATGGCCGCCCGCGACCGGATGTCGGCGGTCGGCGGCGCGGCCCAGTCGCTGCTGCGCGACGCCTACCAGCGCCGGGACAAGGTCGCGGTCATCACCTTCCGCGGCGCCGACGCCCGGGTGCTGCTGCCGCCGACCTCGTCGTCCTACATCGCCTCGCGGCGCCTGGCCCGGTTCGACACCGGCGGAAAGACGCCGCTGGCGCAGGGTCTGCTGCGCGCCGCGGAGGTGGTGCGCCGGGAGAAGGCCCGCGATCGCACCCGGCGACCCCTGGTCGTGGTCCTGACCGACGGCCGCGCCACCGGCGGGCCGGACCCGTTGGGCCGCACCCGGATCGCCGCGGCCCGGCTGGTGGCCGAGGGGGCCGCGGCGGTGGTGGTCGACTGCGAGAACTCCTACGTGCGGCTGGGTTTGGCGGCCGAGTTGGCGACCGCGCTGGACGCGCCGGTGCTGCGGCTCGAGCAGTTGCGCGCCGACACCCTGACCGACGTCGTCCGCGACGCCGCCTGATCCGGATATTCGATGCCGCAGACTCCGCGCACCGCGCCGGCGGTGGTGATCGCCGCTCCCGCCTCGGGTAGTGGAAAGACCACGGTCGCAACGGGATTGATGGCGGCGCTCAAGCGCGCCGGGCACCGGGTGGCGGGGTTCAAGGTCGGACCGGACTTCATCGACCCCGGCTACCACGCGCTGGCCACCGGCCGGCCGGGACGCAACCTGGATCCGGTGCTGGTGCCGCCCGCCCAGATCGCGCCGCTGTACGCCCACGGCGCCACGGGCTGCGACATCGCGGTCATCGAGGGCGTGATGGGCCTGTTCGACGGCCGGATCGAGCCGGGCGTCACCGGGCCCGCGGCCGGATCCACGGCACAGGTCGCCGGGCTGCTCGGGGCGCCGGTGGTCCTGGTCGTCGACGCCCGCGGGCAGAGCCACAGCATCGCGGCGCTGCTGCACGGCTTCTCGACGTTCGACCCCGGCACCCGGCTCGCCGGGGTGATCCTGAACCGGGTCGGCAGCGCCCGGCACGAGCAGGTGCTGCGCCAGGCCTGCGATGCGGCCGGCGTCCCGGTGCTCGGCGCGATCCCGCGGGTGGCGGAGCTGGCGGTGCCGTCGCGGCATCTGGGCCTGGTCACCGCGACCGAACACGGCGGGCAGGCGCGCGCCGCGGTGCAGGCCATGGGCGAGCTGATCGGCCGCCACGTCGACCTCGCCGCGCTGCTGCGGGTCGCGGAAACCTCGGTGGCCACCGAGCCGTGGCGGGCCACCGACGCGATCTGCGACCCGGTGGCGGGCAACCCCGTGGTGGCCGTGGCCGCCGGGCGCGCGTTCACCTTCTCCTACGCCGAACACGCCGAGTTGCTGCGGGCGGCCGGCGCGCACGTCGCCGAGTTCGATCCGCTCGTCGACGCGCTGCCGGCGCACACCGCTGCGCTGGTGCTGCCCGGCGGCTTCCCGGAGCAGTACCCGGGCGAACTGTCCGCCAACGAGGCGCTGCGCCGCGGGGTGGCCGAACTGGCCGCGCGCGGGCCGATCTACGCCGAATGCGCGGGCCTGACCTACCTGATGAGCGACCTCGACGGGCACCAAATGTGTGATGTGCTGCACGGTTCGGCGCGGTTCACCGAGCGCCTGACCCTGGGTTACCGCGACGCGGTCGCCGCCGCGGACTCGGTCCTGCACGCCACCGGGGCTCGCGTGACCGGCCATGAATTCCACCGCACCGCAGTCGAATTCAATGCCGAGTACCCCGCGGCGTGGATGTATCGCGGCACCGACGGCGCCACGGTGCGCGACGGCGCGGTCCACGGCGGCGTGCACGCGTCCTACCTGCACACCCATCCCGTGGCGGAGCCGGCCGCGGTGCGTCGCTTCGTGGCCCATGCCGCAGCGTCTAAGCTCGGCGGGTGACCGATAACGCCTACCTCGTCGGCCTGCGACTCGCGGGCAAGAAGGTCGTGGTGGTCGGCGGCGGCACGGTAGCCCAGCGCCGCCTCGGCCTGCTGGTGTCCAGCGGCGCCGACGTGCACGTGATTGCCCGCGCCGCCACCCCCGCCGTCGAGGCGATGGCCGGCGCCACGGTGATCCTGCGCGACTACCGCGACGGCGACCTGGCCGACGCCTGGTACGTGATCGCCGCCACCGACGACGCGGAGGTCAACGCGGCCGTGGTCGCCGAGGCCGAGCGTCGACAGATCTTCTGCGTGCGGGCCGACATCGCCCGCGAGGGCACGGCGCTGACCCCGGCCACCTTCGAGTACGACGGGCTGGCGGTCGGGGTGCTCGCCGGCGGGGAGCACCGCCGCTCGGCGGCCATCCGCACCGCCATCCGGGAGGCGCTGCAGGCCGGCGTCATCGGCGAGGCCCACGACCCGGAGGGCCCGACGGCGCGCAAGGGCACGGTCGCCCTCGTCGGCGGCGGCCCCGGCGACCCCGAACTGGTCACGGTGCGGGGACGGCGGCTGCTGGCCCACGCCGACGTGGTGGTCGCCGACCGCTTGGCACCGGCCGAACTGCTGGCCGAACTGCCCGCGCACGTCGAGGTGATCGACGCGGCGAAGATCCCGTACGGCCGGGCGATGGCCCAGGACGCCATCAACGAGTTGCTGATCAGCCGGGCCCGCGCCGGCAACTTCGTGGTCCGCTTCAAGGGCGGGGATCCGTTCGTCTTCGCGCGCGGCTATGAGGAAGTCATCGCCTGCACCGAGGCTGGGATCCCGGTCACAGTCGTTCCCGGCGTCACCAGCGCCATCGGGGTGCCCGCGATGGCGGGCGTGCCCGTCACCCATCGGGGCGTCAACCACGAGTTTGTGGTGGTCAGCGGCCATCTGGCGCCCGATCACCCCGATTCGCTGGTGAACTGGCCGGCGCTGGCGGCGATGTCCGGCACCATCGTGCTGCTGATGGGCGTCGAGCGGATCGAACTGTTCGCCGAGGCGCTGCTGCGCGGCGGTCGGGCCGCGGACACCCCGGTGATCGCGATCCAACACGGCACCACCTCGGCCGAGCGGGTGGTGCGCGCCCGGCTGGACAAGATTGCCGAAACCGTTCGGGCAGAGGCCATCCGGCCGCCGGCGATCATCGTCATCGGGCAGGTCGTGGGGGTTCCGGAGGCGGCGGACGCGGCATCGAACTCGGCGTCTGACACGGCATTCTGAGCGGCCCGCGGAGGTCTCAGTTCGGTGTCACCCCGAACGCGCGAGCTTAAACTGCTCTTAATATTACTGTAGGGTAGCCGATTATGACGGCTCTCAACGATGCAGAGCGTGCGGAGTCTGCCAAGGCTGAAGGTCGCGCGCTCCCGGCGCGGGTGGGTTCGGCCCTCGAGCGGACCGGAAAGTCCCTGCCGACCTGGCTGCCGTCGCGTCGGTTCATCTACGCGGTGATCGCCATCGGTGGCATGCAGCTGCTGGCCACCATGGACAGCACCATCGCCATCGTCGCGCTGCCGCAGATCCAGGACGAGCTCGCGCTCTCCGATGCCGGCCGCAGCTGGGTGATCACGGCCTACGTGCTGACCTTCGGCGGTCTGATGCTGCTCGGCGGCCGACTCGGCGACACGATCGGGCGCAAGCGCACCTTCATCGTCGGCGTCGCGCTGTTCACCATCGCCTCCATCCTGTGCGGCATCGCCTGGGACGAGGCCACGCTGGTGGTCGCGCGGCTGCTGCAGGGTGTCGGCGCGGCGATCGCCAGCCCCACCGGCCTGGCGCTGGTGGCCACCACCTTCCCGAAGGGACCGGCCCGCAACGCGGCCACCGCGGTGTTCGCGGCCATGACCGGCATCGGCTCGGTCCTGGGCCTGGTGGTCGGCGGCGCGCTGACCGAGGTGTCCTGGCGGCTGGCCTTCCTGGTCAACGTGCCGATCGGCCTGCTGGTCATCTACCTGGCGCACACCACGCTGCGCGAGACCCAGCGCGAGCGGATGAAGCTCGACGCGGCCGGTGCGCTGCTGGCCACGCTGGGCTGTACCGCGGCGGTGTTCGGCTTCTCCAGCGGACCCGAGCACGGCTGGATCACCCCGATCACCATCGGCTCGGGGCTGGCGGCGCTGGTCTTCTTCGTGGCGTTCGTCATCGTCGAGCGCTCGGCGGTTAACCCCGTCGTGCCCTTCGAGCTGTTCAAGGACCGCAACCGGCTGGCCACCTTCGGCGCGATCTTCATGGCCGGCGGCGTGCTGTTCACGCTGACCGTGCTCATCGGCCTGTACGTGCAGGACATCCTGGGCTACAGCGCGCTGCGGGCCGGTATCGGCTTCATCCCGTTCGTGATCGGCATGGGTATCGGCCTGGGCGCCTCGTCGCAGCTGGTGCGGATGTTCCCGCCGCGCGTGCTGGTCATCGCCGGCGGCGTCATCGTGCTGGGGGCCATGCTGTACGGCTCGACGCTCAACGCCGGGATCCCGTACTTCCCGAACCTGGTGGTGCCCATCACCGTCGGCGGCATCGGCATCGGCATGATCGTGGTCCCGCTGATGCTGTCGGCGATCGCCGGCGTCGGATTCGACCAGATCGGTCCGGTCTCGGCCATCGCGCTGATGCTGCAGAACCTGGGCGGTCCGATGGTGCTGGCCATCATCCAGGCCGTCATCACCTCCCGCACGCTGTACCTGGGCGGTACCACCGGCCCGGTGAAGAACATGAACGACGCGCAGTTGGCGGCGCTGGACACCGGCTACACCTACGGCCTGCTGTGGGTGGCCGCCGTCGCCGTGCTGGTCGGCGCGGCCGCGCTGTTCATCGGCTACACCGCCAAGCAGGTCGCCCACGCGCAGGAGGTCAAGGACGCCCTCGACGCCGGGGAGCTCTAGCCCCGGCGCACTCAGTAAGCTGGCCCGCTGTGATCACCCGTATGTCGGAGCTGTTCGTGCGGACGCTTCGAGACGACCCCGCCGATGCCGAAGTCCCCAGCCACAAGCTGCTCATCCGAGCCGGCTACGTCCGGCCCATCGGGCCCGGGCTGTACAGCTGGCTGCCGTTGGGGCTGCGGGTGTTGCGCCGCATCGAGCAGGTGGTGCGCGACGAGATGGCCGCCATCGGCGGGCAGGAGATCCTGTTTCCCGCGCTGCTGCCGCGCGCGCCCTATGAGACGACGAACCGGTGGACCGAGTACGGCGACACCCTGTTCCGGCTGCAGGACCGGCGCCGCAACGACTACCTGCTGGGGCCCACCCACGAGGAACTGTTCACCCTGACGGTGAAGGGGGAGTACAGCTCCTACAAGGACTTCCCGCTGATCCTGTTCCAGATCCAGACCAAGTACCGCGACGAGGCCCGCCCGCGGGCCGGAATCCTGCGCGGCCGCGAGTTCGTCATGAAGGACTCGTACTCGTTCGACGTCGACGACGACGGGCTCCAGCGGGCCTACGACGCGCACCGCGCGGCCTATCAGCGCATCTTCGACCGCCTGGACGTGCGCTACGTGATCGTCTCGGCGGTGTCGGGGGCCATGGGCGGCAGCGCCTCGGAGGAGTTCCTCGCCGAGAGCGAGGTGGGCGAGGACACCTTCGTGCGCTGCCTGGAATCCGGCTACGCCGCCAACGTCGAGGCCGTGGTGACCACGCCGCCGGCGCCGATCCCGTTCGAGGGTTTGCCCGCGCCGGTCGTCCACGACACCGGCGATACCCCGACGATCGCGACGCTGGTCGACTGGGCCAACACCGCCGGCCTGGGCCGCGAGGTCACCGCCGCCGACACGCTGAAGAACGTGCTGCTCAAGGTGCGCCAACCCGGCGGCGACTGGGAACTGCTGGCCGTCGGTGTGCCCGGGGACCGCGAGGTCGACGACAAGCGCCTGGCGGCCGCGCTGGAGCCGGCCGAGCACGCGATGCTCGCCGACGAGGACTTCGGCCGGTACCCGTTCCTGGTGAAGGGCTACATCGGACCGAAGGCGTTGTTGGACAACGGTGTTCGCTACCTGGTGGATCCGCGCATCGTCGACGGCACCGCGTGGATCACCGGCGCCGACGCCCCCGGCAAGCACGTGGTCGACCTGGTGGCCGGGCGCGACTTCACCCCGGACGGCACCATCGAGGCCGCCGACGTACGCGACGGGGACCCCTCCCCGGACGGCGCGGGGGCCCTGGTCAGCGCCCGCGGCATCGAGATCGGCCACATCTTCCAGCTCGGCCGCAAGTACGCCGATGCGTTCTCCGCCGATGTGCTCGGCGAGAACGGCAAGCCGGTGCGCCTGACGATGGGCTCCTACGGCATCGGGGTCTCCCGGATGGTCGCCGTGCTGGCCGAACAGCACCACGACGAGCTGGGCCTGCGCTGGCCCAGCAGCGTCGCCCCGTTCGACGTGCACCTGGTGATCGCCAACAAGGACGCCGCCGCGCGCACCGGGGCCGGCGAGCTGGCCGCCGAACTCGACGGGCTGGGCCTGGACGTGCTGCTCGACGACCGGACCGCCTCACCCGGGGTGAAGTTCAAGGACGCCGAGCTGATCGGCGTGCCCTGGATCGTGGTGGTCGGCCGCGGCTGGTCCGAGGGCGCGGTGGAACTGCGCAACCGGTTCAGCGGCGAGACCCAGCAGATCGCCGTCGACGGTGCGGCCGCCGCGATCGCCGCGGCGCTGGCCTGACGCGCTATTCGGTGCCGCCGGGGAACGCCGTCGTCACCGGCCAGATCTTCAGCGTCTGCTTCCAGAAAGCGGCGTTGACCGCGCACTGGGTCAGCGCCGAGACCGCGTAGGCGCGCTCGTCGTGGTCGTCGGTCTGCTCGACCACGGCCCGCCACGCCACGGCGGCGTCGTTCTCCATGCGCACGGCCAGGTTGGCGGCGTCGATCGGCCCGTCGACCGCCATGGGGAGCTGATAGCCCGCGGCCACCAGCGGCGGGTCCACCGATCGGCGCGCCAGCATGTCCAGCAGCGCCTCGCGGTGTTCGCGGTGCGCGCCGATGGCCTTGGCCACCAGGTAGTTGTCCTCCGGGGTGGAGCGCGCCGACACGATCCCGTAGCCGTAGACGGTGGCGTGTGCGGTCACCAGGGCGTCGAACAGGGCCGCCGCGGGCGGTTCGGTCGGCCGCTGCGGTTCCGGCGAATTGACCGGCGAGGTCATGAGGCCCCTCCCGGGGTCGGCAGGGTGACGGTGACCGAGGCGGTGCAGGCCGCGGCGATCGAGGCCAGCAGGCCCGCGCGATAACCCGACAGGTCCGCGGCCACCCGGGTGGCCTCCTCCGCCGAGACGCGCAACGCGTCGACGACCTCGGCGACCGTGGGCGCGGGCGTCGGCGCCGCCGTGGCGTCCGGGGCGGCGGTGGCGGAAGTTGTCGTGGTCGGGCCGGCGTGGCCGGCCGTGCGGGCGATCTCGTCGGCCAGCGCCTCGGCGTGCTGGGCGCGCTCGGCGGCGATCTGGGTCAGCGCCGGCGCCAGGGCGGGTTCCGCAGCGGTCGCCGCGGCGCGGGCCAACTCGGCGTCCGCCTGGGCCATCTCCTGGGGTTTCTGCAGCGGATCGACCTCGGGTTCCCGCTCGGCGCCGCACGCCGTCGCGGTCCCGGCGGTCGCCGCGATCAGCGCCAGGCCGAGAACTCCGCGGCCGGCGCCCACCAACACGTCACGCCTGCGCACGCACCACATCCTGCCATCACCGCGGCGCGGGCCCGGGCGGAGGCGGCCGCCCGATCCGGTCAAGGGTCGGCGAATCCTGGCGTATCGTGGGGCATTGGTGTCGCGGGCAGCCGCGACTGCTGGCCGCACAACTCAAGATGAGGAGCCTTGCCGTGACGCAGCGCACCGGATCGACCGGGGGGCTACCCGCGCCGTCGCAGGTAATCGATCTCCTCGGTGCGGAATTCGAACGCGCGGGCTACGAGGTCGAGGACGTCGTCGTCGACGCCGCGGCCCGGCCGCCCAAGATCGTCGTGGTGGCCGACGGCGACACGCCCCTGAATCTGGACACCGTCGCCGAGTTGTCCCGGGCTGCTTCGGAACTGCTCGACCCCGTGACCGAGGCGAGCGTGCCCTACATCCTGGAGGTGACCTCGCCCGGCGTCGACCGCCCGCTGACCGCCCCGAAACACTTCCGCCGCGCGCACGGCCGCAAGGTCGAACTGACGCTGGCCGAGGGCTCCGCGCTGGTGGGCCGCGTCGCCGAGGTGGACGACGGCGTGCTCACGGTGGTGGTCCGCGCCCGCTCGGACTTCGAGCTGCGCCAGATCAAACTTGACGACATTGCCAAAGCCGTTGTCCAGGTGGACTTTTCCTCACCGAGCAAACGAGAGTTGGAGCTGGTGGGCCAAACCGGAAGAGGGGCCGATTAATGAACATCGACATGGCCGCACTGCACGCGATCGAAGTGGACCGTGGAATTCCGGCGGGCGAACTCCTCGAGACCATCAAGTCGGCGCTGCTGACCGCCTACCGGCACACCGAGGGGCATCAACCCGACGCGAGCATCGACATCGACCGCAAGACGGGCGAGGTCAAGGTCATCGCGCGCGAGCACGACGACGAGGGTCGCGTCATCAGCGAGTGGGACGACACCCCCGACGGGTTCGGCCGGGTCGCGGCGACCACGGCCCGGCAGGTCATGCTGCAGCGCTTCCGGGATGCCGAGAACGAGAAGATCTACGGCGAGTTCTCGGCCCGCGAGGGCGACATCGTCGCCGGGGTCATCCAGCGCGATGCGCGCGCCAACGCCCGCGGCGAGGTGGTGCTGCGGATGGGCAGCGAGACCAAGTACTCCGAGGGCGTCATCCCGTCGTCGGAGCAGGTGCCGGGCGAGTCCTACGAGCACGGCGACCGGCTGCGCTGCTTCGTGCTCGGTGTGACGCGGGGCGCGCGCGAACCCCAGATCCGGCTCTCGCGCACCCACCCCAACCTGGTGCGCAAGCTGTTCTCGCTGGAGGTGCCCGAGATCGCCGACGGCTCGGTCGACATCGTCGCCGTCGCGCGGGAGGCCGGCCACCGGTCCAAGATCGCGGTGACCTCCCGCGTGTCGGGGCTCAACGCCAAGGGCGCGTGCATCGGGCCCATGGGGCAGCGGGTGCGCAACGTGATGAGCGAGCTGTCCGGCGAGAAGATCGACATCATCGACTACGACGAGGACCCGGCGCGGTTCGTGGCCAACGCGTTGTCGCCGGCCAAGGTGGTCTCGGTGTCGATCATCGACCCCAACACCCGCGCGGCCCGCGTCGTGGTGCCCGACTTCCAATTGTCGCTGGCCATCGGCAAGGAGGGGCAGAACGCGCGGTTGGCCGCCCGGCTCACCGGCTGGCGCATCGATATCCGCAGCGACGCCGAAATCCCTGCTGAGGAGGCCGAACGTCCCGATTCCGCGCGCGGTGCGGCGCGCGAGGGTTAGCCGGCGAACCGCAAGCGACGCTGGTTCAGGGCACTGTTGCGGTAACGGTAGACTGAGCCGTGATCCAGCGCGAGAATTCGGTCCTCATCACACGGAAGCATCGCCGTACCGCCGGTCCGGTGCGGACGTGTGTCGGGTGCCGGAAGCGAGAGCTGGCCGTCGATCTGGTTCGGGTAGTGGCCGAGCTCGACAATGATGACCAACGCCAGCATGGCGTCGCCGTCATTGTTGACACGGCAGGTAATCTTCCTGGTCGGGGTGCGTGGTTGCATCCCGATCCGCAGTGCCTGCAGGAATCGCTTCGACGGCGAGCCTTTGCACGAGCACTGCGTATCACCGGTCCACCGGACACGTCCGCGGTGGTCGAGTACTTCGAGCACATCGAAGCACCCGATGACCTCGGTGAGAAGAACAGGTAGCGAAGAACATGAGCACACCGTGAAGTCCCGATGACCATGCGTCATAGCTAGAACCGAGGCGTCGGCCGACCACCGCTGCCGCCTCCAGATGAGGAGAAGTAGTGGCAAAGGCCCGCGTGCACGAGTTGGCTAAGGAACTCGGTGTCACCAGCAAGGAAGTCCTCGCTCGCCTGAGTGAGCAGGGCGAATTCGTGAAATCGGCGTCGTCGACGGTGGAAGCACCCGTCGCGCGTCGACTCCGGGAATCGTTCGGGGGCGGCAAGGCGGCCGAGAAGGCGCCGCAGAAGTCCGCCCCGGCACCCGCAAAAGCCCCGGCGAAGGCCGCCCCGGCCCCGGCTCCGGCGGCTCCGGCCGCGGCGGCGCCGGCGACCCCCGGCCCCAAGCCCGGCGGCCCCAAGCCGGGAGCCCCCAAACCCGCGGCTCCGACCCCGCCTCCGGCGGCCACCCCGCCCGCGGCGGCGACCCCGCCGGCCGCGGCCGCGCAAGCCCCGGCCGCCCCGACCCCCGGAGCCACCCCCGCGCCGCCTCGGCCCGCGACCCCCGGTCCCAAGCCGGGTATGCCGCGTCCGCCGCGCGTGGGCAACAACCCGTTCTCGACGCAGCAGCCGGTCGAACGCCCGGCCCCGCGTCCCCAGGGCCCGCGGCCCGGCCCCGGACCCGGCGGTCCGCGGCCCGGCCCCGGCGCCGTGCGTCCCGGCATCACGCCGGGCAACATGCCGCCCCGCCCCGCCACCGGTGCCCCCGGCCGCGGTGGCCCGCGTCCGGGCCCGCGGCCCGGTGGCGGTCCGCGTCCCGGCCCAGGTCAGGGCGGTCGTCCCGGCGGTGGCGGCGGCGGTAACTACCGCGGCGGCGGCCCCGGTGCAGGTGGCGCCGGTGCGGCGGCCGGTGGCTTCCGGGGTCGTCCCGGTGGCGGCGGTCGCCCCGGTCAGCGCGGCGGTGCCGCGGGTGCGTTCGGTCGGCCCGGCGGTGCGCCCCGACGCGGTCGCAAGTCGAAGCGGCAGAAGCGTCAGGAATACGACTCGATGCAGGCGCCGGTCGTCGGTGGCGTGCGGTTGCCGCACGGCAACGGCGAGACCATCCGGCTGGCCCGCGGAGCTTCCCTGTCCGACTTCGCCGAGAAGATCGACGCCAACCCGGCCGCGCTGGTGCAGGCGCTGTTCAACCTCGGTGAGATGGTCACCGCCACGCAGTCCGTCGGCGACGACACCCTGGAGTTGCTCGGCAGCGAGATGAACTTCAAGGTCCAGGTCGTTTCGCCGGAGGACGAGGACCGCGAACTGCTGGAATCCTTCGACCTCACCTACGGCGAGGACGAGGGCGGCGAGGAGGACCTCGAGTCCCGTCCGCCCGTGGTCACGGTCATGGGTCACGTCGACCACGGCAAGACCCGCCTGCTCGACACCATCCGCAAGGAGAACGTCGGCGAGGGCGAGGCCGGCGGCATCACCCAGCACATCGGTGCCTACCAGGTCACCGTCGAGCACGAGGGCGCCGATCGTCCGATCACCTTCATCGACACCCCGGGTCACGAGGCGTTCACCGCCATGCGCGCCCGCGGCGCCAAGGCCACCGACATCGCGATCCTGGTGGTCGCCGCCGACGACGGCGTCATGCCGCAGACGGTGGAGGCGATCAACCACGCGCAGGCGGCCGACGTGCCGATCGTGGTGGCGGTCAACAAGATCGACAAGGAGGGCGCCGACCCGACCAAGATCCGTTCGCAGCTCACCGAGTACAACCTGGTGGCCGAGGACTTCGGCGGCGAGACCATGTTCGTCGACATCTCCGCCAAGCAGGGCACCAACATCGAGAACCTGCTCGAGGCGGTCCTGCTGACGGCCGACGCCGCCCTGGACCTGCGGGCCAACCCCGACATGGAGGCCCAGGGTGTGGCGATCGAGGCGCACCTGGACCGCGGTCGCGGCCCGGTGGCCACCGTGCTCATCCAGCGCGGCACCCTGCGGGTCGGCGACTCGATCGTCGCCGGCGACGCCTACGGGCGTGTGCGCCGGATGATCGACGAGCACGGCGACGACGTCGAAGAGGCGTCGCCGTCGCGGCCCGTGCAGGTCGTCGGGTTCACCTCGGTGCCGGGTGCCGGCGACAACCTGCTGGTGGTCGACGAGGACCGGATCGCCCGCCAGATCGCCGACCGGCGCAGCGCGCGCAAGCGCAACGCGTTGGCCGCGCGCTCGCGCAAGCGGATCAGCCTGGACGATCTGGATGCGGCGCTGAAGGAAACCAGCCAGCTCAACCTGATCCTGAAGGGCGACAACTCCGGCACCGTCGAGGCGCTGGAAGAGGCGCTGCTGGGCATCGAGATCGACGACGAGGTGGAACTGCGCGTCATCGACCGCGGCGTCGGTGGGGTCACCGAGACCAACGTCAACCTGGCGTCGGCCTCGGATGCGATCATCATCGGCTTCAACGTGCGCGCCGAGGGCAAGGCCACCGAGTTGGCCAACCGCGACGGTGTGGACATCCGCTACTACTCGGTGATCTACCAGGCCATCGACGAGATCCAGAGCGCGCTCAAGGGCATGCTCAAGCCGATCTACGAGGAGAAGGAACTCGGCCGCGCCGAGATCCGGGCCATCTTCCGGTCGTCGAAGGTCGGCAACATCGCCGGCTGCCTGGTCACCTCGGGCATCATGCGGCGCAACGCCAAGGCGCGGTTGCTGCGTGACAACGTCGTGGTCGCCGAGAACCTGACGGTGTCCTCGCTCAAGCGCGAGAAGGACGACGCCACCGAGGTCCGCGAGGGCTACGAGTGCGGTCTGACGTTGACCTACAACGACATCAAGGAAGGCGACGTCATCGAGACCTACGAGCTGGTCGAGAAGGACCGCGGGTAGAGCAGATGGCAGATCCGGCACGGGCCAAACGGCTGGCCAAGCGGATCTCGACGATCGTCGCCTCGGCGATCGAGTACGAGATCAAGGATCCGCGGCTGGCGGGCGTGACGATCACCGATGCCAAGGTCACCGGTGATCTGCACGACGCCACGCTGTACTACACGGTGCTGGGCCGCAACCTCGACGAGGAACCCGACTACGTCGGGGCGGCGGCCGCACTGGAGCGCGCCAAGGGCGTACTGCGCACGAAAGTCGGTGCGGGGACGGGGGTTCGGTACACCCCGACACTGACCTTCGAGCGCGACACCGTGCCCGATGCGGCGCATCGGATGGAGGAGCTGCTGGCCCGGGCCCGGGCGGCGGATGCCGACCTGGCGCGGGTTCGCGAGGGTGCCAAGCCGGCGGGGGAGGCCGACCCGTACCGTGTCACTGGGGTGGAGGGCAACGAGGGGGCCCAACATACCGACTCCGAGGACACCGGTGACGGCGATCGAACCGACGACTGAGACCGCACCAGTAGGCGCCCGCGTCGACGCGCACGGGGCCGCCGACGCGCTGTCGCGTGCCCGCAGTGTCGTCATCGTCGCGCATGTCTATCCCGACGCTGACACCATTGGGGCGGGCCTGGCCCTGGCCCAGGTGCTCGAGCAGGCCGGCAAGCTGGTGACGGTGAGCTTCGCCGCGCCGGCGCTGCTGCCCGAGTCGCTGCAGAGCCTGCCCGGCGGTCACCTGCTGGCGCGCCCGGACCAGGTGGATCCGCACCCTGATCTGGTGGTCACGGTCGACATCCCGAGCGTGAGCCGGCTCGGGGGGCTGCAGGTGTTACTGGGCCCGGACTCCGACGGCTCCCGGCCCGAGGTGCTCGTCATCGATCACCACGCCTCCAACCACCTCTTCGGCAGCGTGAACTACGTGGACCCGTCGGCGGATTCGACGACGCTGCTGATCGCCGAGTTGCTGGATGCCTGGGGCAAGCCGATCGACAAGTTCGTGGCGCACTGCCTGTACGCGGGCCTGATCACCGACACCGGATCGTTCCGCTGGGCCAGCGCGCGGGCGCATCGGCTGGCGGCTCGGCTGGTCGAACTCGGCGTCGACAACGCCTCGATCAGCCGCACGCTGCTCGACACCCACCCGTTCTCGTGGCTGCCGATGCTGTCGCGGGTGCTGTCGTCGGCGCAGCTGATCCCGGACGCGCTGGACGGCCGCGGGATGGTGTATGCCGTCGTCGCGCACCACGAATGGTCGGATGCGCGGCCCGAGGAAGTCGAGAGCATCGTCGACATCGTGCGCACCGCGCAGCAGGCCGAGGTCTCGGCGGTGTTCAAGGAGATCGAACCGGAGCACTGGTCGGTGTCGTTGCGCGCCAAGGCCTACGACTTGACCACGCTGGCAACGGGTTTCGGTGGTGGCGGGCATCACTTTGCCGCCGGCTATTCGACGAACGGTCCGGTTGCCGAGGTGGTCGAGGAGTTGCGTGTCGCCCTCGGGTGATCCGGAAGCGCCCTCGAGTCGTACCATCGCCGGACTGGCGCTGCCCGCCCTGGGCGTGCTGGCCGCCGAGCCGCTGTACCTGTTGTTCGACATCGCGGTGGTGGGCCGCCTCGGTGCGCTCGCCCTGGCCGGTCTGGCCATCGGCGGACTGATCCTGGCGCTGGTCGCCTCGCAGGGCACGTTCCTGTCTTACGGCACCACCGCGCGCTCGGCCCGGCACTACGGTGCCGGCGACCGGACGGCCGCCCTCGGCGAGGGCGTTCAGGCCACCTGGCTCGCCGTCGGCGTGGGATTGCTGATCATCGCCGTGGTGCAGGCTTTCGCGGCCCCCATCGTGACCGTGATCGCCGGCGCCGAGGACATCGCCGACGCCGCGCTGCCGTGGCTGCGGATCGCCATCCTGGGCGCCCCGGCCATCCTGATCTCGCTGGCCGGCAACGGCTGGATGCGCGGCGTGCAGGACACCGTGCGCCCGCTGCGGTACGTCATCATCGGCTTCGGGCTCTCGGCGGTGCTGTGCCCGCTGCTGGTCTACGGCTGGCTGGGGATGCCGCGGCTGGAGTTGGCCGGGTCCGCGGTGGCCAACGTGTGCGGTCAGTGGCTGGCCGCGGCGCTGTTCTGCCGCGCGTTGCTGGTCGAGCGGGTGCCGCTGCGGCCCAATCCGGATGTGCTGCGCTCCCAGGCGGTGATGGGCCGTGATCTGCTGTTGCGCTCGTTGGCGTTCCAGGCCTGCTTCGTCTCCGCGGCCGCCGTCGCCGCGCGGTTCGGCGCGGCGGCAGTGGCCGCGCACCAGGTGGTGCTGCAGCTGTGGAGCTTCCTGTCGCTGGCGCTGGATTCGCTGGCGATCGCCGCGCAGGCGCTGGTGGGCGCGGCGTTGGGCGGGGGGCGCGCCGCGCACGCCAAGGCCGTCGCTGGCCGGGTGACGCTGTTCTCCACCGCGGCCGCGGTGGGCCTGGCCCTGGTGATGGCCGCTGGCTCTTCGGTGTTCCCCAAGGTGTTCACCACCGATCAGGCCGTGCTGGACAGCATCGGGGTGCCGTGGTGGTTCCTGGTGGCCCAATTGCCGGTCGCCGGTGTGGTTTTCGCGCTCGACGGGGTACTGCTGGGCGCCGGGGACGCGAAGTTCATGCGCAACGCCACCCTGGCCAGTGCGCTGCTGGGCTTCCTGCCGCTGATCTGGTTGTCGCTGGTGTTCGACTGGGGCCTGTGGGGGATCTGGGCCGGGCTGTCGACGTTCATGGTGCTGCGACTGGTGTTCGTCGGCGCGCGGACGCTGTCGGGCCGCTGGGCGGTCTAGAGCGGGGGATCGGCCCGCGCGCGAAGGGTCAATCCGCGGCGGTGGGGCTGCCGAGCAGATCGCGCACTCGGTTGGCCACCCGGATGAATTCGGGCCGCTCCATTGTCTCCCCGTAAGCGCGCTCCGCCGGGAGGTCGACGTCCTGGATCTCGACGATGCGGCCGGGCCGGGGGCTCATCACCACGACGCGGTTGGCCAGATATACGGCCTCGGCCACCGAGTGGGTCACCAACACCACCGTGGTGCCGGTCTCGCGCCAGATGCGATGCAACTCGACGTTCATCTTCTCTCTGGTGAGAGCGTCCAGCGCACCGAACGGCTCGTCCATCAGCAGGACCCCGGGTTCGTGGAGCAGCGCGCGACACAGCGAAACGCGTTGCTGCATACCGCCGGACAACTCGTGGGGTAGGGCGCTTTCGAATCCAGTGAGTCCGGTCATCTCCAGCAGGTAATCGCAGCGCTGCTGGGCGGCCTTGCGGGGCATGCCGCGCATCTCCGCCTGCAACAGCACGTTCTTGCGCACGGAACGCCACTCCAGGAGCGCGGCGCGCTGGAATACGTAACCGATCCCTCGTTGCGGCCCCTGGACTGGTTTTCCGCGCAGCCGCACATCGCCGGCGGTGGATGCCGTGAGCCCGGCGATGACCTTGAGCAGCGTCGATTTTCCGCAGCCCGACGGGCCCGCGATGGAGACGAACTCACCGTCGGCGACCCGCAGGTCGATGTCCTGCAGCGCGGTCACGGTGCCGCGCTTGGAGGAGAAAGTGACGGTCAGATCGTCGATCGCGATGGCGTTTTCGGTCACGGCGGTTTCCGGTGGGGACAGTGTCGCAGCGGTCATGTCGTTGCCCTCTCTGTCTACTGATCGGTCTTGGGGGCGAACGACGATTCCCAGTATGCACCGGGCTCCTTGGCCGACTCCAAGAGTCCGGCCTCGGTCAGCGTGCTGATGGTGGTGGTCCAGTCCTCCGCCGAGTTGGCGCCGGGGGGCAGGTCGGCGGTGGCCGGAGTGGACAACAACGGAATGGTCTGCTGCCACTGCTCCAACAACACCTCACGCGGCGGCATCTGCGGGTCCTTGCCCACCATCGCCTCCACCGCGGCCTCTGGGTCGGCGACGGCGGCGGCGAACGCCTCGCTGGTGGCGTCGACCATCGCCTGCACCAACTCGGGCTCGTCGGAGATGGTGGCGGTGTGCGCGATCAGGCCGTTGCTGAAGAAGTTCAGGCCGGCATCGGAATAGCGCAGATAATGCACGGCGCGTCCGCTCTTGTCGGCGATGGTCGGTCCCTGATCGTGGGAGAAGCCGATCAGGCCGTCGACCCGGCCGGACATCAAGGCGGACATCTTGCCGGCCGCGTCCAGGCTCTGTTGGGTGACCGCGTCGGCGGGCACGTCGACCTTGTCGAGATAGATCGGGAAGGTGGTGGTGGGGGCGTCACCGGCCGATACCGCGATGGTCCGGCCGACGAGGTCCTGCGGGGTCTCGATGCCGGAGTCGGCGAACACCTGCACGGCCGACGGTGTGGTCTGCAGGAAGACCCCGGTGCTCTTGATGTCGACACCCTTGTCGATGTTGCTCAGGACTGCCGGTGCGTCGGCCCAGCCGAAGTCCACCTTCGAGGTGCCCACGGCCTGGGCGGTCTTGGTGGAGCCTTGGCCGGCGTCGATCTGGAGGTCGATGCCGTGCTCGGCGAAGATGCCCTCCTGGACGCCGTAGTAGAACGGGGCGTGCTCACCGTACGGGTACCAGTTCAGCATCAGCGTGGACGACGAGGCTGAACCGTCTGCGGCAGGGGCATCTTCGGTGCTGCTGCCGCAGCCGGCGAGGGCCAGCATGGCGGCCGTGGCCGTGGCCGCGGCGACGGCGATGTGGGTTCGGTTGACGGACATGGCGAAGCTCCTATTCGGTGGGATCGATGGTCAGGCGGTGGCCGAATTGACCACGCGGCGTGACGAGTGCCAGGGGATGAGCAATTTCTCGGCGATCTCGATGATCGCGAACAGGACGATGCCGAGTGCCGACATGATGATCAACGCCGCGAAAAGCATTGCCGTGTCGATATTTCCGTTCGCCTGCAGAATGACGTAACCCAAACCTTCGTTGGCCCCGACAAACTCGCCGACGACGGCGCCGGTGACCGCAAGGGTGGCGGCCACCTTCAGGCCGGACATCAGCTGGGGCAAGGACGCGGGCAGTCGGATCTTCGCGAAGGTCTTGAACCGGCTGGCGCCCATCGTCGACGTGAGCTCGAGGATCTCCGGATCGACCGAGCGCATGCCGGCCAGCCCGGAGATCACGATCGGGAAGAACGCCATCAGCACGGCGACCAGGATCTTCGGCGATGGTCCGAAACCCAGCCACACGATGAACAGCGGCGCCACGGCGATCTTGGGGATGACCTGCGCGAAGAGGATGAGCGGATAGACCGTCTTCTCCAGGTTGGCCGAGTACACCATCACCACCGCCATGAGCACGCCCAGGACGGTCGCGATCACGAAGCCGACCAGAGTCTCCCAGGTGGTCACCCAGGTGTGTTGCACCAGGTAGGCCGCGTTGTCGGCGGCGGCACTCCAGGTATCGGCGGGCGACGGGACGATGTAGGGCGCGACCAGGTCCGCCGCGGTGACTGCCCACCAGCCGGCCAAGAGCGCGACGACGAGCGCCAGGGGACGCCAGACAGAGGCCGCGGTGCGGCGCGGGGAGAAGATCTTTCGCGCGGGTGGTCGGGTGCGCGTGGAGGCCGATCCGGCGTCCGGTTTGCGGGCGCGGGCCGAAGTGGTTGCCGCCATGGGGATGTCCTCAAGGTCGCAGTTGCACGGGTCGAACATGCTGCAAGAGCTCGTCTCGTCCCGATTGGGAATGCGCTTTCCGAAGCCGGACCGACGATAACGTGATGTCGCACACACTGTCAACCACATTGCGAGGTGCGCCGCCGGGCGAGGCCAGCGGGACCAGGCTCAGTCCAGTCGCGTGCTGTCGCGCAGGATGACCCGCCCCGGCGCACTTTCGCGCAGGTCGGTCGCGGTATCCAGTGCCAGTTCGACGGCGCGGACGCCGATCTGTTCGAGTTCGAGTGCGACGGTGGTCAGGCTGGGGGTGTGGTCCCGCAGGGTCGGGATGTCGTCGAAGCCGGCGATGCACACGTCCTGGGGGACCCGGAGGTCGAGTTCGCGCCAGGCGGCGATGGCCCCGATGGCCATCACGTCGGTGACGGCGTATACGCAGACCGGCGGGGCCGCGGCGCCCGACTCGAGTTGCAATGCCGCCGCCAGGCGCCGGGCCGCGGAGTACCCGCCGTCGCGGGTGAACTCTCCGGATACCTCGACCGCCGTGTTCAGCCCCAGCTTGCACAGCGCGTCGACGAATCCGTTGCGCCGATCCACCGCGGTGCGGATGTTGCCCGGTCCGCCGATCACGGCGAACTGTCGGTGACCTTCGGCTACCAGGGCATCGGCCAATTCGGCTGAGGCGGCATAGTTTTCGGGCTCGACGGCACCGCCAAAGGCGAGCGGCTGGCCGATCACCACCAGGCGTCCGCCGTTGGCGCGATAGCGGTCGAACTCCACCTCCAGTTCCCGATCGAGGTCGCCACTTTGCCGGGAGCCGGCCAGCACGATCGCGTCGGCGCGGTGGGCGATGAAGGTACTCACCGAGTCCCGTTCGATGTCGAAGTCCCGGCCGGTGCTGGCGAGCAGTACCTGTTTGCCCGCGACGCGAGCCGCGGCCTGGGCGCCGCGCACGATCGAGGAGAAGTAGGGGTCGGCGATGTCATGGACGACCAGGCCGAGCAGGCCGGTGGAGGCGCGGGCCAGCGCCTGCGCCTGCGCGTTCGGAACGTAGCCGAGTTCGCGTGCGGCGGCGCGGACGCGGTCGGCCACGCCCGCGCCGGGAACCCGCGACGAGCCGTTGAGCACGCGCGATGCCGTTGCTTGGGACACGCCTGCGCGCAGCGCCACATCCTGCAGTGTTACCGCCGCCATCGTCGCTCCCGGTCCAGTTCGATCGCTCCGTGGTTGACCGGAGCGTGTTTGCAGTTTACCGTGGAAAGCGCATTCCGAAGTGCTGACACCGCCGCGCACGCCTCGCTCGAGGTGCTTGCGCCGCGCCCCACCAGACCGCACTCGCCTCGGCCACGATCCGCCGGGCACACCAGACAAGGAATCTGCACATGTCTTCATCTCCCGGCGCCGGCCGGCCAACACTGCGCATTGCGATGAACGGCGTGACCGGCCGAATGGGCTACCGGCAGCATCTGCTGCGGTCGATTCTCCCGTTGCGGGACACCGGCCTGCGGCTCGACGACGGCACCCGGGTGACGGTGGAACCCATCCTGGTGGGCCGCAACGCCGACAAGCTCGCCGAGTTGGCCGCCGAACACGGTGTCGAGCACTGGACCACCGACGTCGAAGCGGTGATCGCCGATCCCACGGTGGCGGTGTATTTCGATGCGCAGGTCACCTCGCGTCGGATGGCCGCGTTGAGCGCGGCGATCAAGGCCGGCAAGAACGTCTACACCGAGAAGCCGACCGCGGAAACTCTCACCGAGGCAGTCGAACTCGCGCGGTTGGCCGAGAACGCCGGCGTGGTCGCCGGCGTCGTCCACGACAAGCTGTACCTGCCGGGCCTCGTCAAGCTGCGACGCCTGGTCGACGAGGGCTTCTTCGGGCGGATCCTGTCGATGCGCGGCGAGTTCGGCTACTGGGTCTTCGAGGGCGACGGCCAGCCCGCCCAACGCCCCAGCTGGAACTACCGGGCCGAGGATGGTGGCGGCATCACCGTGGACATGTTCTGCCACTGGAACTACGTCATGGAGGGGCTGCTGGGCCCGGTCGAGGCCGTCACGGCCCGGACCGTCACGCACATTCCCACCCGCTGGGACGAGCAGGGCCGGGAGTACGCAGCCACCGCCGACGACGCGGCCTACGGCATCTTCGAGATCGAGGGTGGCATCGTCGCGCAGATCAACTCCTCCTGGGCCGTTCGCGTCCATCGCGACGAACTCGTCGAGTTCCAGATCGACGGCACGCACGGTTCTGCGGTCGCCGGGCTGCGCGGCTGCGTCGCCCAACAGCGCGCGCACACGCCGAAACCGGTGTGGAATCCCGATCTTCCGGTGACGGAGAGGTTCCGTGACCAATGGCTCGAGGTACCCGCGAACGCCGATCTGGACAACGGATTCAAGCTCCAGTGGGAGGAGTATCTACGCGACGTCGTCACCGGGCGACCGCACCGCTTCGGCCTGTTGTCGGCGGCCCGCGGCGTCCAGCTCGCCGAGTTGGGGCTGCAAAGCTCGGCGGAGGGCAAGCGCATCGCCGTCCCGGAGATCGTGCTGTGACCGCCGCGACCGAGTCCGCCGTCGGTATCTCGCTCACCCTGCCGATCGGCGGTGTGCTGCGCGAGCACCAGCTCGGCCGGCCGGGGCCGTGGCGCCGCCCGGAAGCGCCGATCACCTCTCGAATCGCCTACGCCGCAGCCCATGTCGTGCCTAAGGTACTCGCGGACAACACGCCCGGCGCGCCGGCGGACCTGGATTGGGACGCCACCTTGGCCTATCGGCACCAGCTGTGGTCGTATGGCCTCGGCGTGGCCGACGCGATGGACACCGCGCAGCGGGGAATGGGACTGGACTGGGCAGCCACCCGGGAGCTGATCCGGCGCAGTGCGCGCGAAGCCGACGCCGTCGGTGGCCGGCTGGCCTGCGGCGCGGGTACCGACCACCTGGACGTGGCCGACCTCGCGGGCGGCGCTCGCGGTCTCGCGCAGATCACGGACGCCTACCGGGCCCAGATCGACGTGGTGCGTAGCGCCGGTGCGCAAGTCATTCTCATGGCGTCCCGGGCGCTCGCCCAGGTAGCCGGCTCACCCGCCGATTACCTGACGGTCTACGGCGCGCTGCTCGCCGAGGCGGACCGCCCGATGATCCTGCACTGGCTGGGGGAGATGTTCGACCCCGCGCTCCGCGGGTACTGGGGCGATACCGACATCGACGGCGCCACCTCGACGTTCCACCGGCTCGTCGAGGAGCACGCCGCCACGATCGACGGAGTGAAGGTGTCGCTTCTGGACGCCGAGCATGAGGTGGCGTTGCGACGGGCGCTGCCCGCGGGAGTGCGGCTCTACACCGGCGACGACTTCAACTATCCGGACTTGATCGTCGGCGACAGCACCGGCTACTCCGACGCGCTGCTGGGCATTTTCGCGGCGATCTATCCGGCGGCCTCCACCGCGCTGCAGGAGCTGGACGCCGGTGACGGCCCGCGGGCAAAAGAGATCCTGGAATCCACCCAGGCTCTGGGGCGGCACATTTTCGCCGCGCCGACGCGCTACTACAAGACGGGCATCGCCTTTCTCTCCTGGCTCAATGGCCACCAACCGGGCTTCGCCCTGGTGGGTGGGCAGTCGTCGGGCCGCTCCGTCGGCCACCTCGCAGAGCTGTTCGTGCTCGCCGATCGCGCCGGTCTGCTCACCGATCCGGACCTGGCCGCCGGTCGCATGCGCAGCTTCCTGCTGGTGAACGGTGTCGGTCGATGACCGCGTTTGCCCGCCTGTCGCTCAACACCAAGACCACCAATTCCTGGACGCTGCGCGAGGCTGTGCAGGGTGCCGCCGACGCCGGCCTGCCGGCCATCGGTCTCTGGCGGGACCGGGTCGCCGAAGCCGGCCTGGACGTGGCTGCGAAGCTCGTGCGCGACAACGGACTTCGAGTGTCGAGCCTGTGCCGCGGCGGCTTTCTCACGGACGGCGGGGACGGCTCCGCGGCGTTGGACGACAATCGGCGCGCCCTCGACGAGGCCGCCGCCCTGGGCACCTCGGAACTGGTCCTGGTGGTCGGCGGGGTCCCGGACCGAGACCTGGTGGCCGCGCGCGCCCGAGTGGCCGAGCGGATCGCCGAACTGGTGCCCTACGCCGTCGAACGCGACGTGCGGCTGGCGCTCGAACCGCTGCATCCGATGTTCTGTGCGGACCGTGCGGTCATCTCGACCCTGGGGCAGGCGTTGCAGTTGGCTGCCCCGCATCCCGCGGCGGCTGTCGGGGTGGTGATCGACACCTTCCACGTGTGGTGGGACCCCGACCTGGCTGCCGGCATCGCGACGGCGGGTCGCCAGGGGCGGATCAGCTCCTTCCAGGTGTGCGACTGGCTGGTGCCGATGGCCGCCGACCCGCTGCTCTCGCGCGGCATGATGGGCGACGGCGTCATAGACTTCGGTGCCATCGCCACGCTGGTCGCGGAGGCGGGCTACGACGGCGACGTGGAGGTCGAGATTTTCAACGAGGCCGTGTGGGCCACCGATGGACGGGCCGTCATCGACACGATGAAGCGCCGATACGCCGATCTGGTGTTGCCCGCGTTGTGAAGATCCTGATCGCGCCCGATTCCTTCAAGGGCTCCGCGTCGGCGACCCAGGTGGCGGCCGCGCTCGCCGAGGGCTGGCGCTCGGTGCGCGCCGACGACAATCTCGTGACACTGCCGCAGGCCGACGGCGGGGAGGGCACGCTGGAGGCGATCGCCGGGTCGGCGAACTGGCAGTGGCGGCAGACCCAGGTGTGCGGGCCGCACGGACGGCCCGTGTCGGCGCGCTGGCTGCTGCACGACGACGGCCGCGCCGTCGCGGAACTCGCCGAATCCTCGGGCATCGCCCTGATGCCGCGCCTGGATCCCTGGGGTGCGACCAGCCGCGGGCTGGGCGAGGTGATCGCGGCGGCGTTGGCCGCCGGGGCGACGTCGGTGCAGGTGGGTTTGGGCGGCTCGGCGAGCACCGACGGCGGCGCCGGCCTGCTGATGGCGCTGGGGCTCGAGGCCTTCGACGCCCGCGGCAACCCGATCGGCGACGGCGCCCGCGGGCTGGCCGAGATGAAACACATTGACCCCGTGGGGCTTCCACCCCTACCGCGCGATGGCGTCGAGATTCTCGTCGACACCGAGGCGCCGCTGTACGGACCCCGCGGAGCCGCGGCCGTGTTCGGCCCGCAGAAGGGCGCGACGGCCGAGGACATCTCGTCGCTGGACGAGGGCCTGCGGCGGTGGGCGCGGCTGCTCGCCGAGGCGGGCTTCGCCGCCGACCCGGAGCAACCCGGCGCCGGTGCGGCCGGCGGGGCCGGATTCGGCCTGCTCGCCTGGGGTGCGCAGGCCGTGTCCGGATCCCAACGGATCGGCGCGCTCACCGGACTGCACGAGCAGCTGTCGGCCGCCGACGTCGTCGTCACCGGCGAGGGGCGCTTCGACGACACGTCGCTGGGCGGCAAGCTCGTCGGCCACGTGCTCTCGGCGGCGCGGGGCGCGGACGTCGCCGCAGTGGTCGTCGCCGGTCAGATCGCCACGACCGCCGCCGTCGCGACGGTGTCGCTCACCGAGCTCGCCGGCACCACCGAGGCCGCGATCGGTGACCCGCTGCGCTGGCTGCGGGCCGCGGGTGCGGTTGCCGCGCAGCGGGTTTGACCTCCGCGAGCGTGCGCAGAATACGAAAATCTTTCGGCGTGTCGGCCGGGAGCGCGCACGCTCGCGCTGGAAATCAGCGGACTTGGCTGCGGCCGCGGTCCATCACCGACGCGCGGCTGGCGGCGACGTCGTCACCGCTGGTCGAACGCATCCAGGCGCGTGCGGCCTCGGCCTCGAGCCACAGCGCGCCGCTGGTCTGCGCGGCGTCGATGCGGTGATACGAGTCCAGCAGCGCCCGCACCGCCTTCTGGTTGTTGCCCACGATCGAGGCGGCCACGGCGCGCGCCGCGTCCAGCAGCCCCTCGTGCGGCACCACCTCGGTGACCAGCCCGGCGCGCAGCGCGTCCTCGGCCGACAGGTAGTCGCCGGTCAGGCTCATCCGTCGCGCCAGCCCGACGCCGACCTTCTGCGGCAGCCGCACCGACAGTCCCCACGTCGGCAGCAGCCCCACCCGCGCGTGGGTGTCGGCGAACGCGGCCTTCTCGGAGGCGATCAGCACGTCGCAGTACAGCGCGATCTCCAGGCCACCGGTGACCGCGGCGCCGTTGATCGCGCCGATCACCGGCTTGTCCATGTCCGGCCACTTCGGTGAGATGTCGGGCAGCTCGGTGGTGTCGCCGAGTTCCTTGAGGTCCAGACCCGCGCAGAACACCGGGTCGGCGCCGGTCAGGATCACCACGTCGACGCCGTCGTCGGACTGGGCGGCCGCCAGGGCGCTGAACAGCTCGGTGCGCAGCGCCTTCGACAGCGCGTTGCGGGACTTCGGCCGGTTCAGCGTCAGGGTCCGGACCCGGTCGGTGGTGTCGGTCAGCAGGACGTCGGAGTCACTCATGGCCATCACGGTAGCCACCGACCCGGCACCGGCCTACGTTGGAGTCCATGTGCCGGAACATCACCGAACTTCGCGGGCTGCAGCCGGCGGCCACGCCCGCCGAGATCGAGGCCGCCGCCCGCCAGTACATCCGCAAGGTCAGCGGGATCGCCCGCACCTCCGAGGCCAACGCCGCCGCATTCGAAGCCGCGGTCGCCGAGGTCACCGCCACCACGACCAGGCTGCTCGCGGCGCTGCCGCCGCGCCGTCAGCCGCCCAAGACGCAGCCGCCGTTGCGCCGGCCGGAGGTGCTGGCGCGCATCGCCGCGGCCAACCCATGACCCCGGCCCTGAAGGAGTGGAGCGCGGCGGTGCACGCGCTGCTCGACGGCCGCCAGCGGGTGCTGCTGCGCAAGGGCGGCATCCACGAGAAACGCTTCGAGGTCAGTGCGCAGGAATTCCTGCTGTTCCCGACGGTGGCGCACAGCCACGCCGAGCGGGTGCGCCCCGAACACCGCGGCCTGTTGGTCCCGTCGGCCGCCGACAGCACCGAGGACGGGGTGGTGCTGCGCGCGGTCGCCACCGTCGTCGACGCGATCGCGGTGGATCGGCCCGAACGCCTGGCCGAACTCGCGGACCTGCACATCTGGACCGACGAGTCGGTGCGCGCCGACCGCCTCGACTTCCGGCCCAAGCACCGGTTGGCGGTGCTGGTGGTCGACGTACGCCCGCTCGACGAGCCGGTCACCGTGCCGCGCTCGCCGGAGTTCGGCGGCTGCAAGAGCTGGGTCGAGCTGCCGGTGACCGGGCCGCTGGGCGGCCCGGTGCACTCGTCGGCCGAACTCGCCGAGGTGGCCGCGCGGGTTCGCGACACGGTCGGCTGAGCCGTCGGCCTCGTCGATGGCCTCCGGGGATCGGCTCCTCGACCGCAACCCGTCACCTGGGGGTGACGGTTACACACAGCCTGGGGCGAGTCCGGTGACCCTGTGGATAGTCGTCACTCCAAGGTGACGGCATTTGATCGAGAGGCCGCCGGAAACAGCCCTGACCCCCACCTAGGCTGGCTCCGCCGGCAACACCAACCGGGACGCGCCGCGCAGGTACACGGTGTGGGTCGCCGGGGCGGTGCGCGCCCCGTGCGCGGGATCCTCGCCGGTCCCGAGGTTCGGGGCGTAGCGCGGGAACGAGCCGCCGGCCACCAGCACCCGCACGCGCGTGCCCGCCGCGAAGCGGTGCGCGATCTCGTCGAGTTCGATCCGCACCACCGGGTCGTCCGCGGTGCGCACCAGCCGGCGGTAGCCGTCGCTGATGTTGCGGGAGCGTCCTTTTCGGTCCACCTCGCTGACCCGGACGAACAGGTCGACGTGCGGGTTGTCCGACTCGTGCTCGAGCTCGACCACCGGCGGCCCGTACACGTGCAGGTCGGCGCCCAGCGGCGCACTGGTGAAGCTGAGTACGTCGGGCCGCGCGGCGAGCTTGTCGTCGCGGCGCCGGCCCGCGCCGGGGGCCAGCAGCCGGCCGCCGACGGTCGGCGTGGGCCGGCGCGGGTCGAACGTGAATGACCGTGCGCCGGAGGTGGATTCGGGTGCCTCGTCGGTGAGCCCGGCGAAGCCCAGGTGCAGCACGCGATCGCGGGTCGGCACCGGCGGCCACTGCGCAGCGTCGCGCCAACCGCCGCCGCCGGTGACGAAGTAGCGCACCGGCGCGCGTTCGGCGCCCGCGGCGTCACCGAGATGGCGCCCCAGCCAGTCCAGGCTCTCGCGTAGCACCTGCCCGGCCGCCCGGCCCGTCATGTGCGTGTGCGTCCATGGGCCCAGCGTCAGCGCCACCTCGACCCCGCGGTCGTGCAACCGGTGGTACTGCTCGATGGTCTGCTCCAGGAACAGGTCCTGCCAGCCACCAACGAGCAACACCGGCACGGTTGCGCGGTCGAGCCCGCCGTAGAACTTGTAGCGATCCCAGAACGGGTCGTCGATATCGGGGTGTTCGATCCATTTCTCCCACCACGGCGCGCCGCCGGCCAGCAGCGTGCGGCCCGAGGCGGCCAGCGGGGGTCGGCCGATGGCGCGCGCGACCTTGCGGCCCGCCCGCAGGTGGCTCAGCAGCAGCCGGACCCGGTTCGGTTCCTCCTGGTGGCTGATCATGTTGCTCCAGCCCAGGAAGTCGTTGGCGGCGAACGCGCCGGTGCCCCACGAGGAGGCGGCGAAGTTGTGCACGCCGACCACCACGACCGCGGCCGCCATGTCTGCGGGCGGATCCTCGAGCAGCGCCCACTGCGTCTGCCCCAGGTAGGACAGCCCGACGGTGCCGAAAGATCCCGTGTACCAGGGTTGTTCGCGTAACCAGGCGGCGGTGTCGGCGCCGTCGGCGGCCTCGTTGACGGGCGGCTCGAACTCACCGCCGGAACCGAACGTGCCGCGCACGCTCTGCAGGATCACGTGATAGCCGCGGGCGGCGTAGGTCTTGGCGTACAGGTTGGAGAACGGGAACGCCCGACCGTACGGGCCGCGCACCAGCAGCGTGCCCGCCGGCGTGGCGGTGTCGGGGGCGTAGTGGTCGGCCAGCAGTTCGACGCCGTCGCGCATCGGCACCGGCACGCGGCGTTCCACCTGGTAGGCGGTGGTCCGGGCGGGCACGCCCAGCAGTCGGGCGACCAACCCGCGGGCGTGCCCGCGGACGGTCAGGGTGGACGAATCCGAGGAGATCGGGGACACCCGGTCAGGTTACGTTCAGAACTTGTAGTGCGGCGTGAGTTGATGGGCCCGCATCAGGTTCTCCTGCATGCAGTCCGGCCGGCTCGGGGAGTGGATCGGCGAGTAGAACAGCGACTGCTGGATCACGCCGTAGTCGGTGCGGAAGGTGATCATGCAGGTGATCCACCACCGGTTGTTCCAGTCGGTGGGCTTCATCACCCAGAACTGCGCCGCGCGATGGCCGTTGATGTCCAACTCGACGGCATCGGGCGGCAGCGACTTCTCGTAGGTCCGCCAGATGATGGCCTCGACGGCCATCTGGTACGGGCCGGCGTCGTACTTGCAGCGCAGGCTGTTCTCCTGCTCCGGCGGCGCGAACCCCAGGCCCAGACCGTTGATGACGTCCAACGGGATGTCGGTGCAGGGGTTGAACGGCTCCGGGTCGGTGAAGTCGATCACCGGGCTGCGGGGCGTGGACGTGATCGGCGCGTCGGTGGACCGCAACGCCACCTCGGTGGGCGCGGGCCCGGCGGGCAGCGTGGTCTGCACGGCGACCAGCGCGGCGGTGAACACCGCCCCCAGCGCTGCGAACAACCGCATCTTGGCGACCATCACACCCCCTTCCTCGGCGACCGACCCTGCGGGGGAGTGTACAAGGAACAAACAAGAACCTGTTCTAGTTCGTCCCTATGGGCCGCGCCCCGCCCGAGACGGATGACTAGGCTGGATTGTCGTGACACCTGAGACTGCGACCAGATCGCGCCCCACGCTGTGGGCAGTCAGTGATCTGCACACCGGTCACACCGGGAACAAGCCGGTCACCGAGTCGCTCTACCCGTCCTCGCCCGACGACTGGCTGATCGTCGCGGGCGACGTCGCCGAGCGCACCGACGAGATCCGCTGGTCGCTGGACCTGCTGCGGAAGCGGTTCGCGAAGGTCATCTGGGTGCCCGGCAACCACGAGCTGTGGACCACGGGCAAGGACCCGGTGCAGGTGTTCGGGCGGGCCCGGTACGACTACCTGGTCAACATGTGCGACGAGATGGGGGTGATCACCCCCGAGCATCCCTATCCGGTGTGGACCGACGAGGGCGGCCCGGCCACCATCGTCCCGATGTTCCTGCTCTACGACTACACCTTCCTGCCCGCAGGCACGGCCACCAAGGCCGAGGGGCTGGCCGTCGCCAAGGAGCGCGGCGTGGTGGCCACCGACGAGTTCCTGCTCTCCAGCGAGCCCTACGCCACCAAGGACGCCTGGTGCCGGGACCGGCTCAAGCACACCCGCGAGCGGCTCGAGGACCTCGACTGGATGACGCCGACGGTGCTGGTGAACCACTTCCCGCTGGTGCGCGACCCCTGCGACGTGATGTTCTACCCGGAATTCTCGCTGTGGTGCGGCACCACCGAGACCGCCGACTGGCACACCCGCTACAACGCGGTGTGTTCGGTCTACGGCCACCTGCACATCCCGCGCACCACCTGGTATGACGGCGTGCGGTTCGAGGAGGTGTCGGTCGGTTATCCGCGGGAGTGGCGGCGCCGCAAGCCCTATCGGTGGCTGCGCCAGGTGCTGCCCGACCCGCAGTACGCGCCCGGCTACCTCAACGAGTTCGGCGGCCACTTCATGATCACCCCGGAGATGCGGGCCGCGTCCGAGAAGTTCCGGGACCGGTTGCGCAGCAGGCGATCATGACCAAACGCATCGCGGCGATCGTGCCCGATTCGGTGTACGCCGCCGAGGTCTTCGCCGACCCGCCCGGGCTGGTCCCGCTGCCCGAGGAGGAACCGCTGGTCGCGACGTCGGTGGCAAAGCGGCGCAACGAGTTCGTCACCGTGCGGCACTGCGCGCGCCTGGCGCTGAGCGACCTCGGGGTGGGCCCCGCGCCGATCCTCAAGGGGCCCAAGGGGGAACCGCGCTGGCCCGACGGCGTGGTCGGCAGCCTCACGCACTGCGAGGGCTACCGCGGCGCGGTGGTCGGCTCGAGCACCACGGTGCGGTCGGTGGGCATCGACGCCGAACCGCACGACGTGCTGCCCGACGGCGTGCTGGGCGCGATCAGCCTGGGCGTCGAGCGCACCGAGATCTCGGCCCTGCCCGGCGGACTGCACTGGGATCGGATCCTGTTCTGCGCCAAGGAGGCCACCTACAAGGCGTGGTTCCCGCTCACCGAGCGCTGGCTGGGCTTCGAGGACGCTCACATCAGCTTCGACGTCGACGCCTCGGGGCGCGCCGGGGGGTTCACCTCCAGGATTTTGATCGACCCGGCCGCCAAGTCGGGTCCGCCGCTGACGACGCTGCGGGGCCGCTGGTCGGTGACCGACGGGTTGGCGCTGACGGCGATCGTGTTGTGAGCAAACCAGTTCCGCCGCCCGGGCTGGTCGTCGTCGACAAGCCGGGCGGGATGACCAGCCACGACGTCGTCGGGCGCTGCCGCCGCATCTTCGGCACCCGCAAGGTCGGCCACGCCGGCACGCTGGACCCGATGGCCACCGGCGTGCTGGTGATCGGCATCGAGCGGGCCACCAAGATCCTGGGCCTGGTGGCGGGGGCGTCCAAGACCTACACCGCCACGATCCGGCTGGGCCGGTCCACCTCGACCGACGACGCCGAAGGTGAACTGCTGCAGGAGATCTCCGCCGCGGACGTCACCGACGAGGCGATCGAGACCGCGGTCGCCGCGCTGCGCGGCGACATCGAGCAGGTGCCGTCGGCGGTCAGCGCCATCAAGATCGACGGCAAGCGGGCCTACCAGCTCGCCCGCGAGGGGGAGACGGTCGAGTTGGCCGCGCGCCCGGTGCGCATCGACCGGTTCGACGTCACGGCGGTGCGCCGCGCCGGGACGGTCGTCGACGTCGACGTCGTGGTGGATTGCTCGTCGGGAACCTACATTCGCGCGCTGGCCCGCGACATCGGCGTCGCGCTGGGCGTCGGCGGGCATCTGACCGCGCTGCGCCGCACCCGCGTCGGCGGGTTCGGCCTCGATCAGGCCCGCACGCTCGAGCAATTGGACCAGGCGCCGCAGCTCAGCTACTCGCTCGACGAGGCCTGCCTGCTGGCCTTTCCCCGCCGTGACCTCACCGACGAGGAGACCCTCGACACCAGCCACGGCCGGCCGCTGCCGGCGGCGGGCATCGCGGGCACCTACGCCGCGGTCGCCCCGGACGGCCGGGTGATGGCGCTGCTGGAGGACCGCCCGAGCGGGCGGACGAAGTCCGTCGTGGTGGTGCGTCCCGCAACGCTGTGAGAACGTCGGCTCAGGTCTCTTAGGTCCTCCCGGCCGACGACGTTGGTCCCTGCTCGGCGGGCGTCCGAACTGGCAGGATGAGCGGTATGACAAGCATTCCGGCCGCAGGTTCGATCGTCATCGCAGATATCACCGGGGACGCGGTGGTTCGCATCCCCACCGGGGCCAGCGTGCTCGCGGCGGCCGAGGCGCTCGTCGCCCACGACGTCGGCGTGGTCGTGGTCGGTGACGAGGTCCGACCGGTGGCGTTGATCAGCGAGCGCGACATCGTCCGGGCGGTGGCCGCCGCCCGCGATCTCGCGACGACCCCCGCGACCGAGGTGGCCAGTTCGAACCTGGTGTGGTGCGCGCCCGACACCACCGTCGAGCAGGCGGCGCTGCGGATGGCCGACAAGCACATCCGGCACCTGCTGGTGGGCGACGAGGGCGCCGTGAGCGCCATCGTCTCCGCGCGTGACCTGCTGGGCGTCTACGCCTCCGAGGCCGTGCGGGCCGACTTCGACTGACCGATTTCGACTGACCAGAACGGTCAGGCCACCACCCAGATGGCCTGGGCCGCAGGGCTGCCCAGGTCCACGGTGGTGTTCTCCCCGGCGTGCGACTCCACGGCCACCGAGATCATCCCGGCGAAGTCGCGACGGGCCAGCACCCGCAGTCGGGCGTCCAGGTTGATGCCCACGGTGTCGAAGTAGCGCAACATCTCGGGGTCGGAGTCGGAGATCCGGGCCACCGTGCCCTCGTCGCCGTTGTCGCAGTCCGAGAGTTGCCGCGCCGGCGGGGTGGGCACCTTGCCGTCGGCGGCCGGGATCGGGTCGCCGTGCGGGTCGCGGGTGGGGTAGCCGAGCTTGGCGTCCATCCGGTCGAGCATCCGATCGGACACGGCGTGCTCGAGCACCTCGGCCTCGTCGTGCACCTCGTCCCAGCTGTAGCCGAGTTCGTTGACCAGAAAGGTCTCGAGCAGTCGGTGGCGGCGCACCATGGACAGCGCCGCCGCGCGCCCCCGTTCCGTCAGCGTCACCGCACCGTACTTCTCGTGGTGGACCAGGCCCTGATCGGCGAGCTTGCGAATGGACTCCGAGGCGGTGCTCGCCGAGACGCCGAGGCGATCGGCCAGCAGCTTGGTGCTGATCTTCTCCGGCGCCCACTCCTGCACGGTCCAGATGACCTTCAGGTAGTCCTGAGCGACCGTGGTCAGGTCACTGGCACCACTGTCGAGATCATCGTTGGGACTCACGGCATCGAGTTTAGGCAATGGTCACCTCATTCGGGTCTTCAGTGTGATCCGCGTCGCCGCCCGGCGGGCCCGGACGGGTGACCCGAGCAGACGGCCGAGGCGTCGCACCGTAGGCTTACCGGCGTGCAGCGGTGGCGGGGACAAGACGAAATCCCCACGGACTGGGGCAGGTGCGTACTCACCATCGGTGTGTTCGACGGTGTGCACCGCGGACACGCCGAGTTGATCGCGCGTGCGGTGAAGGCGGGGCGTGCCCGCGGCGTGCCGGTGGTGCTGATGACGTTCGATCCGCACCCCATGGAAGTGGTCTTCCCCGGCAGCCATCCGGCGCAGCTGACCACGCTGACCCGGCGCGCCGAACTCGCCGAGGAACTCGGCATCGACGTCTTCTTGGTGATGCCGTTCACCGCGGACTTCATGAAGCTCACCCCGGAGCGCTACGTGCACGAACTGCTGGTCGAGCGGCTGCACGTCGTCGAGGTGGTGGTGGGCGAGAACTTCACCTTCGGCAAGAAGGCCACGGGCAACGTCGAGATGCTGCGCGACGCGGGGGAGCGGTTCGGCTTCGCGGTCGAGGCCATGTCGCTGGTCACCGAGCACCAGAACAACGGCGTGACGTTCTCCTCGACCTACATCCGCGCCTGCGTGGACGCCGGCGACATGGCCGCGGCCACCGAGGCGCTCGGCCGTCCGCACCGGGTCGAGGGTGTCGTCGTCCGCGGTGACGGCCGCGGCAAGGGACTGGGTTTTCCGACGGCCAACGTCGCCCCGCCGATGCATTCGGCGATCCCGGCCGACGGCGTCTACGCCGCCTGGTTCACCGTGCTGGGCCACGGACCCGTGATGGGGACGGTGATCCCGGGCGAGCGGTATCAGGCCGCGGTCTCGGTGGGCACCAACCCGACGTTCTCCGGACGGACCCGCACCGTGGAGGCCTTCGTCCTGGATACCGCCGCCGACCTGTACGGCCAGCACGTCGCCGTGGATTTTGTCGCCCGGGTCCGGGGCCAGGAGAAGTTCGACTCCGTCGAGGACCTGATCCAGGCCATGCACCGCGACACCGAGAAGGCCCGCAACATCCTGCGGGAGTCGCGCTAGGCGCCGGAATCGTCGTTTCGAGACCCCCGCTGTTAAACTCTGCGACGACAATCGGCGTGCGCTGCAGTTCGCGGTGGCCGCGCCGGATCCCGCAGGGGATATCAATGTTCGCGGACTGAAATAGATGGAGTGATTCCGTGGCGCTTACCGCCGAGCAGAAAAAAGAGATCCTGACCAGCTACGGGCTGCACGAGACCGACACGGGCTCGCCCGAGGCGCAGGTCGCGCTGCTGACCAAGCGCATCACCGATCTCACCGAGCATCTCAAGAAGCACAAGCACGACCACCACTCGCGGCGCGGACTGCTGCTGCTGGTGGGTCGTCGTCGCCGGCTGCTCAAGTACGTCGCGCAGGTCGACGTGGCGCGCTACCGTTCGCTCATCGAGCGGCTGGGTCTGCGGCGCTGACCCATCGCCGCGTCATCCCCGCCGTGATAGCGATCGCGGCGGCATGGGTGACCGGCTGCGCCGAGGTCCCGCCGGCCAACACGCGGGCCAACGACCTGGAAATCGGTGACTGCCTGCGGGTCGGCGGCGCCATCGACCGCCCCGAGGCCCACGAGGTGGCCTGCGGCAGCCCGGAGTCCAACTTCAAGGTGGTCGCCACGGTCAACGGTCCGGGGGGCGATCAGTGCCCGAGCGACGTCGACTCGTTCTACTCCCAGCGCGGCGGGCTGTCGGACAACGTCAGCACCGTCTGTCTGGACATCGATTGGGTGGTCGGCGGCTGCATGAGCGTGCACCCCGAGCATCACACCGACCCGGTGCGGGTCGACTGCGCCGATCGGGCCGTCCCGCACCGTCAGCGCGCCACCCAGATCCTCACCGACGTCGCCAATGTCGACCAGTGCCTGAGCGGGCAGGGCTACGCCTACGAGGAACGCCAATTCACCGTCTGCGTCGAGAACCAGCGTTGACGCGGCCCCACCTGCGGGTTTGACGGGATCGGAAACCTCGCGGTGTAGAGTAGGGCTGTTCCGCGCCCGTACCGGCCCGGGACTCGGTGCGGTTCGCGCAGACCGCGCGCACCGTTCCAGCGCGTCACTACATCCCCTGAAGTGGGAGGGGTCGCCGATGTTGGGCGGTCTTCGGTAGTGGCTGCCGGGGGAATTCCGGCAGCTTCGATCGACGGCCGCAGCCGCATCTGGGTGCCCTGACGCGTGACGACGCAAAACAGCTGAATTACCAGAGAGGGCATGCGGACATCTATGTCTGTTGCTGAAATTGACGAAGGCGTGTTCGAGTCGACCGCCGTCATTGACAACGGGAGCTTCGGCACCCGCACCATTCGTTTCGAGACCGGTCGGCTGGCCCAGCAGGCCGCCGGCGCCGTCGTCGCCTACCTGGACGACGAGACCATGCTGCTCAGCGCCACCACCGCGAGCAAGGCGCCCAAGGACCACTTCGACTTCTTCCCCCTGACCATCGACGTCGAGGAGCGGATGTACGCCGCCGGGCGCATTCCCGGATCGTTCTTCCGTCGCGAGGGTCGCCCCTCGACCGACGCGATCCTGACCTGCCGGCTCATCGACCGGCCGCTGCGTCCCACGTTCGTCAGCGGGCTGCGCAACGAGATCCAGGTCGTGGTGACCGTCCTGAGCCTGGATCCCAAGGATCTCTACGACGTGCTGGCCATCAACGCCGCGTCGGCCTCCACCCAGATCTCCGGCCTGCCGTTCTCCGGCCCGGTCGGCGGCGTGCGCGTGGCGCTGATCGACGGGCAGTGGGTCGCGTTCCCCAACGTCGAGCAGCTCGAGCGGGCCGTCTTCGACATGGTCGTCGCCGGCCGCGTCGTCGCTGACGGCGACAAGGAAGACGTCGCGATCATGATGGTGGAGGCCGAGGCCACCGACAACGTCATCGAGCTGATCGGCGGGGGCGCCGCGGCGCCGACCGAGACCGTGGTGGCCGAGGGCCTCGAAGCCGCCAAGCCGTTCATCGCCACCCTGTGCAAGGCCCAGCAGGCGCTGCACGAGGCGGCCGGCAAGGAGACCGTCGAGTACCCGCTGTTCCCCGAGTACGGCGAGGACGTCTACTACTCGGTGGCCTCGGTGGCCACCGACGAGCTGTCCGCCGCGCTGACCATCGCCGGCAAGAACGAGCGCAACGACCGCACCGACGAGATCAAGGTCGAGGTGCTCGAGCGTCTGGCCGAGACTTACGCCGGTCGCGAGAAGGAGATCGGCGCCGCCTATCGTGCGCTGACCAAAAAGCTTGTCCGCCAGCGTATCCTGACCGATCACTTCCGCATCGACGGCCGCGGCATCACCGACATCCGGGCGCTGTCCGCGGAGGTCGCGATCATCCCGCGCGCCCACGGCAGCGCGCTGTTCGAACGCGGCGAGACCCAGATCATGGGCGTCACCACGCTGGACATGATCAAGATGGCGCAGCAGATCGACTCGCTGGGGCCGGAAACCTCCAAGCGCTACATGCACCACTACAACTTCCCGCCGTACTCGACCGGTGAGACCGGCCGGGTCGGTTCGCCCAAGCGTCGCGAGATCGGCCACGGCGCGCTCGCCGAGCGGGCGCTGATGCCCGTGCTGCCCAGCGTGGAAGAGTTCCCGTACGCCATCCGTCAGGTCTCGGAAGCGTTGAGCTCCAACGGATCGACCTCGATGGGTTCGGTGTGCGCCTCGACCCTGTCGCTGCTGAACGCCGGTGTGCCGCTGAAGGCGCCGGTGGCCGGTATCGCGATGGGTCTGGTGTCCGACGACGTCGAGGTGGACGGGGCGGTGGAGCGACGCTTCGTGGCGCTGACCGACATCCTCGGCGCCGAGGATGCCTTCGGCGACATGGACTTCAAGGTCGCCGGCACCAAGGACTTCGTGACCGCGCTGCAGCTCGACACCAAGCTGGACGGGATTCCCTCCCAGGTGCTGGCCGGTGCGCTGTCGCAGGCCAAGGACGCCCGGACCACCATCCTGGAGGTCATGGCCGAGGCCATCGACGCCCCGGACGAGATGAGCCCGTACGCGCCCCGGATCACCACCATCAAGGTGCCGGTGGACAAGATCGGCGAGGTCATCGGGCCCAAGGGCAAGGTCATCAACGGCATCACCGAGGAGACCGGCGCCTCGATCTCCATCGAGGACGACGGCACGGTGTTCGTCGGTGCCGCCGACGGGGTTTCGGCACAGGCCGCGATCGACAAGATCAACGCGATCGCCAACCCGCAGCTGCCCAAGGTTGGCGAGCGGTTCCTCGGCACCGTGGTCAAGACCACCGATTTCGGCGCCTTCGTGTCGTTGCTGCCGGGTCGCGACGGCCTGGTGCACATCTCGAAGCTGGGCCGCGGCAAGCGGATCGCCAAGGTCGAGGATGTCGTCAAGGTCGGCGACAAGCTGCGTGTCGAGATCGCCGACATCGACAACCGGGGCAAGATCTCGCTGATCCTGGTCGACGAAGAGGACGCAGCGGCAGAGGCACCGGAGGGTACTCCGGCGTCCGCAGATGTTGCGACCGCCAACGCCTAGAGCCGACGGGGCGGCGCGCGACCACACGGCCGTGCGCCGCACCACCCTCCCGGGTGGTCTGCGTGTCGTCACCGAATTCGTGCCGTCGGTGCGGTCGGCCTCGGTCGGGGTGTGGGTCGGCATCGGCTCGCGCGACGAGGGCCGCACCGTCGCCGGTGCGGCGCATTTCCTGGAGCACCTGCTGTTCAAGGCCACCCCCACTCGCACGGCGGTCGACATCGCCCAGGCCGTGGACGCGGTCGGCGGGGAACTGAACGCGTTCACCGCCAAGGAGCACACCTGCTATTACGCGCACGTGCTCGACAGCGATCTGGCACTGGCCGTCGACCTGGTGGCCGACGTGGTGCTCAACGGCCGGTGTGCTGCCGAGGACGTCGAACTCGAGCGCGATGTCGTGCTCGAGGAGATCGCGATGCGCGACGACGACCCCGAGGACACCCTGGGCGACGTGTTCATGTCGGCCATGTTCGGCGACCATCCGGTGGGCCGACCCGTGATCGGCAGCGTCGACTCCATCTCGGCGATGACGCGCTCCCAGCTGCATTCCTTCCACGTGCGCCGCTACACCCCGGAACGCATGGTCGTCGCGGTGGCCGGAAACATCGACCACACCGAGGTGGTCGAGCTGGTGCGCGAGCATTTCGGCCGGCGCACCGTGGCGGGCCGCACCGCGGCCACGCCGCGTGTCGGTGGCGGCCGGGTGCCCGGTGCGCCGCGGTTGGAAGTCGTCGGCCGGGACGCCGAACAGACGCATCTGATGCTCGGTGTGCGCGCCCCGGGGCGCAACTGGTCGCACCGCTGGGCGCTGGCCGTGCTCAACAACGCGCTGGGCGGCGGGCTGAGTTCTCGGTTGTTCCAACAGATCCGGGAATCGCGCGGGTTGGCCTACTCGGTGTACTCGATGGTGGACACCTTCGCCGACACCGGCGCGTTCTCGGTGTACGCCGGGTGCCTGCCGGAGCGCTTCGACGAGGTGGTCACCGTGGCCACCGACGTGTTGACGCAGGTGGCCGAGGACGGCATCACCGAACAGGAGTGCCGCATCGCCAAGGGGTCGTTGCGCGGGGGACTTGTTCTGGGCCTGGAGGATTCGGCCTCCCGGATGAACCGGATCGGCCGCAGCGAGATCAACTACGGCGAGCATCGAAGCCTGGACGATACGTTGGCGCACATCGACGCGGTGACCCTCGACGAGGTCAACGCGGTGGCCAAGAAACTGCTCACGCAGCCCTTCGGGGCCGCGGTGCTGGGCCCGGGCGCGTCCCGGAAGACACTGCCCCGGCGACTTGCGGCGATCCCCGGGTAGGGCGATGTCGTTCGCCCTGGCCGACCTCGCGGTGCCCCTGATCGGGGCACCGATGGCAGGTGGGCCGGGCACACCCGCGCTGGCCACCGCGGTGTCCGGCGCGGGCGGGCTGGGCTTCCTGGCCGCGGGATATCGCAGCGCGCAGCAGGTATCCGAGGATCTGCGCGCGGTCCGCTCGGCCGGCGCCGGCCCGGTCGGACTCAATCTCTTCGTGCCGCAACCCAGCACGGCGGACCCCGCCGAAATCGACCGCTACCGCGCCGAATTGGCGACGGTGGCGGCCCGCTACGGCGTCGAGTTGGGCGTCCCGCGCTGGGACGACGACGGTTGGACGGACAAGCTCGAGGTGGTCGCCGACCTGCGCCCGGAGGTGGTGTCGTTCACCTTCGCGCTGCCGGATCGCGCTGTGCTGCAGCGCCTGAGCGAGCTGGGCATCTGCACTCTGATGACCGTGACCACCGTGGCCGAGGCCCGCGCGGCCGTGGCCGGCGGTGCGGCCGGGCTGGTGGTGCAGGGTCCCGAGGCCGGTGGACACCGGGGGAGCTGGCGGCCCGACGAGCGCCCGGCGACGCAGCCGTTGGGGGATCTGGTCGCGGCGGTGCGCCACGTCGTCGACGTGCCGATCGTCGCGGCGGGCGGACTGGGCACGCCCGAGACGGTGGCCGCGGTGCTGGCGCGGGGAGCCGATGCCGCGCAGCTGGGCACCGCGTTGTTGCTCAGCGACGAGGCCGGCACCAATGCGGTGCACCGCGCGGCGCTGAGCTGCGGAGAGCCCTCCGAAACCGCGGTGACGCGGGCCTTTTCGGGTCGCTACGCGCGTGGGCTGCACAATGCGTTCGTCGATCGCTTCGACGCCGTCGCGCCCCGGGGCTATCCCGAAGTACACCATCTGGCGGCCCCGCTGCGGCGCGCCGCGGTCGCCGCGGGCGATCCGGACTGGACGAACCTGTGGGCCGGTAGGGCGTTCGCCGCCGCCGAGGCAGGCCCGGCCGCGGCGGTGATCGCCGCGCTCACACCCTGATCAGCGCACCGGCAGCGACTCGTCGCGGCGGAGCACGAAGAAGTACGGCCGCGCGACGCCCCGCAGGTCCATGGCGCCGATGACGGTCTGCTCGTCGAGCCGGCGGAAGACGTCGTTGATGGGCAGTTGGTCATAGATCATGGTCGCGGTGTCCACGTCGCGGTACCGGGTGGTGCGCAACCGCGCCTTGGGGCCGTGGGCGTGCAGCACCGGCCGCGCGGTGATGATCGTGTTGGTGAAGTTGCGTCGCTTGAGGGCGGGGAGCTTGCGGGCCAGGCCGAGGCCGCCGAACGCCAGCGCCGGGTTCAACGGCCACAGCGCGGTGCCGTCGGCCGTGCGGAACAGCAGCGGGTGCACGGTTTCGGCGTCCCCGAACTGCTTGCCCCACCAGCCGCTGGCCGCCAGCAGGCCGTCGAGGGGGTGCCCGGTGGGCAGTTCGGCGCCGTGCCAGGTGCCGATCATGAACTCCGGGTCCACCGCGGGAGCGGCGTCGAAGACTGCGAGCGCGCCGTCGGTGCTGGTGGGGGCCTCGGGCAGGACATCGGAGAGCAGCATGGCCCCTACCCTACTTGACAGGTGTCAAGTAGGAACAGTTCTGCCGGTCGGGCACACTGGGACGGTGCGTTCGACCGATCCCTGCCCCTGCGGCAACGACAGCGTCTTCGGCCACTGCTGCCTGCCACTGCACGTCGGTGAACGCCAGGCCGCCGGCGCCGAGGAACTCATGCGCGCCCGGTACAGCGCCTACGCCACCGGCAACCCGGACTACGTCTGGGCCAGCTGGCATCCCCGCACGCGACCCGCGCAACTCGACATCGACCAGGGCCCGCAATGGCTGGGCCTGCGGATCGTCGACACCGTGGCCGGCCGCCCCGGCGACGACCACGGCGAGGTGGAGTTCATCGCGCGCCACGACGAGGGCGTGCTGCACGAGCGGTCCCGGTTCAGCGTGCGCGCCGGTCGGTGGTTCTACGTCGACGGCGACCTGCTGGCCTGAGGGTCAGGCCAAGAGTGTTGCGGGATCGGTGAAGGACAGCCCCAGGTCGTCGGCCACCTGCTCGGACAGCATCGCGCCCCGGTGGGTGGACAGGCCGTGGGCGAGCGCGGGATCGTCGCGGCACGCCTGCCGCCAGCCCTTGTTCGCCAACTCCAGCACGTAGGGCAGGGTCGCGTTGCCGAGCGCGAACGTGGCCGTGCGCGGCACCACCCCGGGCATGTTGGTCACGCAGTAGAACACGCTGTCGTGCACGGTGTAGATCGGGTCGTCGTGCGTGGTCGGGTGGGAGTCGGCGAAGCAGCCGCCCTGGTCGATCGCGACGTCGACCAGTACCGACCCGGAGTTCATCTGCTGGACAAGGGAATTGGACACCAGCTTGGGTGCTCGCGCGCCCGGGACCAGGACCGCCCCGATCACCAGGTCGGCGTTCTCGACCGCGGCCTGCAACTCGAGCGCCGAGGAATACCGGGTGTGGATTCGGCCGCAGAACTCGGCGTCGAGGGCACGCAACCGGGTGAGGTTGACGTCGAAAACCGTGACGTTGGCGCCCATCCCGGCGGCGACTCGCGCGGCGTTGTGTCCCGCGACGCCGCCGCCGATCACCACCACCTCGGCCGGCGCGACGCCGGGGACCCCGCCCATCAGCACGCCGCGTCCGCCTTGCGCCTTCATCAGATGATAGGCCCCGACCTGGGCGGACAGGCGGCCGGCGACCTCGCTCATCGGGGCCAACAACGGCAGGGCGCCGTCGGGCAACTGGACGGTCTCGTACGCGATCGAGGTGGTGCCGGCGGCCAGGAGCGCCTCGGTGCACGGCGCGGACGCGGCCAGGTGCAGATAGGTGAACAGCGTCTGGTCGCTGCGCATGCGGACATACTCGGCCTCGACGGGTTCCTTGACCTTCAACAGCAGGTCGGCCTCGGCCCACACCGCATCGGCGTCGGCGACCAGCCGCGCGCCGGCGGCCGCGTAATCGTCGTCGGAGATCGCCGAAACCAGCCCGGCGCCCGACTCGATGAGCACCTCGTGGCCGTGCCGGGTCAGTTCGGCGACGCCGGCCGGGGTGATGGCCACCCGGAACTCGTTGTTCTTGATCTCGGTCGGTACTCCGATGCGCATCAGCCCACTTTAGTGACGCGCTTGTGCACGCGACCAAACTCTCGCTCCGCGAGCGGGCAGCTGCCACAACGTCCTGGACACGGGCTGCAATCCGATTAGGTTCGGGTTCAGGGGTTTTGCGATCCAGCAATGGTAGGAGCGGCATGTACGTGACCCAGGGCCTGCACCGCGGAATGCAACAGACTCCCGATGTCACCATGACGATCTGCGGCGGGCGCAGCCAGAGCTTCCGCACCGTTGCCGAACGGGTGGCCCGGTTGGCCGGCGGGCTGCGCGAGCTCGGCGTCGCGGCCGGGGATCGGGTCGCCATGCTGGCGCTGAACTCGGATCGCTATCACGAGTATCTGCTGGCCGTGCCGTGGGCGGGCGCGGTGCTGGCCCCGCTGAACACCCGGTGGAGCGCGGCCGAACTCGGTTATGCGCTGCGCGACTGCGAGGCGCGGGTGCTGATCGTCGACGACGCGCACCGCGGCCTGCTCGACGCCATCCGCGCGGAGTGCGGGCAGCTGGACGTTGTGGTGCACTGCGGGGACGCCGAGGCGCCGGCGGGCACCGTCGACTACGAGGACCTGATCGCCGGGGCCGCCGCGATCGCCGATGCCCGGCGCGGGGGTGACGCGCTCGCCGGGATCTTCTACACCGGCGGGACGACGGGAGCGCCCAAGGGTGCGATGCTTTCGCACACCGCGCTGGGGACGTCCTGGCTCGGGGCGCTGGCCTCGGGTGATCTCTTCGGCGCCGGGCGGGACACCCGGTATCTGCACGCCGCGCCGATGTTCCACCTGGCGGATCTGGCGGCCTGGGGCGCGGTGACGCTGCTCGGCGGCACGCATGTGATCGTGCCGCGCTTCGAACCGGGGGAGTTGCTGGGCGCCGTGGTGTCCCACCGGATCACCGATATCGCCCTGGTGCCCACCATGATCCAGACGGTGCTCGACCATCCGGGCCTCGACGCGCACGACCTGTCCAGCGTGCGCTCGATCCTCTACGGCGCCTCGCCGATGCCGCAGGCGCTGCTCGAACGCGCCGCGGCGGCCCTGCCGCGGGCGGCGTTCACCCAGGCCTACGGCATGACCGAGCTGGCCCCGATCGCCACGCTGCTCGGCCCCGAGGAACACCGGGACGCGACACTGCGGCGCTCGGCGGGCCGCGCCGCGCCGCACTGCGAGATCCGCGTGGTCGACGAGACGGGCGCCGAGGTGCCCCGCGGGACCGTCGGCGAGATCGTGGTGCGCGGCGCGAACATGATGACCGGCTACTGGAAGCGGCCCGCCGAGACGGCCGAGGCCATCCGGGGCGGGTGGTTGCACACCGGTGACGGCGGTTACCTGGACGAGGCCGGCTACCTGTTCGTCGTGGACCGCATCAAGGACATGATCGTGACCGGCGGCGAGAACGTCTACTCGGTCGAGGTGGAGAACGCGGTGGTCCGTAATCCCGCGGTGGCCCAGTGCGCGGTCATCGGCGTCCCCGACGAGCGGTGGGGCGAACGCGTCCACGCCGTCGTGGTGCTGCGCCCCGGCGGGGCAACGTCCGAGGAGCAGATCCGCCGGCACGCAAAGCAGTTCATCGCCGGCTACAAGGCGCCGCGCAGCGTCGAGTTCGTCGAGCAGTTGCCCGTGTCGGCCGCCGGCAAGGTTCTCAAACGCGAACTGCGCCAACCCTACTGGTCAGGCTGCGAGTCGTCGGGCAGCATGTCCTGACCGAAGGTCGCGGTCAGCAGCAGCGCCACCTGCAGGTCCAGGCGCCGTTCGTCGAGGGAATGGCCGAGCATCGCCTCGATCCGCTGCAGCCGGTACAGCACGGTGTTGCGGTGCATGAACAGCCGCTCGCTGGCCCGGCGCGTGCTGCCGCCCTCCTGCAGGAAGACCCACAGCGTCTCCCGCAGTTGTTCGGCGGCCGCGGTGCGGGCCGCGAGTTCCCCGAGGGCCCGGGCGACGAAGCGCCGGGCTTCTTCCTCGTCGCCGGCCAGCAGGGCAACGGTGGCCACCTCGGCGTGCAGGGTCAGCCGGGGCGGCGCCGGCATGCGGGCGGCCACTCGTCGCGCCCGCAGCGCCTGCTCGTGGCTGATGCGGAACGCGTCCGCACCGCAGGTGGTCTGCCCGACGGCGATCAGGACCTCGGAATCGGGGAGCTGTCCGGCGGACTCGACGAGGCGGTCGGTGTCCACGTCGCCGGCGATCCAGGCCCACATGGCCGACGTGCCCGCGGGCAGGTGCAGCATCCGGGGAACCCCGGCCCGCGAGGACAGCGAGCCGAGCGCGCGGCCCAGCGCGTTCAGTTGCAGGTCGACCTCCCCGTGCGACGGCATCCAAGCGATCAGGGCCGTCTGCGGGGCCCGCAGGTCGTGGTCGAGCTGGCGGCTGGCGTGGTCGACGGGAATGCGGTCGCCACGCAATAGCCGCTCCACCAACGCGCTGCGGCGCGCCGCCTCGCCCAGCAGCCAGCGGTCTCGCTCCCGCTCGTAGTCGGAAACGAGTTGTGCGACAACGCGGTCCAGATACACATTCAGTTCGTCGAAGCTGCGGTGCAGCGCCTCGATGAACACCTGCTGATCGGTGAGCCGTTCGGCGAGCACGTCCATCCAGAGCCGGGAGAACAAGGTCTGCCCCACTCGATACGACTGGATCAGCGACTCCAGCGGCAGTTGGCGTCGCGCGACGGTCGAGGCGAA
>Ga0265293_10001521_pt1 | contig 50376 bp, 36 predicted proteins | sample Munlanlewell138R_FD_192505 | JGI IMG/M metagenome (GOLD analysis project Ga0265293, IMG submission 192505) | Leachate microbial communities from a municipal landfill in Southern Ontario, Canada - Leachate well 138R | ecosystem: Engineered > Solid waste > Landfill > Unclassified | place: Canada... | reverse complement strand
GGTCGCCACCAAGTGTAAACACTCGTGCTGCCCCTCGACTTGCATGTGTTAAGCCTGCCGCTAGCGTTCATCCTGAGCCAGGATCAAACTCTTCATTGTATAAATGTTATTTGTTTTTGCCTCCTGATACTCAATTTATTAATTCAAAGAATTAACGCTCTACTTTTGTACTTGTTAAAGTTGTACTTGTCTTTCATTAATTTTCAAAGAGCTATTCGGAAACTTCTTAAAAAACATCGCTGCTTGTAAACCCGTTCCGTTTGGGGAGTGCAAAGATAGGCAACTTTTATTATCTCACAAATTTATTTGCCTTTTTTTGCATTATTTAACCTGTGTTTTATTAACACAGCAAAAACTATACCTATAATATATACAATAAAAACGATAAAACAAAATATTAAAACTATAGAGTTAGTCGTTACATTATTAGATAATAATTATTCTTATCTTTGGCAAATTGAAAAACCCTAGCTTTTGGCAATATAAAAAAGAAATTATCATGACATCAAAAAAGGTTGTTATTATTCCAACTTACAACGAAAAAGAGAACATTCAAAAAATTATTAGAGAAGTGCTTAAGCTCAAAGATAATTTTCATATTTTAGTTGTAGATGATGGATCTCCCGATGGTACAGGTAACATTGTTAAGAGATTACAAAAAGAGTTTCCCGAGTCTCTTTATATTCTTGAAAGAGAAGAAAAATCTGGGTTAGGTTCTGCATATATTGCTGGTTTTAACTGGTCTCTAGAGAGAGGGTATGAGTTCATTATTGAAATGGATGCCGATTTTTCTCACAATCCCAAAGATTTACCAAGACTTTATGCTGCATGTAAAAAAGGAGCTGGCCTTGCAATTGGCTCTAGATACTGTAATGGAGTAAGTGTAGTAAACTGGCCAATTGGAAGAGTGGTTATGTCTTATTATGCCTCTACTTATGTTAGAAAGGTGCTGGGAATGAAGGTTTTTGACACAACTGCTGGTTTCAAATGTTATAGAAGAGAGGTGTTAGAAACCATAGATTTTGACAATATAAAAATGAGAGGGTACGGATTCCAAATTGAGATGAAGTATAACGCCTATAAACTTGGATTTAAAATAGAGGAAGTTCCAATTATATTTGTAGATAGAACTGAGGGTACATCTAAAATGAGCAGTGGAATATTTGGCGAAGCTTTTTGGGGGGTTTTAAAAATGAGATTCAGAAAAATTAAACCTCGGCAAAACAGATAGAGCTATTCTAAAAAATTAACAAACCAAGGTAATTAAGATAAAACAGAAGTGAAACAGACATTAATTTGCAATGGAACTATAGTAAACGAAGGAAAATCGTATAGAGGTTCTATTCTTATAAATGGTAGTAAAATTGAGAGAATCTACTCTCTTAAAGACAAACTACCCGAGGCAGATACTATTATAGATGCAGAGGGTAAATTAGTAATCCCTGGAGTAATAGACGATCAAGTACATTTTAGAGAACCTGGAAGCACTCATAAAGGGAGTATTGTTACAGAGAGTGCAGCAGCTGTTTTGGGTGGAATTACCTCATATATGGATATGCCAAATAATACCCCTGCTGCTATTACCATAGAGGCTATTGAGGCTAAAAACTCAATTGCTAAAAGTGCTTCGTATGCAAACTTCTCTTTTTATTTAGGTGCTACAAATGATAATATAGAAGAGATCAAAAAAGCTAACCCCCAAGAGACTTGTGGCGTAAAGGTATTTATGGGCTCGTCTACTGGAAATATGCTTGTAGATAATGAGGAGACATTGAACAATATATTCAAAGAGTCTAAGCTTCTTATTGCTACTCATTGTGAAAGTGAACCTATAATTAAACAAAACTTAAAGGAGGCCAAAGAGAAATATGGAGAGGTGGAAATTCCTTTTAGTGAGCATTGCAATATTAGAAGCAGAGAGGCCTGTATAGAATCTTCTAAACATGCAATATCTTTAGCTCAAAAATATAATAGTAGGCTCCATATTCTTCATATTAGCACAGAAGAAGAGACTCTTCTTATAGAAGAGGCTTCTAAAATATCACCTAAAATTACAGCAGAAGCTTGTGTTCATTATATGTTACTAGATAGTTCAATGTATAATAAAATGGGTAGTAAAATGAAGTGCAACCCGGCTATTAAAGAGAAAAGAGATAGGGAAGCAATAATTAAGGCTGTTAAAAATGGTGTTATTAAAGTTGTTGCAACAGATCATGCTCCTCACACTTTAGATGAGAAACAGAACAACTATTTAAATGCTCCATCTGGGCTTCCACTAGTTCAACATAGTTTGCAAATAATGCTAGAGATGGCCAAAGAGGGTGTTTTTAGTATTGAAGAGGTAGTAGATAGAATGGCTCACTCACCAGCTATTAACTTTAAAGTTTCGCTAAGAGGCTTTATTAGAGAGGGTTACTTTGCCGATATAGTAATAGTAGATCCTAATAAAAAGGATAGTTTAACAACTACAAACCCAGCATACCATTGTAAATGGAGCCCTTTTGAAGGAAAAGTGTTTAACAATTCTATTGTTCATACATTTGTCAATGGCATACAAGTTGTGGCTCTGGGGCAACTTACAGGCAAAAAAGCTGGAACAAAATTACTTTTTAACTATGGGGTCTAACAAAAAGACTATTGTCTATATCTCAATCTCTACTGCTGTATTCTTATGGGGAGTCTCTTTTTTATGGAGTAACTCAATTCTTCAACAAGGCTTTCCTCCATTCTCGTTAATGTTTTTTAGAATGGCTTTTGCTGCAATAGTTCTATCTATTGTCTCATTTTCTTTAAAAAAGGTAACAAAAATAGAGAGAAAAGATTGGGGGTGGTTTCTACTTCTGGTATTCTTAGAGCCTTTCCTCTATTTTATAGGAGAGACAATGGGGCTAAAGACATTAGGGTCTCCTACTATAAGCTCTGTGATTATATCTACTATACCCATTGTTGCTCTTGTTGCAGGGGTGTTTATTTATAATGAGAGAATTTCTAGGCTAAACACATTTGGAATTCTTATTACATTGCCTGGTATTTTTCTGATGGTGTTTGATAAAGAAGATTTTGGAATAGATAAACATATAGGGATACTCTATCTTTTAATGGGTGTGTTTGCTGCCGTTGGGTATTCTGTTGTGGTTAAAAAATTGGCTCATAAATATAATAGCTATACTTTAGTAACGTTTCAACATATAGTTGCAACTCTATTATTTTTGCCATTTTTCTTAATCTTAGACTTTCCCCACTTTACCTCAAGAACATTGACTTTTGAGATAATAAAGCCACTCCTTTTCCTATCTGTATTGTGCTCTAGTTTAGCATTTATTCTATTTATTAATGCTATAAAAGAGCTGGGTGTTGCCAGGGCAAATATATTCACTGCAATAGTTCCTGTAATATCTGCCTTTGCAGCTTTAGCTATAGGGCAAGAGACAATGAATCTTCGTAAAATAGTTGGGGTACTAGTTGTTGTAACGGGTGTTATAATTGCCCAGCGTAAGAAAAAAGTTGTACCAGAAAGTATCACAACCAATCCAGCAAAACAGATAAGCTAACTCTTTGCGAGGTGGAAAAGTTTAGAACCTTAAATGAATTCAACTCAAACCTTTAAGTGTTAGTTGAATTCTTCCTCTTTTCAGATCTACATCCAAAACTTTAACATTAAGATGTTGGTGTAGTTTTACAATATCTGCTGGGTTAGAGACAAACCTATCTGCAAGTTGCGATATATGAATCAAACCATCTTGTTTTATTCCAACGTCTACAAATACACCAAAATTGGTAATATTAGTGACTAGTCCGGGCAAAATCATATCTGGCTTTAAATCTTCTATAGTGTGAACATCGTTAGAAAATTCCATAACCTTGGCGGTCTTTCTGGGGTCTAAACCTGGTTTAGAGAGCTCCTCCATTATATCTTTAAGTGTAGGCTCTCCCACCTCTTTAGAGATATATTTATCAATCTCTATTTTGGAACGGCTCGCTGGATCTGTTATTAACTCTTTCACACTTTTTTTAACGTCGGCAGCCATCTTCTGAACTAATGGGTACCTCTCTGGGTGAACAGCAGTATTGTCTAAAGGGTTAGATGCATTTGGGATTCTTAGAAAACCTGCACTCTGCTCAAACGCTTTTGCCCCTAACCTCTTAACTTTAAGTAGCTCCATCTTAGATTTAAAAGGGCCATTCTCTGCCCTATAGTTAACTATGTTTTGTGCAATTGCAGGGCCAAATCCAGAGACATAGCTAAGAAGATGTTTGCTAGCTGTATTCAGGTTAACTCCTACTTTATTCACACAGCTAACTACTGTATTGTCTAGCATCTCTTTTAGTATTGTTTGGTCTATATCGTGCTGATATTGGCCAACGCCTAAAGATTTAGGGTCTATTTTTACAAGTTCGGCAAGAGGGTCCATTACGCGCCTGCCAATAGAAACGGCACCCCTCACTGTAACATCGTAATTAGGAAACTCCTCTCTAGCAACAGCCGATGCTGAATAGACAGACGCACCATCTTCACTCACAGAGAAAACTTGGAGATCTTTAGGTAGAGCTATCTTTTTAATAAAGTTTTCTGTCTCACGGCTTGCTGTACCATCTCCAATAGCAATTATCTCTATCTTATATGCCTCTACAAGAGTGCTTATTTTTTTTATTGCTTGGATTTTTTCATTTACTGGAGGGTGAGGGTAAATTGTATCGTTGTGAATCAACTCGCCCTGAGCATCTAGACAGACTAATTTACAACCTGTTCTAAAGCCTGGATCTAATGCTAATACTCTTTTTTGTCCAACAGGTGCAGCAAGAAGTAGAGAGGTGAGGTTTTCTCCAAACACCTTAACGGCATCTCTATGGGCCTTCTCTTTTGCAATTTTAAAAATTTCATTTTCAATAGAGGGGTGTAATAACCTTTTATAAGAGTCTTCTATGGCTAACTCTATCTGCTCTCTACAACTCTTAGAGACCCTCTCTTTATCTTTAAAGATCTCTCTTTTTATTATACTGTGAGAAAAGTGACTCTCTACCTCAAGCTTTATGGAGAGTTGCCCCTCTTTGTGCCCTCTCATAAGAGCCAAAAATCTATGTGATGGGATGGTAGAAATTTTACCTGAAAAGTCAAAATAGTTTCTATACTTACTAGACTCTTGTTCCTGCTCTTCCATTCCTCTTTGCTGCTTAGCTACAACCTTAGCGAATTTACTGTACTGCACCCTTAATGAGTCTCTTATTACAGCGTTCTCACTTATAAACTCGGCAATTATATCTCTTGCACCCTGTAGAGCAGCAGCTACATCTTCTACCTCTTCTCCTATGTACTCTTGAGCTAGTGCTAAGCAATCTTTTACTTCCATTTCTAGTATAGTAGTAGCTAGAGGCTCCAACCCTCTCTCTTTTGCAATGCTTGCTCTTGTACGTCTTTTAGGTCTATAAGGTAGATATATATCTTCTAGCTTAATTGATTCTGTGCAGAGCTCTATCTCTTTTCTAAGAGCTTCAGTTAATTTACCCTGCTCCTCAATACTATCTGTTATAGTATTTTTTCTTTTATCTAAATCTGTAAAATAGTTGAAATAATGTTTTATCTCTGCAACCAGAACCTCGTCTAACCCTCCTGTTTTCTCTTTTCTATAACGAGAAATAAATGGAATTGTAGAGCCCTCTTCTAAAAGTTCTATACAGTTCTCTATTTGCCAAGCAGCTATAGATAACTTCTCTGTAAGTAAATTTAAATATAGACTATTCATGTGATACCTGTTGTAATTGATCTCTATATGCCGAGAATATTTTTGATTTAGATACAAACCCTTTGTAGAGCCCATCATGTGTTATTACAGGAAGATTCCAAGCTCCTGTTTTCTCAAATTTCCTCATAACTAAATCCATTTTATCGTCACTATAAACTGTATCTGGCACCTCTTTCATGAGTCTTTGAACAGATGTAGTCTCGTAAACTTCTTTATTAAACATAATTTCTCTAATATCGTTTAAAAGAATTACTCCTCTTAATACACCCGCACTATCTACTACTGGAATAAGATTTCTTTTTGTAGAAGAGATTACTTTCACTACATCTGCAAGGGTTCCTTCTGGAGAGACCGATTTAAAATCTACTTCAATTAAATCTGAAGTTTTTAGCAGTGTAAGAACAGCTTGGTCGCTGTCGTGAGTTAGAAGCTCTCCATCTTTTGCAATCCTTTTTGTGTAAATAGAATAGGGTTCAAATGTTCTAGTAACTGCAAAAGCAACTACAGAGGTTATTATAAGTGGCATTAAAAGAATATAACCACCTGTGATCTCTGCAATTAGAAATATTGCAGTTAAAGGAGCTTGCATAACTCCAGCCATTAAACCTGCCATACCAACTAGTGCAAAATTAGACTCTGGTAACACCTCTATACCTATTATGCCTGTGAGATTTATAAAACGACTTAGAACAAACCCTGCTACTCCTCCTATAAAAAGTGTAGGGCCAAATGTTCCTCCAATACCACCTCCAGCATTAGTAAAAGACATTGCTAAGACCTTAAAAAAGATAATTGCAGAGAAAAAAACAAGTATAAACCATTGATTTTCAAGAAACCCACTAAACAAGTTAGGGCCTATAGCCGAACTTACATTTCCATTGAGTAAAAAGGTGAGCGATTCATATCCCTCTCCAAAAAGTGGCGGAAATAGAAAGATAAGGAACCCTAGAGAGAGTGCCGAGATTATCCAACGCTTAAATGGATTTATAATTTTTTTGATTTTATCTTCTAAAGAGAGAGTTGTTCTAGTAAAGTAGAGAGATAAAAAGCCACAAAAAACACCAAGTACAATATAAAAAGGTATATTGGACATATTGAAATTCTGTATACTATTGCTAAACACAACTGCTTCTCCCAAAAAGAGAAAAGAGACAGTTGCTGCAGTGACAGCAGAGACAAGCAGCGGAATTAGGGAGGTCATAGACATATTAAAGAGTAAAATCTCTAATGTAAATAGTATCCCAGCAAGTGGAGCCTTAAAAATACCAGCTATTGCTCCAGCAGCACCACACCCTAATAATATTGTCATATGTTTATATGAGAGCCCCATTACTTTGGCTATATTAGAGCCTATGGCAGCTCCTGTATAGACTATGGGAGCCTCGGCACCAACAGAACCTCCAAAGCCAATTGTAACCGAACTAGCAGCTACAGAAGACCATGTGTTATGAGTGGCAATCTTGGAGTCATTTTTAGAGATAGCTAAAAGAACTTTAGTTACTCCATGACCAATATTATCTTTAATAAAATACTTTACAAAAATTAGTGCTAAAAGCATTCCTATTCCAGGGTAGATAATATATAAAAAACTCTCTGCTGTGGTGTCAAACCACCCTTTTAGCATTTGAGCACACAAATGAATTAGATGTTTAAGAATAACAGCAGCTAGCCCACTTAGTAGCCCTGTTATTAAAGCAAGAATTAAAAGCATACTGCTTTCACTCATTTTATGCAGTTGCCCCGATAAATATTTTAATAAATCTCTAACTTTATTCATATGAACTGTAAAATTACAAAAAAAGCCGGAGATAAAAACCGGCTTGCTCTTAATCTTCTTCGTCTTGCTCACTAGCATAAGGTGCAGATGGCGAATTATCTGGAAACTCATCTAATTCTGCATCATCTGAGTCTGAGTCACTACCAAATAAACCCTTTTCTACATCTTCATAATCGTCAATTTTAACATCTACTTTAACCAAATAAATAGCATCTGGTAGTTCTAAAGATACTGCGTGAAAAAACGACCCATCGGGCTTGTCTATTTTACGTACTTCACTCATATAATCTGAATAACCTTTAGGGTATTTCTCTTTAAAAGCAGCTAATAAATCTGGCTTTAAATTTGCGTAACTTACAACAGCTCTTTTTTTTGCATTGTGCCCTAGTGGCAAAGATTCTTTGCGATTGTTCATATTGTAGCTTTTGACTATTTCTAGCTTATTATTACTCTTTAATTAAGGTGCAATAATAATGTAAATTTTTATAATAACTCAGCTTTTTTTAGAATTTATTAAAAAAAAGAGATTTTTGTTTTTTCTTCTTGTTTAAATCTCTTTCTACAAAAATCTTATTGAATGTTATAGGGTCTATACCTGAATAAAAAGCAGCAGAAGATCTTGTCATTGGAGTTGGAGTAAAGTCCTGAACCTGTTCTAGATGAACCCCTTTTAAAGTTATATTTGAAGCTAGAGCTTTCATATGCTCCATAGTACACCCAGGATGTGAAGAGATAAAATAGGGAATTAGCTGAAATTTTTTATTCTCTTTGTTACATATTTTATCAAACTCCTTTTTTAGGAAAGTAAAACTTGAAAAAGATGGTTTGCCCATTGCCTTCAAAACACTCTCTTCTGTATGTTCGGGAGCAACTTTTAATCTGCCCGAAGTATGATTCAGAATAAGTTCTTTTAGATATTCTCTTCCATTGTTATCTAGATACCCCCTTTTATCTAAAAAAAGATCGTATCTAATTCCACTAGAGACAAAATTCTTTTTAATATTTTTAATTTTAGATGCTTTCTTGTATAGATCTAACAAGGGCTTGTGACTATTATTTAAATTTTTACATATAGAGGGATAGAGACAGCTCTCTCTTTTGCACTTCTTACAGAGATCTATATCTTTCCCTTTCATTTGGTACATATTGGCTGTTGGCCCCCCTAAGTCAGAGACAACTCCCTTAAAGCTCTTATTGGCAGCAATTGTAGATAACTCTTTCAAAATTGAGGCTTCAGATCTAGACTGAACAAACTTCCCTTGATGGGCAGATATTGTACAAAAACTACATGAACCAAAACAGCCACGATGAGTAGTTACAGAAAACTTTATCATCTCAAAAGCTGCAATATGCTTTCCAGAATATCTGTAATGTGGCTCTCTTTTATATGGCATGTCATAAAACTGGTCTATAGCACCATCGCGCTCAATTTCAAACGGGGGGTTCACTCTCACATATTTACCCATACAGGGCTCAGAAATATGAGCAGGAAACCATGCATTAGACTCTTTTTCTATGAGATTAAAGTTTCTAACAAAAGCTTCTCGGCTTTTAAGCACCTTTTCATAGGAGATCAATTTAACTGCCCTCTCCTCCCCTTGGTATGGCGAATTAGAAAGCCATGCTGTTTGAGGCACAGCATGTAGCTCCACTATTGAACCTCCTTCATTTAGAATAGAGGCTATCTCTTTTATTGGCCTCTCTCCCATTCCATATATTAAAAGATCTGCCTTAGATTCAAACAATATTGAAGGCTTTAAAGAATCTTGCCAATAATCGTAATGAGCAACTCTCCTTAACGAGGCCTCTACACCTCCTATAATAACCGGAACAGTTGGATAGAGATCTTTTAAAATTTTGGAGTAGACCGTTACTGCATAGTCTGGTCTCTGCCCTGCTCTTCCATCTGGTGTATAAGCATCGTTAGAGCGCAATCTTTTTGCTGCTGTATAATGATTTATCATAGAATCCATTGCCCCTGAGCTAACTCCAAAAAAAAGTCTTGGTGCGCCAAGTTTTTTAAAGTCTCTAAGATCGTCTCTCCAATTTGGTTGAGGTACAATTGCAACTCTGTAACCCAAAGATTGAAGATATCTACCAATTACAGCGGTGCCAAAAGAGGGATGGTCTATATATGCATCTCCTGTAAAAAGGATAACGTCTATATAATCCCAACCTAAAAGATCTATCTCCTTCTTAGAGATTGGTAAAAACCCCCTATTTTTTAAAATTTCTCCCTTCTCTATACTCATTTTACATTCTCTCTGGTAGCTCAATGCCCAGAATACCCATAGCTTTTCTTAATACAATAGAAATAATATTAATAAGAGCTAATCTCTGAAGTTTAATGTTTAAATCTTCTTCTTTTAATATGCTCACCTCATGGTAATATTGATTGAACTCTTTTGCAATTTCATATGCATAATTTGCAACTATTGCAGGAGAGTGCTCTTTACCACCCTCTCTAATTTTATCTGGAAATAGATTCAAAAGTTTAATAATCTCCCTCTCTCTAGGGGCTATTTGGGAGCTAGTAATTTTAGCTTCTAGATTTTGCTCTTTGGCTTTCCTTAAAATAGAGCGTATTCTAGCATGAGTATACTGAATAAATGGGCCTGTATTACCGTTAAAATCAATAGACTCCTTAGGGTCAAATAACATTGTCTTCTTAGGATCTACCTTAATAATAAAATATTTTAAAGCTCCTAATCCTAAAATTTCAAAAAGATGCTCTTTCTCTTCTTTTGGCATATCGTCTAACTTGCCCATTTCCAAAGAGTTTTCCCTAGCCGTAGAGACCATGTTTTCAATAAGATCATCGGCATCTACAACTGTTCCCTCTCTAGACTTCATTTTGCCCTGAGGTAGTTCTACCATCCCATATGAGAGGTGATAAAGGTTGTCTGCCCATTCAAAGCCAAGTTTTTTTAACAATAGCTTTAATACTTGAAAATGGTAATTCTGCTCATTACCAACAACATAAATATGTTCGTCTAAATTATATTCGGCAAATCTTTGATGGGCGGTCCCTAAATCTTGTGTCATATAGACAGAAGTGCCATCTGCTCTTAAAAGTAACTTTTCATCTAAACCATTATCTGATAAATCACACCAAACTGAGCCATCTTCTCTCTCTATAAAGACCCCTTTAGCCACCCCTTCTTTTACTAACTCTTTACCTAATAAGTAAGTCTGAGATTCATAGTAAATTTTATCAAAAGAGACTCCCATCCTTTTGTAAGTTTTATCAAACCCTTCATAGACCCAACCATTCATTTTTTTCCAAAGATCTACAACTTGAGCATCTCCCTTCTCCCATTTTACTAACATCTCTTGAGCTGCTTTAAGTAGGGGGGCACTTTTCTCGGCCTCCTCTAATGATATGCCTTTAGCTTGCAACTCCTTAATCTCCTTTTTAAGCATATCGTTAAAAGCAACATAATACTTTCCAACAAGATGATCTCCTTTAATACCGCTATTTTGTGGTGTCTCTTCTCCAGAAAGCATTTGCCATGCAAGCATAGATTTGCAAATATGTATACCCCTATCATTTACAAGGTTTACTTTTATTACATTATGCCCATTTGCCTCTAATAATCTTGCTACAGACCAACCTAGCAGGTTATTGCGTATATGCCCCAAATGTAGTGGCTTATTAGTATTTGGCGAAGAGAATTCAACCATAACACTTTTCCCACTTTTTGGTAACTGTCCAAAATTATCTGTAGATGCAATGGTTTTAAAAGTCTCTATCCAATAACTATCTGTAAATTTTATATTTAGAAAGCCCTTTACAACATTATAACTCTCTACCTCTTTAAAGTTTGTGGCAATGTATTGGCCTATTTGTTCTCCTGTAATCTCTGGAGATTTTTTTGAAAACTTTAAAAGAGGAAACATCACTGCTGTAATATCACCTTCAAATTCTTTACGAGTTGCCTGTGTCTGAAAAAACTTCTCTTTGGCTCCCTCTCCGTATATATTAGCTACGGCCTCTTTCACCCACTCGGTGACTAAATGTTCTGGATTCATATAATTTAGTAATAATCTATTTTGCAAAATATTTTTTCATCTCCCTTCTAACTCCTGGAGCGAGTATAAACATTGATATCATGGTTGGAAATGCCATAAGAGCAAATGCGCTATCAACTATTCCAACTACAACATCTAAAGAGACAACAGCCCCAACTATTAACATAAATAGAAAGAAATAGTTATAATAATGGCCATACTTAGCTCCAAACAAAAAACTAGTGCACTTTACTCCATAATAGGAGTAGGAAAACATAGTGGAAAACGCAAAGATAGTAACCATAAACATAAGTAAATAGTGACCAATCCCTGGTATTGACTTTTCAAATGAACTCATAGCTATCTCTATTCCCTGAGTCTGAGACATATCATAATTACTATTAATAAGTATTGCCAATGCTGTTAAAGTACATACTAGGCCCGAATCTATAGATGGGCCAATCATTGCAACTAAGCCCTCTTTTACTGGTTCACTATTTTTAGATGCACCATGCATCATTGAGGCGGTACCTACCCCAGCTTCATTTACTAATGTGGCTCTTCTAACCCCAATAATAATTGCAGTCCCAGCAAGACCTCCTACTCCAGCTTCAAAATTGAATGCTCCAGCAAAAATTGAGGCAAAAACAGCTGGTACTTCTGGTAAGTTTGTCAAAATAATATATGTAACCAAAATAAAATAGAGAGCAACCATAGTTGGAACTAATTTTGAAGAGACTCTAGATATTTTTTTAATACCCCCTAGTATAACAATAGAAACTATTAAACAAACAATTACACCAATTATTAATTTAATAAAAAATGTACTTTCTATAGCTGCCTCTGAACTTAAAACAGAGGTAATCGCTTCTGTTAGCTGATTTGATTGCCATAAACAGAGGGTTCCTACTAAGCCGAATATTGAAAAGAAAACAGCCATAGGCCTCCATTTCTCTCCTAGCCCTTTTGTAATCATGTACATTGCACCCCCTTGTAACTCTCCCTCCGTATCTTTATCTTTATACATAATAGCTAAAGTCCCTTCGAAAAACTTAGTAGCCATTCCTAATGTTGCACTAACCCACATCCAAAAAATAGCTCCAGGGCCACCCATTGTAATAGCCACAGCCACCCCAGAGATACTACCCATACCCACCGTAGCGGCAATTGCACTGGTGAGTGCCTCAAAGGAACTTATTTGCCCAGAAGCAGTGGGGTCTTTCTCTTTCTCTCTAAGAGATTTTATAGCCCTTAAGTAATAACGAAAAGGGGTAAAGCGAGAATAAATCATAAAGAAAAGCCCTCCTCCTATAAGTAGTATAACAAGAGGAGTTCCTAAAAAGCTACTAAAGCTAATAATAGAATTTTCAATAGAGGTCCATAAGTTGGTCATATATTTTGATTTTAGGTGTTGCTCTTTTACATAGAAAAGACAAATATAAAAAAAAGGGCTCTGTTATGAGCCCTTTTTCAATAAATCTCTAAATTGTCTCAATTATTAATTAAGACCTCTATTTTTTAATAACGCATCTATACCAGGTTCTTTTCCTCTAAAATTTACATATAGTGTCATAGCTTCGTCTTGACCACCTCTAGAAAGAATTTCTTTACGGAACTTGGTTGCTACCTCTTTATTAAAAATATCTCCTGTCTCTACAAAAGCTTGGTAAGCATCACTGTCAAGAACTTCGGCCCAAATATATGAATAGTAACCCGCAGTATAGCCACCTCCAAAAGTGTGATTAAAGTATGTACTTCTATATCTAGGTGGAATTTGCGAGATCAATCCTAATTTAGACATTGACTCTTGTTCAAACTTAAGAATATCAATATTTTTTGGAATTGAGTTAAGAATATGGAAATCCATATCTAATATTGATGCTGCAAGATATTCGGTTGTTGCAAAACCTTGACCATATTTTCCAGCCTTCTCTATCTTATCTACTAGCTCCTGAGGAATAACTTCGCCTGTTTCATAATGTTTTGCATAAACTTTAAGAACTTGTGGCTCAAAAGCCCAATGCTCCATTATTTGGGAAGGAAGCTCTACAAAATCTCTTGTCATGCCTCCAACACCATAGTAAGTAACATCTTTAAAAAGACTCTCAAGTGCATGACCAAACTCATGGAAATAGGTTTCAGTTTCGTCTAGGCTTAAAAGGGCAGGTTTGTCACCTGAAGGTCTTGTGAAGTTACCTACAACAGTTACTAAAGGAGAAATTCTCTGGCCATTTGAGTAAACTTGGGTACGGAATCTACCACACCATGCTCCACCTCTCTTAGCACCTGGCCGCGCAAACATATCCATGAAAAGAACACCTAAATGAGTGCCATCTGCCTCTTTACATTCAAAAGCAATAGCTTCTGGATGAGGGAGAGGTATTCCTTCTAATTGGGTGAAAGTTACGCCATATAACTGATTAGCTACATAAAAGATTCCCTCTCTTACATTTTCTAGTTTAAAATAAGGGCGTAATTCATTGTCACTAAGATTGAACTTACTTGCCATGGCTTTCTCAAAATAATAACGCCAGTCATATGCCTCTAGTTTAGATATATCTTTGTTATGAGCTTTTGCAATAAGAGTCATATCTGCAAGTTCTTGCTTAGCAGATTTTAAGGCAGGAGTCCATAATTGATTTAAGAGACTGTAAACAGCATCTGTTGTTTTTGCCATTCTAGTCTCTAACTGGTAGTCTGCAAAATTGTCGAATCCTAAAAGATTAGCTCTTTTCAACCTAAGTGTAATAAGTTCTTTAATAACCTCTTTGTTATCGAACTCATTATCATTGTTACATCTATTTAAATATGCATCTAAAATTTCTTTTCTAAGCTCTCTTTTATCTGACTGTTGTAAAAAAGGCATTACGCTAGGGTTGTCTAGACCAAATACCCATTTCCCAGCATAATCTGAGTTCTCGTCTGTAACTTTAGCTGCATTTATTAAAGACTCAGAGAGACCTGCTAAATCTTCCTCGTTATCAATAACCAAATTGTAATTTGCTGTTTCGGCAAGTAGGTTTTGCCCAAAAGAAAGTTGAAGAGAAGATATCTTTGAGTTAATCTCTTTTAGTTCCTCTTTTTTATCTGGTGCAAGCTCTGCTCCATTTCTTACAAAACCTTTATACATCTCTGTAAGCAACCTTGTCTGCTCTGGATTAAGATTGAGAGTCTCAATTTTGTCATATACAGATTTTACTCTAAGAAAGAGAGAGTCATTAAGACTAATCTCATTGTAATGTTTACTTGTAAGTGGAGAGAGTTCTTTTGCCAAGGCAAGAACTTCTGGCGACGAATTTACAGAGTTTAAACTTGAAAAAACAGGAGCTACCTTTCTTAAAATATCTCCTGAATTGTCATAAGCCACAATAGTGTTTTCAAAATTAGGCTCCTGAGGGTTGTTAATGATCTCTTGAATTTGAGCCTTATGCTGCTTCATACCCTCTAAGTAGGCAGGCATATAGTGTTCTAATTTAATATCTTCGAATGGTGGGATTCCAAATTGAGTATCCCACTCAGTCAATAGAGGGTTAACTGAATCTTTAGTTGAACATGAGGAGAGCATTGCTCCTGTAATAATAGCAATAATCACTAGTTTTTTCATATGTATTATTAAAATTTGGTATAGTCTTTTGTGGTAATTATTAACCAAGATATGATTTTAAAAGTTTGCTTCTTGCACTGTGCCTAAGACGCCTAATAGCCTTCTCTTTTATCTGACGAACTCGTTCTCTAGTTAACCCAAAATGTTCTCCTATCTCTTCAAGTGTCATCTCTCCAATACCTATTCCAAAGAAATACTTTACAATATCTCTCTCCCTTTCTGTAAGTGTAGAGAGAGACCTCTCTATCTCTTTATTAAGAGACTCGTTTACAAGGCCTCTATCGGCATTAGGGGAGTCACTGTTAACTAAAACATCAAGTAGATTGTTATCTTCTCCATCTACAAAAGGTGCATCTACAGAAACGTGACGCCCAGAAACTCTTAATGTATCGGTAATTTTCTCCTTAGGTATATCAAGAATTTCTGATAACTCTTGAGGAGATGGCATTCTCTCATTCTCTTGCTCAAATTTTGAAAGCGCCTTGTTAATTTTATTTAACGAGCCAACTTGGTTAAGAGGGAGTCTAACAATTCTTGATTGCTCTGCAAGAGCCTGAAGAATAGATTGTCTTATCCACCAAACAGCATAAGAGATAAATTTAAAACCTCTAGTTTCGTCAAACTTCTCTGCAGCTTTAATAAGACCTAAATTGCCCTCATTAATTAAATCGGGAAGGCTTAACCCTTGGTTTTGATATTGTTTAGCTACAGATACAACAAAACGAAGATTGGCTCTTGTTAATTTTTCAAGAGCCTCTTGATCTCCCTTTTTAATTCTCTGAGCTAATTCAACCTCGTCCTCTACTGTTATTAGTTCTTCTCTTCCAATCTCTTGAAGATACTTATCAAGAGATGCACTCTCTCTGTTAGTTATTGATTTGGTTATCTTAAGCTGTCTCATCTATAAATGGTAATATCCTGTAAAGTTAATAATTATTGACGTATGTAACAAAAATCAAAGCCCCATACCGTAGTAAACAACCTTACCATTAGGGTATACCCCTTCAATGAGTAATGATCTTCTACTTCTTTGTATTACAGACTGCAACTCTTGAGTGCTTTTTACTGGTATCTGATTAATGTAAGTGATAATAAACTCTGGTTTAATTCCAGACTCTTTAAATTTACCTTCTCCAACACTTATCACCTCTACTCCTGCTTTTAATCCCAATTTCTTTAATTTCTGTTCAGGCGCATCTTTAAGTTCTGCACCGAAAAACTTGAACATCCCCTCTTTTTCACCCCTCAACATGGCAATCTTGGCTCCCGCACCCTTTAATACAACTGATAGCTCCTTTTGTTTACCCTCTCTCATAATTTGTACCACAATTTCATCTTTAGGTCTAAATCTATTAATCTGTTCTTGAACAGATGGAGAAGAATTAACTTTTACACCATTTATAGATGTAAGTACATCACCCTCTTTTATACCAGCTTTTTCTGCTGCGCTCCCTTCAACTACCTCTACAATATAGACTCCTCTGGTTATATCTAAATCTTTCTCCTTTGCTAACTCAGCATCAATATTTTGCATTGTAATGCCAAGTAAAGCTCTTTGAACAGAGCCAAAGTCCATAATATCTTCAACTACTTTTTTTACAATAGAAGTTGGAACTGCAAAAGAGTAGCCTGTAAATGCACCATTTCTAGAAGCTATAGCTGTATTTATACCTACTAAATCTCCAACTGTATTAATTAATGCTCCACCACTATTTCCAGAATTAACTGCTGCATCGGTTTGAATAAATGCCTCTATCTTAAACTCTCCATCCATAGATGGCATACTCCTAGCTTTAGCACTTACAATTCCGGCTGTAATAGTAGATCTTAAGTTGTATGGATTACCTATTGCCAACACCCACTCTCCTAAGCGTAATGCATCTGAATTTCCAAATTTAAGAAATGGTAAATTTTCTGCTTCAACTTTAATAAGTGCAATGTCTGTTGCAGGGTCGGCACCAATAATTTTTGCAGGAAAGCTCCTATTATTTTCTAGTGTAACCTCAATCTTATCTGCTCCATCAATTACATGATTATTAGTTACTATATAACCATCTGTAGTAATAATTACTCCTGAACCTGCACCAATCTGTTCTCTTGGCTCAAGAGGCCTGTTTCCATAACCAAAGAAAAAATCAAAAATAGAAGATGGGTCTGAAGAGCCTTTTTTTACAGTTTTCACATGAACTACAGCCTTAACAGCACTCTCTGCAGCCAAAGTAAAATCTGGAAGCTCTTGTGAAATATAAGAGGTCTCTTGAAATAAAGAGCTTTCTTGATCATATACATAAGGTGAAGTACTGTTTGAGTTAGTGTATTTAATAACTGAAAATGAAGTGATTCCACTAACAATAGCTGCTAAAAAAATAGTTAAATAAATATTCCGTTTCATAAATTTAATGTTTTTGATAATTTAAAAAACAAATTATATGCCATAACGTATTTTTTTTATCTTTGTAAAAAATATCTTGTTATGAAATTTGTTGTTTCTAGTGCCGAGCTTTTGGCTCGCCTTTCATCTGTTTCAAGAGTTATCTCTTCTAAAAACACTATTCCTGTTCTAGATAACTTTCTTTTCGTATTAAAAGAGAACTCTCTTACAATTACAGCTTCAGACTTAGAGACTACTCTCAAAGCCAGCTTACCTATTGAAAATGTTGAGGAAGAGGGAGAGGTAACAGTTCCAGCTAAGCTTCTAGTAGACTCTCTCAAAGAGTTTGCCGATATTCCGCTTGAATTTAAAACTAACCCAGAAAATAGCTCAATAGAGATTACTTGGGACAATGGAGATTCAGTTTTACCTTGCACGGGGTCTGAAGATTATCCAGAGATAGCTTCTATTGCAGAAGAGAGCACACAAATAACAATTAATTCTCAAATTCTTCTTGAGGGGATAAATAGAACTATCTATGCAACTGCCGAGGAGGAGCTTAGGCCTGTTATGAATGGTGTTTACTTTGACATTGATAACGAATCACTCACTTTAGTTGCATCGGATGCTCATAAACTAGTCTGCTACACAAGACATGACATAAAGTCAGAAAATAAATCTACATTCATTCTCCCTAAGAAACCAGCTGCTATACTTAAGAATTTGTTAACAAAGATTGATCAAGAGGTTAATATCATTTTTGATCCTAAAAATGCCTATTTTGAGTTTGAGTCTTTTATTTTAGTGTGTCGTCTTGTAGAGGGTAACTACCCAGCATATAAGTCTGTAATTCCAAAAAACAATAGCAACAAACTTATAATAAGCCGCTTAGATTTTTTAAACTCTGCTCGTAGAGTTTCTGTTTGCTCCAACCAGGCAAGCAGCCTTGTAAAACTTAAGCTTTCACACAACCAATTAATAATATCTGCTCAAGATCTCGACTTTTCAATATCTGCTCATGAAAGGCTAGCCTGTCAATACGAAGGAGACCCAATGGAAATTGGATTTAAATCTACTTTCTTAATAGATATTCTTACTAATATGCCTTGTACAGATGTGTCACTAGAGCTTTCAGACTCTACCAGAGCTGCGCTAATTGTACCATCTAGCCAGAATGACCCAGATGAAGAGATAATTGCTCTTATTATGCCAATGATGGTAAACGCATAAAACCAAACATTGAAAATAATAAATAATGAAGCTTAATTTAAAGAACCCGCTCCTTTTTTTTGATATAGAGAGTACTGGATTAAACGTTGCAACAGACAGAATAGTAGAAATAAGTGCATTAAAAGTGATGCCTAATGGAGATCAAGAACTAAAAACTAGGAGGCTAAACCCAACTATCCCAATTTCACCCGAAGCACAAAGCATTCATGGCATCTCTAATGAAGAGGTTGCCAATTGCCCTACTTTTAAAGAGGTTGCAAAAAGTTTAGCACAGTGGATGTCTGGTTGTGATTTTTCTGGTTATAATGCAATCAAATTTGATATACCTTTACTTGCAGAAGAGTTCTTAAGAGCTGGAGTTCAGTTCGATTTTAGAAAAAGAAAAATAGTAGATGTACAGAATATCTTTCACAAAATGGAACAGAGAACTCTAAGTGCTGCCTATAAGTTCTATTGTGATAAAACTCTAGAAAATGCTCACTCAGCAGAAGCAGACACAATAGCTACTTTTGAGATACTTGAAGCACAATTAGACAGATATAGCGATACACTAAAAAATGACGTTAAGTTTTTAGCCGATTTTGCAACTAGATTTAAAATTGTAGATTACGCTGGTAGAATCTCACTAGACAATAAAGATAACCCTATCATTAACTTCGGTAAACATAAAGGGAAAAAGGTAGAGGAGGTTTTTCGCGAAGATCCTGGCTACTACTCATGGATGATGAATGGTAACTTTACCTTAGATACTAAGCAGGTAATGACAGAGCTAAAAATTCAATTTGAAAATTCTCAAAAAAAATAAATAGAACTCTACAACTAAAGTTTCACCAATTCATTATTTTATGCTCTGTTTACCTGCTAGTTGAGAGGTGGGAAACTTTAGTCTTCAAGCCTCTTTTAAACTTAAATAAGCTGCAGCCTCTTCTCCTGCCCTAAAACCAGTAGAAAAAGCAATTTGCAAATTATACCCCCCAGTATCTCCATCTAAATCTAAAACCTCTCCAGAGAGAAATAGATTTTCTATTAGCCTAGATCTCATTGTTTTAGGATAAACTTCGTTGAGAGATATCCCTCCAGCTGTAATAACAGCTCTTTCATATGAAGTATAAGAGACTATCTCTATTTTCCAATTTTTCAAACTCTCTCTAAGCTCTATAACAAATTTATAACTCTCTCTTATATTTGAAAGTGATTCTGGCAAATTATTATCTCTTATAAAAGTACTAATTAATTGTTTTGGCATAAATTTTCTTAATAACGCTGTAGTAGAGTTGCTACTGAGCTCTTTAATCTCTTTAGTAATTCTACTCTCTAAATTTGAATCAGATACTGCAGGTTTTAGATTTATAACCAAATAACAACTGTTTCCATTAATAAGAGCTTTTACTGCTTTCCGGCTTACTCTAAACCCAAGAGAACCCTCTATACCATTATTAGTTAAGTCAATATCTCCTCTCTCTAACTGAACCATATCTTTAACTATAAATAGAGAGAGTTCAATGTTTTTAAGAGTTACCCCCTCTAACTCTGTAGAATAATTCTTTGGCATTAAAGCTGTTAATGAAGGACAACACTCTACAATTGAGTGACCTAAGCTTTTTGCGAATTTATACCCATCGCCTGTTGAACCAGTAAGCGGATACGAAAGACCTCCTGTAGCAATAATTAGAGCTCCTGGGTTATATGTGTGCGAGCGAGTTACAACGCTATCTACTCTATTATTTGAAGAGCCTACCTTTAAAACAGGGGTGTTATAGTGCTGCTCTACACCTAAACTAGCCATTTTTGCCTGTAACGCATCTACTACAGTAGTAGCACTTCCACTTTGCGGAAATACTCTATCTCCTCTCTCTACAACGCACTTCACTCCTATCTCTTCAAAAAAATTAATTGTATGATCATTTGAAAAACTATAAAAGGCAGGCCTAAGAAATTTTTGATTTGGATGCAAGTGAGTAGAAAAATGGGCCCACGGTTTTGTATTAGTAATATTGCACCGGCCCTTTCCAGTTATTCTAATCTTTCTACCTGGACGCTCTTTTTTCTCTAGTATTACTACAGAAGCTCCTTTCTGAGCAGCAGCAATTGCACTCATCATTCCTGAAGCTCCTGCTCCAATTATTACTACTTGCGAATTATTCATATCAATATTTATAGTAAATTTGTAGCAAATATAGATATATATGATAAGTAATAGAATAAAGATAGTAACACTCTTGCTTTTACTAAGCTCATGCGGTGGGCAAAAGAAGGAGTCAGATATAAAACTAGATGAAGAAAATAATAAGAGTAACAATGAGTATGCTAGTTATTTTGAAATAGCTATTAACAACAATAGTGACAAAATTATAACTATAGATGAAGCGTGGGGCACAAATATAGAAAAAAGCAGTTATCTGCTTTTAAAAAACAATAAAGAAACTACTAAAAAGAAAAGTAGTATTTATCCAAATAGCACTGTCATAAAAACTCCAGTAAAAAAAATAATTTGTATGTCTACAAGTCATCTTCCATTTATTAAATTACTTGGAGAGAGTGCTTCAATAGTAGCAGTATCTGGGGCTAAATATATAAGTGATGCAGAGATTAAAGAGAGTATTAATGAAGGGCTAATTATAGATATTGGTTATGAAGCTTCAATAAACTATGAAGTATTAATGAAGTTAAACCCCAATGTTGTATTTACCTATGGAGTTAGTGGAGAAAATAATCAATATATAGAAAAAATTAAGCAAGCTGGTATTAATGTAGTGGTTGTTAGTGATTATGTAGAGAACCACCCCCTGGGAAAACTTGAGTATCTTAAGTTTTTTGGAGCTTTTTTCAACAAAGAAGAGCTGGCAGATTCTCTCTACAATACAATTAAAAATAGATATTTAGAGACTAAATCTAAAGCCACAAGAGCAACAAAAAGGCCTAAAGTTCTGCTTAATGCTCCGTGGAAAGATGCTTGGTACATTCCAGGAGAGTATAACTATATGAGTAAACTAATTAAAGACGCTGGAGCAGATGTTCTTCTTAGCAAGCCAGGGGAGTCTCACTCTTACACTTATAGTATAGAAAATATTATTAAAGAGGCATATAGTGCAGATTATTGGTTAAACCCAAACTTCTACTCAACACTTAAGGAACTCAAAAATAGCAACCCTGTTTTCACTAACCTTCCGGTGTTAGAAAAAGGTAAGGTCTATAACAATAATAATAGGGATACACCTGGAGGAGGAAGTGATTTTTGGGAAAGAGGAGTTGTAGAGCCAGATGTAATTCTACAAGACCTTATTAATATTCTTCATCCAGAATTGGTTAATAAAAAGGAGCTTGTCTATTACAAGCTCCTTAAATAGATTTTCATCTTTATAAACAAATTTAAAAGAGACTTATTTTGTAAAGTAATAATTAATCATACACTAAAGCCTCTTCATCTCCGTTTAGTATTGCTAAACCATTCATTGCTAATGCAGACATCTCATCTTCTCCAGGGAATATTTTGACCTGGGCAATAAAACTAACCATCTCAGATAGTTTTTCCATTAGCATGGTGTTATATGCAACACCTCCTGTGATTAAAATTGCATCTACATTGCCTTTTAACACAACTGCCATAGAACCAATGGCCTTAGCTACATTATAGGCAAAAGCATCTGAGATAAGCATGAATTTTTGGTCTCCCTCCTTAACTTTTTGTTCAACTTCACTAAATGAATTAGTTCCTAAATGAGCAACTAAACCTCCCTCTCCTGTAATTATTTTTTTTACTTGTTCAAGTGTATATTTCCCAGAGAAACAAAGCTTTGCTAAGTCTAGTGCTGGAAGTGTACCAGATCTCTCGGGAGAGAAAGGGCCCTCGCCATTTAATGCATTGTTAACATCTATTACTTTGCCATTTAGATGAGCTCCTACAGATACTCCTCCTCCTAAATGAGCTACAATTAGATTGAGAGAATCATAGCTTTTGTTCAAAGTAGTAGCATAACTTTTAGCTATAGCTTTTTGGTTTAGAGCATGAAATATTGAACGTCTTTCAAATAATGGATGTCCAGAAATTCTAGCTATAGGTTCAAGCTCGTCTACAACAACTGGGTCTGCAATAAATGCCCTACACCCATCAATTTCACCTGCTAAATTAGCGGCAATAATACCTCCTAAATTGCTTGCATGTTCTCCACCAACTCCTTCATGTAAATGAGCTATCATTTTTTCATTTACTTCATATATTCCAGATTTAATAGGCTTAACAAGGCCTCCCCTACCAACAATTACTGCAATATCTGGAAAGTCTATATCATTCTCTATTAGTGCTTTGAGAATAGTTTTCTTTCTAAACTCAAATTGGTCTGAAATTTTCTCAAACCTAGAAATTTCTTCTGACCCGTGTCTTAAAGTAGTAGTAAATAATTGCTTATGTTCTTTATAAACTGCTATTTTTGTAGAAGTTGAGCCTGGGTTTATTGCTAATATTAACTGTTTCATCTCTATTTTGCAGTTAAAGCAGCTAGCGCAATTGAATTTAATTTAGTATCAATACTATCTGCCCTACTAGACAATACACATGGAGCTTTAGCTCCTGCAACAATAGCTGCTAGCTTTGCACCTACACAAAACATTGTATTTGTTTTGTAAAAGACATTTGCAGCTTCTAAATTAGGAAAAACTAAGCAATCTGAATCACCTGCAACTGGGCTAACAAGTTTTTTAACAGCCACTGCCTCGGCAGAAAGTGCAACATCAATAGCCAAAGGGCCATCTACAAAAGCTTTTGGAAGTTGGCCTCTCTCAGACATTTTAGAGATAATTGCAGCATCTACACAAGCAGGCATTCCTGGAAGCATCTGCTCAGTGGCAGTCACAAGAGCAACTTTAGGCTTTTCAATTCCAATTGCCTTAGCTGTATTAATAACATAATTAGTTATTGCAATTTTCTGCTTTAAATCTGGAGCTGGAATTACAGCTATATCTCCTAAAACAAGTAACTTGTGATACTGTGGATTTGAGAGTACTGTAACATGACTCAAGACTGCCTTTGGAGGGAGCAACCCTTTCTCTTTATTAAGAATAGCTCTCATATATTTATCTGTGCTGCAAAGCCCCTTCATTAATATATCACCTTCGCCAGCATTAATTAAATCTACAGCTAGAGTTACAGCTTTAAGCTCATCTTCAATTGGAACAATTTTAAACATAGATGCATCAATCTTCTCGTTGGCACATACTTGGCGAATCATTTTTTCATCTCCAACCAATGTTGCCTCTGCAATTCCCGCTTCTACAGCTAGGCGTGCTGCATTAATGGTATGATCGTCTACGGCCCAAGCTGCTACTAATCTTTTTTTAGGCCTAGATCTAAGTTCATCAAAAATCTGCTCAAATGTTGTTATCATAATTATATCTTTTTATTTAAAATCACTTTTATAAATTAACTGGTTATTTATTGAGTATTTCCATTGTATCTTGAGCAATAACTAGCTCTTCGTTAGTAGTAACAGCAGCCATTTTTACAACCGATTCGGGTTTTGACAATATAACGTCTTTACCTCTTACCCCCTTATTTACTTGAGCATCGAAATCAAGACCTAAGTACTTTAATCTCTTGCCCACAACTTCTCTTATAGAAACATCATTCTCTCCAATACCACCAGTAAATACAATCATATCTACTCCTCCCATTGCAGCAGTATATGAACCTATATATTTAATTACTTTGTAGTGCAACATATCTAATGTAAGCTTTGCTCTCTCGTCTCCCTTCTGGGCTGCGGCTTCTATATCACGTGCATCTGAAGAAGAACCAAAAACTCCTAGGAATCCACTTTTTTTATTTAACAAAGAGTTAATGCCTGCAGCATCTAGCTTCTCTTTTTCTTGAATAAAGGTGACTGCTCCTGCATCTATATCTCCGCTTCTAGTCCCCATTATTAAACCTTCTAATGGTGTAAAGCCCATAGATGTGTCAACAGATTTACCGTTTTTTATAGCAGTAATAGAGCTTCCATTCCCAAGATGACATGTAATAACTTTAGAGTTTTCAAAGTCAATCCCAGCTAGATCACAAGCTTTTTTACCAACAAACTTATGGCTTGTACCATGGAATCCATATCTTCTTATCTTATATTTTGTGTAATACTCATATGGCAATGCATACATATATGCATAATTTGGCATAGTTTGGTGGAATGAAGTATCAAAAGCTGCTACCTGAGGAGTAGCTGGCATAAGAGTTTTAATAGCATGTACTCCTAATAAATTAGCAGGATTGTGTAAAGGTGCAAGCTCGCAAAGGTTCTCTATTCCTTTAATAACATCTTCATCTATTAAACAGCTACTACTGAAATACTCCCCCCCATGGGCCACTCTATGACCTACTGCCTCAATATCTGATAATGAGTTAAGAACTCCTAATTTGGAATCTGTTAAAAGTTCAAGAACTTTTTTAATACCTTGAGTATGATCTGGTATACTGCCTTGAATTTCATGCTTTTCCTTTCCCGTTACTCTATGTGAGAGAATACCTGTCTCTAGGCCTATTCTTTCTACCAGCCCTTTTGCTAAAAGATTGTAATTAAAAGTGCTCTCCATATCAAGAACTTGATACTTAATAGAAGAACTTCCACAGTTCAAAACTAGAATTATCATAAAAATATCTATTATTAATTAAAAAATTTCTTTTGGAAAGGAATTATTCTTGCAAATTTAATAAAAATACCTCTTTTAACTACTTTAAATGTTATCAAAAGCTTATTTTTAGATAAAATGAGAGGTTGTGGTAAAAAAGTCTCCTTTATTCTATTATAGTCTGTTTTATATTTCGGGTATATACATAGGCAATAACATTAGTTGCCAGACAGAACTATTTTTCTATCTCTCTTTAACAACTCTAGTAATATCTCTTTATCTCTTTTATTTAACATATAGCACTAAAAGTTTTAAGTTAGATATATACTTAAAGAGTTTTATATTTCTCACATTTTTTTTCTCTGGCATTTTCAATATGGGTTCAAGCCCTTATGCGAAAAAAAACTTAGTAAGCACACTGTTAAGAAATAAACAGATAGAAGAGCTTAAATTAACTGTAAAAACAAGCCCAAAAATAGGGCAAAACTCATCTAGTATTGAATGCCATGCAATAGATTATAATGAAAACATTATTCTTTACTCAAAAAAAAAAATTGATTCAATAAACTTAGGAGATATAATTACCATAAATTATAGCCCCATAGAGATAAGCAATAGAGACAAAAACTTCAATTATAAAGAGTATCAAGCTAAAAGAAGATACTTCACATATGGGTTTTTAAACGAGAGCGATCTCAAAAGAGTTCAAGCAAAAGGTAAGAGCATTATCTTCATAATTAGATTAAAAAGAGATAGATTAATTCAAAGAGTAAGATATATTTATGATGGAAGCGAATGGTGCGATATACTTATTGCATTAGTCTCTGGCGAAAAAAGCTATTTAGAAGATAAAACTAAAGAGATTTACAAAGCTTCTGGAGCAATTCATCTGATGGCTGTATCTGGGCTTCATATTGGATTTATCTACTACTTTACCTTAAACATTCTTGCCTTTATGGGAAAAGGCAGAGTAATGAAATATTTAAAAGCACTATTATTAATATTGTCTATCTGGTTCTATTGTGCATTTTCTGGTTTTTCTCCTTCCTCTATTAGAGCTTCAATAATGATTTCCATTCTAACTATTTCTGAGTTGTTTAGTGGTAGGTACATCTCATTAAATGCATTATGCGCCTCGGCCTTAATAATTATAGTAGTTCAACCCCAGTCCCTTTTTAATATTGGATTCCAACTCTCTTATGTGGCTCTACTTTCAATAATTGTAATTAACCCTTTTTTTAGAGTAACTATTTCAAATAATAGAGTAATTCAATATTGCTGGAACATTATAACAATCTCTATATCTTGCCAAATTGGCACATCACTTATAACAATTAACAACTTTGGGTATTTCCCTCTCTACTTTATGGTTTCTAATTTAATTTTAATGCCTCTTACTGCAGTTGTTCTCTATAGTTTTAGTGCTATAACTCTGCTTGGGTTTTCTGGAGTGGCTGTAAATTTTCTAACACAAATAATTAAAACAACCATAGATGTAATGTATAAAACAGCTCTAAAAATAGAATCTTTACCATTTTCTATTATTTATATAAAGAAAAGCATTACAACTGAAATATTAGCTTACTCAATAGTTGTTTCTTTAATTTCAATAATACTGTACAGCTCTAGAAAAAAAAGTTTACAAAGTAGAAGCAATGAATGAAACTCCCACTACAGCTAGTATAACCCCTACCCACTGCCTTTTTGTAAAAGACTCTTTAAAAAAGAGTAATCCAATAATTGTGGTAAAGACAACAACAGAAGCATTGTGAATTGGGTAGACAACCGAACCTCCTAAATTGCCTACATTTACAAGTATCATCTTAGATGTTAAAAAGTTAAAAACACCTAACATAGATCCATAAACTAACATTCTTAAAGTAGCAAGTTTACTATTTTGCACATTTCTCTTTTTAACACCTTCTATAATTCTATTTTTTCTATAGAAAAGAGTGTTTATCCCAAAAGCAATTAGACTAAATATAACAGAGAACGAGAAAACAGTAAAAAGAAAAACCTCTTTTTCATACATTTCAGAAATAACATAAGTATTTGCCAGCTCCATTGAAGTGTCAATCATTCCAGCAGAAATAAATACCAAAAAGGGTAAAATAAAAACACCTTTTGATCTTTTCTGTGACTTTTTATATAAAATAAGAAAAATAGAGATTAACGAAATAACTATACCTACTAACTTAAGAGCTAATGCATGGCTTTGACCTAAATAGATTATTCCTACAGAGACAGGAATTAACACAGACATCTTGTTGAGTGCTGTTGTTAGGCCTATACCTACTTTTATGGTTGAGTAAGAAATTAAAATAAAGCTTACAGTAAAAAGCAAAGCCACTATAATACCAGGCAATACCATCTTAGATGAGTAACTCCACTGTGGATAGTATATATATAGATCTACTAAGGTAAAGAGTGCTGCAATAAAATAATTTAGGGTTATTGCTTTGTAAATATTAACTCCTTTTATATTAATAAGTTTAAGAGATATGAACATCCCTAAAGCAAATAATATATGGATTATCAGATAAATATAGTTTTGCATAAATTATTGTTGACAATAAAGATGTAAAGATAAGAGGAATAAATATTACTTTTGTGTTATACTATTAAAAAAACTAAACAATGGGTGGACTATTTGGTGTTATTTCTAAGAAAAAATGCGTATCTCAACTTTTTTATGGTACAGACTATCACTCTCACTTGGGTACTCGTAGAGGTGGAATGGCTACCTTAAATGAAAATGGTAATTTTGCAAGATCTATTCACAACTTAGAGAACTCTCATTTTAGAGCAAAATTTGAAGATGATCTAAAAAAGTTTGATGGACTATCTGGTATTGGTGTAATTAGTGACAATGACCCACAACCTATAATTCTTAACTCTCATTTAGGTAAATTTGCGATTGTAACTGTTGGTAAAGTAAACAATATTGCCAATTTAGAAAAAGAGCTTCTCTCAATGGGACGTAATTTTACAGAGTTAAGCTCAGGAGAAACTAACCCAACAGAACTTACAGCTCTTCTTATAACAGAGGGGAAGTCATATGCCGAGGGAATAAAAATAGCCCAAGAGAAAATTAAAGGTTCCTGCTCATTTCTACTTTTAACAGAAAATGGAATTTATGCATGTAGAGATAAATATGGAAGAACACCACTTGTAATAGGCAAAAAAGAAGATTCAATAGCTGTTGCAAGCGAAACGTGTAGCTTTCCAAATCTCCAGTTCGAAGAGGAGTATTATTTAGGCCCAGGAGAAGTTTTAAAGTTAAACGCTCAAGGTTATGAACAAATTGCAAAACCAAATAATAAGCTTCATATCTGTTCGTTTTTATGGGTCTATTACGGATATCCAACCAGCTCATATGAAAATATAAATGTAGATGATGTAAGATTTAAGCTTGGAAAATCGCTTGGAGAAAACGACAATACACCATTAGATATCTCTTCTGCTATTCCAGATTCAGGTACGTGCATGGCAATAGGATATGCTGCAGGAAAACAGATCCCTTACAGATGTGCAATAGTAAAGTATACACCTACATGGCCTAGAAGCTTTACCCCTTCTAATCAATCTATTAGAAGCTTAGTTGCAAAAATGAAGCTAATCCCAAACAAAACACTTTTAAGAGAGAAGAGAATTGCATTTTGCGACGATTCAATTGTAAGGGGCACTCAACTAAAAAACAATGCAGAAACTCTTGTTAGTTATGGAGCTAAAGAGGTACATATTAGAATAAGTTGCCCACCATTAATCTACCCTTGCAAATACCTCAATTTTTCTGCTTCCCGTTCTCCGCTTGAGCTAATCACAAGGAGGTATATCTTAGAAAAAGAGGGAGCGCACAACATTAATCTAGATAAATACTCAAATGCAAATAGTGAGGAGTATAAATTAATGGTAAACTACATAAAAAAAGAGATGTCTCTTTCAAGTCTCAAGTTCAATAGTATAGAAACTCTTATTGAATCTATAGGACTTCCAAAAGAGTCTGTCTGTACTCACTGTTTTGATGGAACTGAGAGGTAAAATTATTTTTTTTGATAGACCTTATTAAATTTTGGTATGTAAGTTTTTTATATAACTTTGTGAACTAATTAATCCTATTTTTAATTTTATATTTCCGTTCATATGAACATTTTCGTATCAAGTTTAAGTTTCCGTGCTAAGAAAGAAGATCTAGCCGAACTGTTCGCAACCTATGGTGAAGTTACTTCAGCCAGAATTATTACCAATCGCGATACTCGTCGCTCTAAAGGATATGGCTTTGTAGAAATGCCAGATGAGTCTGAGGGTAATGCAGCTATAGAAGCTCTCAATGGTTCTGAGCATATGGGACGTACTATTAATGTAGCTGTAGCTAATGCACGTCCAGAAAGAGAAGAGTAGTATTATTACTTATCGTATAAAAAAAAAGAAGCCAATCTTAAAAGACTGGCTTCTTTTTTACTTACTAGTTTATACTCTATTGAGAAATATTCATCTCTTCTATCAAATGAGTTCCACCTGCAACCTTCTCTATAATAAAGAGAGCATATCTAATATCTAAAGAGATGTTTCTACACATTTCTGGATCGAAATCTATGTCACTCATAGTACCTTCCCAAACTCTATCGAAATTAATCCCAATAAGCTCACCATCTGCATTAATAATTGGGCTACCAGAATTTCCACCAGAAGTATGATTGGTGGCTACAAAACAGACTGGGACAGTACCATCTTGAGTCCATTTCCCAAAATCTCTATTGGCATAAACATCCCTTAGTTCCTGTGGTATATTGTAATCATAAATATCTGGATTATCTTTCTCCATAATTCCTTCAATTGTAGAGTAGTGTTTATAGTATATAGCATCTGCTGGTTTGTAACCACTAACATTCCCATAAGCAATTCTTAATGTAGAGTTAGCATCTGGGTAGAAGTTATGCTCTTTTGCAAATTCCATTTGTCCTTTCATATAGGTTCTATATAATAGAGCAAGTTCTCTTTGAATTTTATCTGTAATTGGCTTAATATTCTTTAAATTATTATCATTAAAGGCATTAAAAAAGACAAATGCTGGGTCTTTTGTAAATGTACTATTAGAGATACCATCTTTTATTGCTCGATAAACTTTGTTAGAATCTGCAAGTAAAGATTTTGAATAGAGCTCTTCTGCTATCTTATCTACAGATCCTAACTTCTCTTTTAACTCTCTAAAATAGGGTGGCTTCATATCGTTAGGCACATTTGTATCGTACTCATTAACTATAGCAATGAATATTTTTTTATCAATTGGCAAATAATAGTCTTTGTAGAAATTTTCTAACATAGATTTTACATTTTTAGCCAATACTTGAGGTGCCATTTTAGACCCTCTTTTCACTATATATGAAACATCTCTAGCAAGTTTAACTATTTCATTGGCTATAATTGCTTCGTTGTAATACTCAATTGCAAAGGAGTAAGGCTCAAGTTTAGAGTACAAAAGAGAAATTTTTCTTAATAAACCATTGTAGTTAGGTTTATCTTGGGCCCATTTATTAAATTCTTCTTCAAATGTAACTTTCTTATCTACTGTATTTAGTCTTATAATCCCTTTGGATTCGCCTTGCCATTTTTTCCATGCATTAGAAACAGAAGCATTCTTAGATGCATACTTAATGCGCACTTCTTGACTCTTTGCCATCTCAGCCCTTTGAACATCTAATCTAAGAGTTCTAAGTTTTATTTTATGAGGGTTAGATTTTTCCAAAATATAACGGACAGCTTCTGAGTGAACATACTGCTGTGTTCTTCCAGGGTAGCCATAAACAAGAGTAAAATCACCCTCGTTTACCCCTTTTGTAGAGATTGTAAAGAACTTCTTTGGAACATAAGGTACATTCTCTTTAGAGTAAGGTGCTGGTTTATTATCTTTTCCTGCATAAATGCGAAATAGTGAAAAATCGCCCGTGTGTCTAGGCCACATCCAGTTATCTGTATCTCCACCGAATTTTCCAATTGAAGAAGGGGGTGCTCCAACTAACCTAACGTCTGTAAAGGTCTCATAAACAAAAAGGAAATATTGATTTCCATAATACAAAGATTCTACTTTGGCCTCATAATGGTTCCCTTTAGTTGCCTCACTCACAACTTTGGCAGAGTTAGTAGCCACTATTTTTTCTCTTTGAGACTCTGTCATACTCTCTTTATAAGAGTCTAGTATTTTATCTGTAACATCTTCCATTCTAACAAGAAAACGAACGTCTAATTTAGGGTTTGGTAACTCCTCTTTCTGGGAAGCAGCCCAAAAGCCATCTTTTAAATAATCGTGCTCTACAGAGCTATGAGATTGAATCTGCCTAAAGCCACAATGATGGTTAGTAAGTATAAGCCCTTGGTTAGAGATAAGCTCTGCTGTGCATCCTCCACCAAAATGAACTATAGCATCTTTTAGTGAAGCTTTATTTATGCTGTATAAATCTTCTGCAGTTAATTTAAAACCCTTCTCCTGCATATGAGCAATTCGCTCTTTTATGAGAAAAGGAAGCCACATTCCTTCGTCGGCTCTAAGGTTTGAAAAAGTTAATACTAGAACCAAACAAGACAAAAGTAATCTCTTCATATATTTTTATATTAATATTTATATCACTACAAACTTACAAAAAATTATTACTTTTGAGAGAAATGAGAATCACTTATGAATAAGCTCGTAAAATATCTAATAGGAATAGTTGCAACTTTAGTAACTCTATATATAGCTTGGTACTTTAGTAGTATAGTTATCTATATAATAATCTCTGCTGTTATTGCACTCATGGGTAAACCATTAATGAATGCAATCCTAAAACTCAAAATCAAAGAACATAAGGTCCCTCGCTCATTGGCTGCATCAATTACCTTAATCTCTTTTCTTGGTGTTTTTGCTGCTCTCTTTTTTATAATAGCTCCTCTGCTTGGTACTTTCTTTGTGAAAATTACTACGCTTGATGTTGCCGAGATTGGAGTAAAAATATCTGAACCTTTTGAAAACATCAATCAAAGTATTACTAAAATATTCCCCTCTATTGGAAACGACTTCAAAATAGAGAGTGTAATATTTGAAGAGATAAAAAGTATGTTTACTACATCTTCTTTAGCTGCTATTTTTGCTTCTGTAGCTACACTGTTATTAAACACAATCTTAGGTGTTCTAGTTGTGCTTTTTATTAGTTTTTTCTTTCTCAAAGAGCAAAACATGTTTGACAACTTAGTAATTGCACTTTTCCCTGTGAAGTACGAAGAGAACGCTACTAGAGCTCTTAAATCTGTTAATCACTTGTTAGTAAGATATTTTATTGGAGTGAGCGTTCAAATAATTTCTATTACCACTCTCAATACTTTTGGGCTTCACTTTATTGCAGGTCTTGAGTTTTCAAATGCTATAGTACTAGCTTTTATGACAGGTGTTTTAAATATTATCCCCTATATTGGGCCTTGGATAGGAGCTGCTCTAAGTATTCTTATAACAATAACAACACAAATACCTATAGGGGGAGAGATAGGGACTCTGGTTTTAATGATGGCAATTGTTTTCTTAACTACCCAAACAATAGATAATTTTGTATTTCAACCTTTTATTTTTTCTAGTAGTGTAAAAGCACATCCTCTTGAGATTTTTATTGTAATTCTCATAGCTGCAAACTTAGCAGGTGTTTTAGGAATGCTCATAGCAATTCCAACGTACACAGTAATAAGAGTCTTTGCTAAAGAGTTCTTTTCTCACTTCCGTATAGTCCAAAAATTGACAGATAAGATATAAAAAAAGGCTGCCTTTCTAGACAGCCTAATATATTGTGTTTGAAATTTCTTATTACTCTGGATTTACTGGAGTAGATGTCTGTTGCGAGTAAGCATTATACTTCTCATATCCAGCCATATATTCATCACTCTTCTCTCTAAATCTGAAATAGATGTTTTTAAGATATTCTGCAACCACACTTTTTATCTCTTGATCTTTTGTTGCTTCGAAACACTTTTCAAAAGGAGTAATAGCTGCCTCTAAGTTGGTTTCAAGCTCTTTAACCATAGCTTCATACTTAGTATCGTCCATCTCTTCTGCAGCTTTAGCCTGAAGATCTACTGCATAATCGTAGTGAGCTGCACCAATTGCAAAATAACCAAAATAATAAGTAGGATCTATCTCTACAGACTTTTTATAACTTGCTGTAGCTTTATCTAATTCACCTAGGTTTTTCCAAACATTACCCTCGGCATAATGCAAAGTTGCATTATCTGGCTCATTTATTTGTGCTTGATGTATAAGATCAAGAATCTTCATAGGATCGTCGTTAGATTCTAGATAAGTATTAATCAATGATACTAGAATACTTTGAGCACTTGGATATTTATTAAACCCTTTGTTAAGAACCTCTTTAGCCATAGCTATATTTGACTGCGCTTTGTATGACTCTGCAAGATAAGAATAGGCATCACCTTCACCATCATAATCGTGATCAAGAGCTTTATTGAAAAACTCAATAGCTCTATCATGATCTTTAGCCATAAATGCAGTAAGACCCGCATAATAGATAAAAACTGTATCTATATCTCCAATTATTTCATGAACAGCAATATCTGCAGCTTTTTCAAAGTCGTATGAGGCTACTTCAAATTTCCCTAAAGCATATGAACTCATAGCCTCGTTATAGTAACGAGTTTTAAGAGCTTCTAAGTGGGCAATTACATCATTTGTAACTCTACCCCTATCGTCTACTTTAAGAGCCTCATTTAACGCATCGTAACTTTTTTCTAGTAGAGGTTCATCTAACGCTTTATATGTAATCTCCCATGCAGCCAATGTTCCATTCTGCCCGTAATAAAGAATTTTATCTGAGTAGTGATCTGCTAAGAAAGGAGTGTTATTAATAACAACCTCTTCAGATTTTTCAATTCTTTGATCTTTAAGAAGAACTTTTGCCTCCATCTGGGAGGTTCCTAGCCAAATTGATTTTATTGGTGCATCATAAAGTTGAGCATATGCATCGGCCAAAGTTAACCATGTTTTGGCTTTTGTAGCCCTTTTTGGGTTTTCGGCATTTTTTTTAGCCTGCTCATATGCTTTTAAAGCATCGACCACATCTTTTGTTTGAGCCCCTACCTGTACTCCAGTGAACAGTATAAGAGCAATAAGTAATTTTTTCATTTTGAATATTCAGATTTTTTAAATTAACAATATGTTTGATTGGTTAAATGTCTGTTAAGGTATCTTCTATTAGTTTCTCTTCACTTTTTTCAACACTGCAAACAGCTGCTATACTATCGTTTTCTTTAAGGTTAATAAGCTTCACCCCTTGAGTGGCCCGGCCTGTTAATCTAATGTCAGATACTGCAACTCTTATAGTTATACCAGATTTATTAATAATCATAAGATCGTTTTGATCATTTACACCTTTTATTGCAATAAGTGCGCCAGTTTTATCTGTTATATTGATTGTCTTGACACCTTTAGCACCTCTTTTTGTAATCCTATAATCTTCTAGAAGTGATCTTTTACCAAATCCATTTTCACTAACTACAAATATGTCTCTTTGCTCTTCTTGAGATTTTTCTGGGTCTATACAAATCATTCCAATAACTTGGTCACTCTCTTCAATATTAATGCCTCTAACTCCTGCTCCTGTCCTACCTATAGCTCTAACTTGTGTCTCATTGAATCTAACACATTTACCAGCTTTAGCAGCAAGTAATATCTCGTTACTACCATTAGTTAAAACAGCTTCTAATAGTTCGTCTCCCTCTCTAATCGTAATAGCATTAACACCATTTACACGAGGCCTTGAGTAAGCTTCTAGTGTAGTCTTTTTAACAGTCCCTTTCTTGGTGGCCAGTAATATGTAATTGTTGTTAATATACTCTTGGTCATTCAATTTTGGCACATTTATATAAGCCATTACTTTATCGTCTGGATTTATATTCAATACATTTTGAATAGCTCTGCCTTTAGAGGCTTTAGACCCCTCTGGCACTTCGTACACTTTAAGCCAAAAACATTTACCATTTTGAGTAAAGAAGAGCATTGTGCTATGCATATTTGCAACATAAATATGCTCTATAAAGTCTTGGTCACGAGTACTGCTCCCTTTAGCTCCTACCCCTCCTCTATTTTGAATCCTATAATCAATTAAAGGGGTACGTTTAATATAACCTAATCTAGATATTGTGATAACAACGTCTTCGTCTGGATAAAAATCTTCTGGATTAAACTCTTCTGCAGAAGGAACAATCTCTGACCTACGGTCATCTCCAAAATTGTTTTTAAGCTCTATAAGCTCGTCTTTAATTATTTGCATCTGTAAAACAAAGCTAGACAAGACATTTGTCAAGTGAGTAATCACCTTCATAAGTTGGTCATACTCCCCTTGTAATTTTGCTCTCTCTAAACCTGTAAGTTGGCGTAAACGCATCTCTACAATTGCAGAAGCTTGAGCTTCAGAAAAAGAGAATCTCTCCATTAACCTCTCTTTCGCCTCGTCTACTGCTTTTGAAGATCTAATAATTGAAATCACTTCATCTATATGGTCTAGTGCAACAAGTAAAGCTTCTAGGATATGGGCTCTCTTTTGAGCTTGCTCTAATTCAAATTTAGCTCTTCTTACTATAACATCGTGACGATGTCTTACAAAATATTTTATAAGTTGCTTAAGATTCAATTGTCTTGGCCTGCCATCTACAAGTGCAATATTGTTTACAGAGAAACTAGACTGCATGGCAGTCATTTTAAAGAGAGTATTGAGAACTACATTTGCAACTGTACCAATTTTAAGACGAATTATAATTCGCATCCCATTCCTGTCACTCTCGTCATTAATGTATGCAATCCCCTCTATTCTTTTCTCCTCTACTAAATCGGCAATTTTTTCTATTAACTCCTTTTTATTTACCATATAGGGAATTTCGGTAATAACAATTGTCTCTCTGCCATTATCGCTTACCTCTATGTCTGTTTTCGCTCTCACTACAACTCTACCTCTCCCAGTTTCAAAGGCGTCTTTTATTCCTTGGTAGCCCATTATAATTCCACCAGTTGGAAAATCGGGACCTTTTATATGTTCTAGAAGTTCATCGGTTGTAATATTATTATTGTCTATATATGCACATATAGCATCTACAGTTTCAGATAAATTATGAGGAGGCATATTGGTTGCCATACCTACTGCAATACCAGAAGCTCCGTTTAAAAGTAGAAGTGGTGCTTTGGCTGGCAATACTTCTGGCTCCATTAAGGAGTCGTCAAAGTTAGGTTTAAAATCAACTGTGTTTTTATCTAAATCTGCCAAAACTTCCTCGGCAATTTTCCTAAACTTAGCCTCTGTATAACGCATAGCCGCTGCAGAGTCTCCATCAATTGAGCCATAGTTTCCCTGCCCATTTACTAGCATGTAACGGAGGCTCCACTCTTGCGCCATTCTAACCATGGCTTCATATACGCTTGAATCACCATGAGGGTGATATTTACCTAGGACTTCACCTACAATACGGGCAGATTTTTTAAATCCCGAACCCGATGAAAGGCCTAAATCGTTCATTCCGTAAAGTACTCGCCTGTGAACTGGCTTTAAACCGTCACGAACATCTGGAAGAGCTCTAGAAACAATCACCGACATCGAATAATCGATATAGGCGCTTTTCATCTCATCCTCTATGTTAATTTTAATTATTCTTGCGTTATTATCAGGTTCTTGAATCATCTTATATTTGCTATTTCAAATTTAAAAAAGAGGTGCTAAAGTACAAAGAAAAAATCTCTTGAACAAATTGAAAATATAATTGTCTTTATTGTGTACATACAGAAACATATTTTATACTAATGAACCTTCAATTGTCCAACGAACTAAAAGAAATTATCTCTTACAGCAAAGAGGAGTCTATGAGAATGGGTAGTTACTCCATTACAACAGACCACCTGATAATGGGTATTTTACGCCATCAAGACAACTCGGCTTTCGAAACTATACTAAAGTTTGGAGTAGACTACAAATTATTGAAAGAGAAAATAGAAAAAAAACTTAGAGTGGGAGAAATAGTTCCATTTGAACAGTCATATAAAATTAATCTCTCTACTGGAGCAGAAAGATCTCTTAGATTAATGTATCTAGAGGCAAAATCACTGGAGTCAGAAAAACCTGGACCTCTCCATCTTCTGTTAGCTATAATGAGAGCGGGAGAAGCTTTTTCTGTAGATGTTTTGAAAGAGTACCAGGTCACCTACGATAGCATTAAAGCTACTTTAAAAGGAAAAGAGATTTACCGTCCCTCTTCTTCGGCTACATTTGACCCAGAGATGGAAAAACCTAGAGGCTCAACCCCTTATACTAAAACCTCTAAAACAGAGAAGACCTCTTCAGATACTCCAGTTATAGATAGCTTTGGCTTTGATCTTACTGCAGCAGCAGTTAAGGGAAACCTAGATCCAGTTGTAGGTAGATATAAAGAGATAGATAGATTAGCTCAAATTCTAGGGCGTCGCAAAAAGAATAACCCAATTATTATTGGAGAACCTGGTGTAGGTAAATCTGCTATAGCAGAGGGTTTAGCGCAACTTATTGCTCAAAAAAAGGTCTCTAGAGCACTTGTTAATAAAAGAATAGTCTCTATAGATATTGGTTCAATTGTAGCAGGAACTAAATATAGAGGGCAGTTCGAAGAGAGAATGAAGGCAATTTTAAATGAATTGAGCAAAAACCCCAATATAATTCTCTTTATAGATGAACTTCACACTCTAGTTGGAGCTGGTGGAGCTTCTGGATCATTAGATGCTGCAAATATGCTTAAACCTGCACTTGCTCGTGGTGAAATCCAATGTATAGGAGCTACAACTTTAGATGAATATAGAGAGTTTATAGAGAAAGATGGCGCTCTTGAGAGAAGATTTCAGAAGGTTTTAATAGACCCTACTTCATATGAAGAGACCTATGAAATTCTATCTAGTATTAAGGAGAGATATGAAAAACACCACAATGTTAAATATACAGATGAGGCCATTATTGCTTGTATCAAACTATCTCAAAGATATATTACAGACCGTTGTCTCCCAGATAAAGCAATAGATGCTATGGACGAAGCTGGTTCAAGAGTACATCTTAGACACCTTAAGGTTCCAGATTTTGTATCTGCCTTAGAAGAGGAGTTAGACTCTTTACGTGAACAAAAGAGAGCTGTGGTTGCAGTAAATGAATTTGAAAAAGCAGCTCAAATTCGTGATTTAGAAAACAGTAAAATTCAAGAGTTAGAGATAGCTCAAGAAAAGTGGAGAGAAGAGCAAAACCTCAACCCAGATGAGGTAAATGAAAGTGATGTGGCCCAGGTGCTCTCTATGATTACAAATGTTCCTGTCCAAAGACTTGCACAAAAAGAGGGTGATAGACTCAGCCAAATGGGAGAACAAATACGCAAAAAAATAATTGGGCAAGACCAAGCTGTAGAGAAAATTGTAAAAGCTATTCAAAGAAATAGAGCTGGGCTTAAAGACCCAAATAAACCAATTGGTACATTTCTTTTTTTAGGACCAACGGGCGTTGGGAAAACTCAACTTGCCAAAGTACTTACAGAGTATCTTTTTGACTCAACAGATAACTTAATTAGAGTAGATATGAGTGAATATATGGAGAAATTTGCCCTCTCTAGACTCATTGGAGCGCCTCCTGGATATGTTGGGTATAACGAGGGTGGCCAGTTGAGTGAAAAGGTAAGAAGAAGGCCTTACTCTGTTATATTATTAGACGAGATTGAGAAAGCACACCCAGATATTTTCAACTTACTTTTACAGGTACTAGACGAGGGGCGCCTTACCGATAGCAATGGACGGCATATAGACTTTAGAAATACTCTACTCATTATGACCTCCAATGTTGGTAGTAGAGAGTTAAAAGATTTTGGAGCAGGGCTAGGTTTCTCTAATGTTACTAAAAGGAACATAACAGAAAACAGTAAATTTATAATAGAGAAAGTTCTTAAAAAAACCTTTGCACCTGAGTTTCTTAATCGTCTAGATGAACAGATACTCTTTAACCAGCTCACTAAAGAAGATATATGCAAAATTATTGATATTGAGCTCAAAGATCTCTATCAAAGAACAGAGGCTGCTGGCTACTCTCTATCTTTAACTGAAGAGGCCAAAATGTTTGTAGCCAATGTTGGTTACGACCCTCAATATGGAGCAAGGCCACTAAAAAGGGCAATGCAAAGGCATATAGAAGATCTATTGGCCGAGGCAATAATTAGTGGCAAATACAAAATGGGAGACAAAATCTCAATTGACGTAGATAAAAAAGGATTAAAGAAGGGAGAAACTCCTGAGAAACTTAAAATTTCCCGAGTTAGAAAGTAAAATAAATTGTTTTTCTAATAGCTCTTGGGAGCTGTATTTACTACTATTGTATTTACGGTCTTTCAAGAGCTTTTTTAATGAATATCTCTGGTAGGTCTTAGGGTCTACCATAAATTTTACTGGAGGTGTTTTTCCAACAAGTTCAAATCCCAGCTTTTTATAAGCAACGCCACTCCCATTATAGCCATTCTGCCCGCCCCAGTCCAGATCGGCATAACTCATTACCTCCTGAGGGCTCTTCTCCTCTACAAATGCACTTAAAAGACGCCCCATGCCCCCCACTACTCTTGAAGAACCAACACTCGCATATCTCACCCACTCAAAAGAGCTAACAACCCCACTCTCTCTCTTGATTGGCCGAGGTGCCGAAAAGGCTGCCACAGCAACCAGCCTCTCACAATAGAAGAGCCCATAAAAGAATTTAGCTCTAGAATACCCCAAAATATGATTCTTCTCTAAAAACCCTATCGCTTTATTTGCATCAATATTGGCTACCACACATTTTCTGGCAAAGATAGCCTCTCCTTTACCAAGTAACGCCCTTAATCTGTTTTTGATAATATCTCCCTTAGTAAACCACAAATCTTCATAAACTCTAATTTCCCTAAACCCACCATCATTTACTTTTCGACTATTTTCATTCACATTCTCTAAAAAAGAGCCATCATTATTTAAAGAAGTGCCTCTATTAAGTGAAACAAAACTCAATTTTAAACAATAATTAGGCAAAATTAAATGATTTTCCATCAAATAATATTTGAGCGAATACGAATCTAAAAACTCCCTGATTTCCAAAACAAACAACTGCTCCATAAAGCCTCTCAAATAATATTAAAACATAGATTTAGGAACAAATTTACTCTATTTTATCAATATTATTAAAAAGAAATTTGGAATTAAAACATTGTTACCATATCTTTGCACTCCTCAAACGGAAGATTCAGTAGCTCAGCAGGTAGAGCACAACACTTTTAATGTTGGGGTCCTGGGTTCGAGCCCCAGCTGGATCACAAAAACAGAGCCAAGCAAACGCTTGGCTTTTTTGTTTTTATGACATCGCGAATCAAGCTCGCTTGAAAGAGCAGATGCGTAAAAACAAAACCCTTTGAGCACAGCTCAAAACTGTTTTTGTGTGGGTAAATAAAAAGCAACTGGTGGCCGACGCAGTAGCCCAAAGGGCAGCAAGTCACGACAGCTGGATCAATCACACCATTTTACTAAACCATCGCGAATCAAGCTCGCTTGAAAGAGCAGATGCGTAAAAACAAAACCCTTTGAGCACAGCTCAAAACTGTTTTTGTGTGGGTAAATAAAAAGCAACTGGTGGCCGACGCAGTAGCCCAAATTCGTAGGTATGAAGTTTCCCACCCTGTAACTAACATATAATTAGAACATAGAGTATTGTTATAAGTATGAGTATGAGTATGAGTATTGGTAAAATTTTAGTTATAATATTGCCCAAAACATTCTATCTAATAATTCATCTGATAATTCATCTGATTTTTCCCTGGGGGACGATTTCCCGGGAGATGACTGCTCGCAACCTGCTTACTAAGTGGTAGTTAGCTTTTGGAAATAAGCCCTTTTGGGTTCATTTAGAAAAGCTAAATACTTGTTTACTAAGTACTTACGTGTAATTATCTCCTGGCAATGTTCGCTCTGTTCTGCTCAACATAAAGCAACGTCTCTTTTTTAGCTAATTAGATGAAGTGGTTTGAGGAGACAGGCTACGGGCTAACTAACTTGAATTTTACTGAATCAATCAACGGGTTTTATATGAATATAGTTATCTACATTTAAGGTGAATGCAACTATCAGCTCGCCATTGTTAAATGCTCTTGAATTCATCTCTTCTATCTTTTCCATTAGGTTATTCACTTTTGAAAGGTCACTTTCCTGTATAAAAATAGATGAATTGTATCCAGGCCAAACTGCATTGTTTTGCCTAGGTTCCCCCCACTGGCTTCTTGCTGTTACCTGTTCAACTACTTGGTAATTTGCACACCCTAATTCTTCGAGCAAAAGGGTCAAAGGCTCTAGCATACTTACGTAACATGTTATATAAACAAATTTCATTTTAAATCTATAATTAGTATTAAAGGCATGAGACAAGCTATAATCGCCTCATGCACAAAATATATTAAATATTAATTAACTCTACCTAATTACTTTACTCTTTAGTTGACTTCAACTTTACCAAAGCACGATCACTTACTAATGTACGATGATAGAGTGTAGTGTACATAGTTGGGACAAGAATTAATGTAGTTAATAAAGAGATTGTTAACCCTCCAATAATGGTAATCCCTAATGGAGAATAAATCTCTTTTCCCATTCCAGTACTAAGTGCCATAGGCAACATACCAAGAATAGTAGTAAACGAAGTCATAAGCACAGGACGTAGCCTTGACCTACCAGCCTCCATTACAGCATCGCTTAAAGGGTAGTTTCTTTTACGTAACATATTAATATAATCTACCAATACAATTCCGTTATTCACCACAATACCAATGAGCATAATTAATCCAATAAAGGTTACAACACTCAAAGTAATATTTGTTACAAAAAATGCTAGAATAACCCCAACAAGAGTAAAAGGAATTGCAAAAAGAATAATAAACGGATCTTTAAATGACTCAAACTGAGCTGCCATTACCATATATACTAATACTACTCCTAAGAAAAATATGAGAGAAAGAGACTGAAATGAAGATGATTGATCATCTACCTGGCCACCAATTTCTACTGTTACTCCCTGGGGAATATCATATTCATCAATCATCTTTTGAGCTAACTGAGTTCCTTCTCCTAAAGAGATGTCGTTCAAATTGGCAACAGTTTTTACATATCTCTGCTGCGCTAAACGTTGAATCTCTATTGGAGCGCTCTCTTCTACAATAGAGGCCACTAAAGAGAGAGGAACTTGCTGCCCTAATAGATTAGTTATTTGCATTTCACCTAGTTTTGAGATTGCATCTCTATACTCTGAAGCATATTGTATCACAACACCGTAATCTACTCCATCTTCTGTATAATCTCCAGACTCAGTACCATATAAATTTTGACGCACCTGCATTCCTACCATGGCAACATTAAGTCCCATCTGAGATGCTTTCTCTTTATCTACCTTTACTTGCACATCTAACTTACCCATATCTACTGTAGTTAAGACATCTGAGAAGGCTCTCTGATCTATCATTTTTTCTTGGAAATAGAACGCTACATCACTAAGCATATCTAAGTCATTTCCAGAGATCACAATCTCTATAGGTTTTTTATTCCCTGTTACAGCAGTAGCTAGAGCACTCCCCCCACTTATACTCACCTTGTCAATTTGAGGGATTCCCTCTACCTGTTCACGAATAGATTCAGCTATTTCTTGGGCAGAACGAACTCTTTGATCTGAAGGAACTAAGTGACAAAGTACTGTGCCTACATTCTTCCCCTCTTTAAACCCTACAGTTGTGAGCGAGCCATCATTTGTTTGCCCAGCAATAGAAGCAATAGCACCTTCTGCTATTTCTGGGATTTGGTCATGCATAATTTTCAATATTAATTGACCAATACTATCTGTTTGGCATGCAGCTGTTCCCACTTCTGTCTCAAACACTACAGAGACAGTACCTGCATCAAAATCTGGAATATAGTCTGTTCCAATTCCTCTACCAATAAAAAGAGTACCTATAAAAACAAGTAGTGCTATAGATAATGTTAGCCCTTTATGAAAAATTGCCCACCCTAAGACTCTCTTATATCTGTTTTCAATTCTGTTAAAAACTTTCTCGCTAGCAATATAAAACCTAGAATGGTGCTGCCTTTCTGCTTCTCTAGGTAGCCCCTTCAATAATTTTGAAGAGAGCATTGGAGTAAGGGTAAGGGCTGCAAAAAGAGACATAATCATACAGACTACTGTCAATATTGCAAGTTGCTTAAACATAATGCCCACAATACCTCCCATAAAAAGGAGTGGAAGAAATACCACCAACGTTGTGGCTGTTGAAGCTGCAATGGCCATACCCATCTCAGATGTTCCAAAAATAGCCGCCTGTTTAGGGTCTGCTCCCTTCTCTATATGTTGGGTAATGTTTTCAATTACTACAATAGCATTATCTACCACCATGCCTATTGCAATAACAAGAGACATCAAAGAAAAAATATTAATAGTATATCCCATAACATACATAGCAATAAATGCAGAAATAAGAGATACTGGCATAGTAATAAAGACTATAAAACTAGATTTCCACTCCCGTAAAAACATAAGTACTACAAGCGTAACGAAAGCAAGAGCATACCAAATAGATGAGGTAAGGTTATTTATAGAGCCAACAACAAGCTCTTCTGAAGTAATAATCTCATGAATTTCTATATCTGATGGGAGTTCAGACTTCAACTCCTCTACCTTTGCTCTAACAGCCTTTACAACTTCTACAGTGTTAGCTCCAGACTGTTTCTGGATCATAAGTGCAACCCCTTCACCTATATGATTTCTGGCAAAAGATTCTTTCTCTTTAAACGTATCTTCAATAGTAGCTACATCTTTTAAACGAACAATTTTACCGTTAAAAGACTTCAATACTGTATTGCCTATCTCATCAACCGATTCAAACTTCCCAGGTACACTAACAGAGAAATCATACACTCCCACTTTTATATTTCCAGCAGGGACGTTAATGTTATCTGCTTTAAGCATTGTAGATATGTGCGAAGTAGAGAGCCCGTAGGCCTTCATCTGCTGCGGGTTAATATTAACCTTTATTTCACGTTGTGGTTGCCCCAAATAGAGTACTGTTCCTACCCCTTCTACCTTACGTAGAACAGAAGCAATCTCTTCATCTATAATATGATCAATACCATTATAATGCTCCTTTGCATTTATAGCATAAGCTAACACAGGCATCATAGATGAGTTAATTTTATATATAATTGGTTGTTGTGCAGCTGCTGGTAGCCTGCTTTTACCCAACTCAATAAGGTCTCTTGCATTATTTGCTGCAGATGTTACGTCGCCTCCCCATTCATAACTGAGCTGAATAAATGAGACATTCTCTTTTGAGGTAGATTTTAGCTCTGTAAGGTGGTCGGCAGCAGACAGAACCGTTTCTAATGGTTTGGTTACCTGCTCTTCTACCTCATTTGCCGAGGCTCCTGGATATATAGTAATAACCGTTACAGATGGGAACTCCATCTCTGGCATCAAGTCTAACGGCAACATTGTGAGCGATACAACTCCCAGCAAAATAATAGCCAAGAAAAGCATAGCAGTTGCCACTGGTCTTTTTACACCTATTTCGGGTAATTTCATTTCTTTTTTATTTTATATGATAATCTGAATATGGATAAAGTTTTCTTACTAATTCACTATTTCAATGGATGAGCCTTGGTCTAATTTGTTTTTACCATCTACTACAACACGCTTGTTTGCAGCCAACTCAGGTATCCTAACAAGATTATCTATTGCCTCACCACGAGTAACTTTCACACGAGTAACTTTGTTACTCGGCTCAACTAAAAAGAGGAAATCTTCTCCAGTTCCTTGTTGTCTATAAAGAGCATTAATAGGTGCAAACACACCAGTTGTAGGTTTCATAGAAATTGAGACTCTACAGTACATTCCTGGTTTGAGCATCATCTCTCTATTTGGTATGGTAAGCTCAACTGTAGCAGTACGGCTCGTAGAAGATAAAACTGGAGATATATAGTTCACTTTCCCTTTAAATGTATCTTCTGGGTATGCATCAAATACCATTTCTGCCTGTTGCCCATACTTAATTGAAGAGATCTCTTTTTCATTCACCTCTATTACTACCTTCAAAGGATTGAGCTGACATATGGTTACTATACCACCTTGAACCTTTAAATCTGAACTTATAGAGGGTATAAAAGTGTAATTCTCTCCCTCCTCTACATTAATACCTGTTAATATCCCAGCAAAAGGAGCAGTAATCGAAGTGTTTTTCTTGAGCATATCTACCTTGGTTTGAGATGCATCAAACTTTGCTTTTATATGGTCGAAATCCATTATACTAACACTCTCTTTATCTTTTAATCTTTTCATTCGTTCATAATCTTTGCGAATGGCTTCCAATTCAATTTGTGCCTGAATAAGCAATTCGTCTGACATCTCGGCAATAACCTCTCCTTTTGGAACATAACTCCCCTTAGCAAAGTGAATTTTCTCTACTCTACCAGGAATAGAAGCTCCCAGATTGGCCTCTCTGTTTGCCTTGGCAGTACCTGTAAAGTTTAACATAGGAGTGTACTCCATCTCTTCTGCTAAATAAACGGTTACTTTTGTTGGATTATTGGCAGTTTTATTATTTTCTTCTATAGCCTTGGTGCTACATCCGCCCAAAAAAAGAGCGAATAAACAGGTTATACAGGTTATTCTATTTTTTAGTTGCATAGTTGTAATTTTGTATTTTAAATTTTAATAATAACTCTTAATAAAGATAATTGTATATTTCACCTGTAGATTTGTCCAGCTCAAGAAGTGTTGTCTTCATCTCTACAAGTGCATCTATATGTTCCGAAGATGCTATTTCCCACTGTAGCTGTGCTTCTAGCAACTCAGAGAGACGGCTCTTGCCCTCTACAAGGTGCTCATTTGCCATACGCATATTCTCTTGAGCCTGCTCCTTTGAAAGTTTAGTCATCTCAACTTTTTTTAACACCTCTCTATATCTATAACGATTCTGACGAATTTGCAAATCAATCATCTCTCTAGCTTCGTCAAGCTGTAACTCGGCATTCTCTCTCTTAAGAGTAGCGGTTTGGAGGTTATGCCTTCGTTCACCCCAAGTGAAAATAGGTATAGAAACCGCCACACCCACACTCCAATCTCCTCCAAATTCACTTTTAAGCCCACTATATAAATTAGGATTCACCCAACCATATCCACCTGTAAGTACTATATTGGGCATAAACTTAGATCGCTCAATATTCCTTTTTGAGTCCATAATAGCTACCTTATCTTTTAGCATGGCTATCTCTGCTCTTTTATCTGAAGAAATCTCATTTTCAAGCGAAATAGGCATGGTCTCTGGAGCCTCTTGTAAATTTTCTGATTCAATCTCCATATTGCATTCATTCACTCCTATTATTTGTGCTAGAGCCATTCTAGAGAGAGCACAACCATTTTCTGCTTGTAATGTTTTGAGCTTAGCCTCATTTCTCTTTACCTGAGCTTTTAATAGATCGTTTCGTGTGATTACACCCTCGGCAAACATATTTTCAAGGTCTCTTACCAATCTGTCTAATAGTGACTCATAGGCATTAGCCAATTTCAACTTCTCTTGCAAAGAGACAACTCGCCAAAATGCCTCATCTGTTTTTGCAACAATCTCTGCTTTTGTTAGTAATTCGTTTTCTTGTGCAATTTTATGTGCTCGCGTAGCAATTTTATTAGATTCAGTAATTTTAAAACCTGTAAAGATTGGCTGAGTAATAGCAAACCTGCCGAGGTAACTGTTTTTATGGTCAAAAACTAGTTTGTCTGCCGGTAACATTGCATAGTTCTTGAAAATTGGATTCCCATTTGCATCTACCATAGGTGCCCCCGTTTGAGGATTCATAACTAGGGTATTCATTGCTGTTTGAAGGTCATTAAACGCCTCTGGGTTTAACTTACCTGTAGTGATATCAATTGCATTAAAAGGGACTATAGGTAGAAAAAGATTGTTTTCTAAAGGCTGTAAAGCCTTATTAGTGTGCAACCATGCAGCACCAAAACTTATCTTAGGAAGATAATGTGTTAATGCAGATTTTTTAATATGTTCAGCTGCTACAATCTGGTTCTGTGCAATCTTTACTTCTCTATTATGCTTAAGCGCCAGAGTGCGACATTCGGCTAGATTTAATTTTTGCTGTGCAGAGAGAGAAGAGACAAAGAGCGTAAGGAATGTTAGCAAACAAACAAATTGCTGTCTGTATAGATTTTTAATTCTCATTTTCATCTGTTTTGGCTATATTTTTACATTTATTACTGTAAAATTATAGCTAAACAGTATGCATACTTTAAGAATAAGCCCGAAGAGTAGAAAATGGCTCCCCAAATAACAATAAGAGACCCCGAAACAACAACAGAAATGTTACCTACTATTATCCATATACCAGTTTTTAAAATCACTGTTTCTTGCCCGGCTAACAATTATTCTTTCTGGTGTCTCAACCAAAAGGTTTACTGCTAGCTTCCCTCCAAACCAAACAGAGAGATCTACTATTGCTCTATGTGATACAATATATTGCCTATTGGCACGAAAAAAATACGCAGGATTTAACAAGGTCATTAATTCATCCAGAGAACTATCTAAAACAAATTTTTTCTCATTAAAGCAGACAATTCTTGTTATTTTAAACTCAGTATAAATATAGGCTATCTCATCTACAGAGAGTGGAATAAGTTTATCTTTATGTGGAATAAGAAAATGTCGCTTATAGAAGCTTTTCATTGAATCTATTGATTTCACAATCTTAGAAACAAGCTCGTTATTGTTTTGCTTAGAGGTTAATAAAGAGAGTTTTTCAAATGCCTTCTCTAAGCTCTCATTGTTAATTGGCTTAAGCAGATAGTCAATACTATTTACCTTAAATGCCTTTAATGCATATTCATCATATGCAGTAGTAAAGACAATGGGACTATGAATCTCTACCTTATCAAAAACTGAAAAGACCTCACCATCTGCCAGATGAATATCCATGAAAACAATATCGGGAGGGCTATTTTTAGAAAACCAATCTACAGACTCCTCTACGCTTTGTAGCACAGCAACAATTTTCACACTGCCATCTACTACCTCTATCATCCGCTTTAGATTCCTTGCTGCGACAATCTCATCTTCTACTATTACTACTTTCATCTCTTCACTTTTAACTACTTAATGGAACAACCACCTCTTTTACAATTGGAATTTCAACAGAGAACAACCCGTTATCAGAGGAGACAACAATCTCTTTTCCAAACATTAATCTATATTGCTCATTCAAATTTGAGAGTCCAAGTCTATTACTTGCCCTATTTCCTGTTTTAATTTGCAAATTATTCTCTACACATACCTTATCATCTGCAAGTGATTTAATCACAATACGAAGAGGTTTTTTTCTGCTTATAACATTATGTTTAATTGCATTTTCTACAAGTACCTGCACCCCAGATGGAATAAGATAGTAGCCCTTTTTCTCATTGTTAATATTTATCTGAATATCCAACCCATCTTCATATCTTATCTTCATTAGATAGATAAAAGAGTCAACAAATTCTAGCTCTTCTGACAAACTACACACCTCCTTGTTCTGCATAGTATGACGGAACACAAGTGAAAGTTGCTCTACATAATCCCTAGCACGCTGGTCGTCATATCCTATCAATCCGGTCAAAGTATTTAGTGAATTAAACAAAAAATGAGGGTCTGTCTGGTTTTTAAGGGCATTATATCTATTTTGCAAATTTTCATAAACCAAGTGTTGGTTTTCGGTCACCTTCTCTTGATTTTGGTTAATAAAGTAGATTAACATTGTAAAAAGAAAAGAGATAATAAGTATAATTAGATCTTTTACATAATGTAGTGTAGAATAAGCTTTTGGAGAGACAGCACTACGGAACCACCACCATTGCATCTGTGAAAATAGAGGACTCAAAGAGAGAAGAACTACAAACATTCCAAGTAAGAAAAGCCACATTTTGTAAGGCTTATGTAAAAAATTGACCACAGCCCAAAACTGCAATCTAAAAAGGAAATAAAAGAAAAGCGTATTGATTAATAAAGTAACAATAGACTCTGGAGTAATAATATCACTAAGTCTAACTCCACTCTGCTTGTTTAATGAAATGGCATAAAACATAGAAGAGGAGAGCATAATAAAGGCCAAAATAAAACTGATAATGACAGACGCTCTAATAGCTGTTCTCTTATCATAACTAAGAATAAAAGATCTTTTTTTTGGTAATTTCATTATTATAATGGCCTTTTTAATTAAAGCAGACTAACAAATATAGAAAAAAACGTGTTGCAATAAAACAACCTCTCCTTGGGTTATAGTAGCTCCCTTCCTCTCTACATTCTCTCCCTTATTATACCCCTCGGGAAAACCCCCTATGATGGTACCACTACTATCCAAAAAAACAATATCATGTATTTTGGTTCCTGCTTTACCAATAGCAGCAATGTAAATATCGCCATGTTTTTTTAAAAAGTTTACATCAAAGTTTTTATCTGCTGCCCCTTTTATAGTGACTTCTTTAATAGAACCATGGGGGTAATACTGTATAAGCTTATTACTCCTTTCAAAAATCATCTCAACTCCTGTCTGATACTCATAGTCAAAAGAGAACCCATCGAGCTCCAGATATTCACCAAAATCCCTACCCCTTTCGCCAACACTACCTAAATACTCTCCAGTGAGAGAGAAACGGCTAAGTTTCTGAGTCTCTATCTCTGGTATATAAATAATATCATTCTCCAAAACTATATGCATAGCATTACCCAGTAAAGACTATGCAGAAGTTTCAAGTGGTATATAATCTACAGCAGAAGCAACCTCACTAAGATTAACCACCTGTTCTTCACCTATTTCAGGCTTCAAAAAGATAACTTTCACGCCATCCTGCTGGGTAGATACCGAGTTGGAGCCACAAGAACTTATAATAAGAGTAACCACCAGAACTACAGCTGTCAATTTCAAAAATCTCAT
>Ga0265293_10001518_pt1 | contig 50402 bp, 63 predicted proteins | sample Munlanlewell138R_FD_192505 | JGI IMG/M metagenome (GOLD analysis project Ga0265293, IMG submission 192505) | Leachate microbial communities from a municipal landfill in Southern Ontario, Canada - Leachate well 138R | ecosystem: Engineered > Solid waste > Landfill > Unclassified | place: Canada... | reverse complement strand
ATGATGTTATTTGGGTCATGTTTAGTCTATTACTAGCCTTAACTAGTGGAATAACATGTACACCACCCTTAACTCTGAAACCTTTCAGTTTACAAGTATCATCAACATCAGATGATAGTATGAAAGTAGGTGCCGTTTTTTCTAATTCTTGATACTGCTGTCGAAGCACGTTGTATTCTTCTTGCTTTTCTTTGCCTTGTTTTTCAATAATATCAAAGTAAGATTTGAGATCGTTTTTTGGTGCTTGTTTTTCATTCAAGCCTGGAGTACGATCGTGTTCAAGTTGATGAGGATAAAACCTTTTATACCTACCTTTGATATCTTTAATTATACATTCTATTTGTACTGGAGGAGAATCATTAGATTGAGTTAGACCTGTAACCTCGCCTTTTGTCCATTTTCTCCAACCTGTTCCACTTGCAGCAACAACAACTTTATCTCCTAGTTTAAATCTTTGAGTTGGTTGTATATTTTCTTCTGTCATTTTATTGTCCCTAAAATTATTATTTTTATTCATACTTATATTATAGTATATATTTTATAAAAATCAAGAAAATAAGTATAGAATTTTATTTATTTTATGAATATTTTTTAGAAAGACAAGAATTCTTGTCGTGTTGATGCATCGTCTCTAAATGCACCAAGTAAACAAGATGTTTTTGTTAAACTTCCTGATTTCATCACTCCTCGCTCTGTCATGCACAAATGAACAGCTTCTAAAATAATTCCAACGCCTTTAGGTTTGAGATACTTCATTAGATCTTCAGCAAGATCTTGGGTAAGCTTTTCTTGAATTTGTAATCTTCGCGAGTGTACTTCTAATGCTCTAGCTAATTTTGATAAGCCACAGACTTTACCATCTGGTAAATATCCGATCTTCGCATGACCATAGAAAGGAAGCAAATGGTGTGCACACATACTACAGAATGGTATATTACTTATTACTACCATCTGATCATATTTATTTTCAGTAAATGTTGTTTCGAGGATTGATTGAATATTCATTTCGTATCCAGATAAAAATGTCTCAGCAAAAGCTTTAGTAACTCTAGCTGGAGTTTTCTGGAAATGTTCATTTGTTAAATCAATTCCTGCGCCTTTAAGAAACATCTCAATTCCTTGGGTCATCTGTGTTTTGTCCATCTGCTTTTGTCCTTTCTAAAAGTAATAGTTTTTTCTTTGTTCGATCAAGTCTATCTATAACTTGATCAATTGTCCAAAGTAAATCTTTGGGTATTGCTCCTTTAATACGATTTTGAACTTCATTCAAATCAAAATATTCAGGATTAAAATTAAGTTTTATTAGTAATTCTTCAAGGCGTTTAAATTCTTCAATTTTTCTTCTTAAGCTACTATTTTCCCTTTTCACTTTATCAACACGCTCTTCAACTAATTGTCTTACTTTTTCACTAACATTCCAGCCTAATTCTTTATCTTCGTCTTTTTTCTGCAACCATCTTTTCCAAAACGTTGATTTGTCTGGCTGTGCATTACCCCAATAATTTTCTCTAACTACACATCTATTAAAAAGTACTGATCTCAAAATTTGATTAATATACTTATCTTCTACAATTCTGTAGGTAGCTTTTTTCTTTGTATAAATTCTTGTTCCAGTTGATGCTACCCACATCAATCCTACTTGTTCTCCCACTTCATTTGGCTGTATAAGATGAGACGGACAAACAAAGTACAATTCATTACAATATGACAAATAGCCAGTCCATTTTTTATCTGTCAAAAAATCTGATTTACTTATTTTGATTTCATAACCTATTGTGAGTGGATTAGAATAAGACTTTCGTATAGCCCAGCCGTCTAATCGACATTCATTGACACAACATTCAGCGATGTATATATCATTATCAGATCTGGCAGTTAATAGACTTTGAATTATTTCAGCATTCATTTTTATATCTAGTATTCACAAAATTATATATATCTTTTAATTCTACATCTTTGCATAATCCTGTGTCGGTTGTATCAAATCTACGTAATATACGACGAATTAAAACTTCTGATTTATTAAAAATACTTCCAACTTCAGTTCTTGAATATCCAAATTTGAATATAAGTATATAAACAATAAAATCTCTAGCAATTTTATTTGTTTTGGTTGTGTATTTTTCTTGCAAAATATCTGTGTATACGAAGTTAATATATGGTTGAAGTGCTTTAAGTATTTTTTGAATAGTGTTTTGATATTCTCCTTTTTCAAGCCAAGATTTAGTTATGATTTGAATTCCGTTTAAAGTATCTTTTACTTCTTTTTTGAGGCCTAATATATCATATTTTAGCTTAAGATAGTCAAGAAGTTCTTGTGTGGCAGCTAATCCTTCTGCTGTTTCTTTTGTTCTTCCTTCAAAAACTATACCAATTCTTATTTTAGTTGCATTAGTTAGCTGCATCAATAAGTCTCCACATTGCTTCACTTCCTAAACTATCTGGGTCTTCTCCTCGAGGCAATCTCAATACTCGTATTTTACTGCATCGAGGTAGTTTTCTTGCCTGTTTTAATGCTTTCACATAAGCGTCGTTGTCCCAAGCAAGTATAATCTCTTTTGGTTTTTTCTGTTCAATAAGATCAAGCTGTCTCTCAGTTATATGTGTTCCAAACGTTGCAACTGCATCTTTTCCAACTCGCCAGCAGTCAAATACACCTTCAGTAATTATAATTCTGTCTGTAATATTATCATAGTTATAGAGAAAGCTATTCAAATCAACATTTCCAAGTGATTTGTATTTAGTTGCTGATGTTTTGGTCATATCAGCTGCTTGGAAGCTAACCATTATGCCTTGAAAGAAAACTGGTATTATCATTCGACTACAATATTCTCCTCCTTCACATACATAACAATTATATTTTGTGCATGTTTCTAATGTAAGTTTTCTTCTTCGAAGAAAGTTTTCGAGCAGTGCTTCGCCTTTAAAAAATCCAACTGGTTTTGCTTCTTTGGGAAGTGCTATTCCTTTTATTTCAAACTTTTTATTTTCTGTGGTATTTAATTTTGGTTGCATTTTCTCTTTTATTTGTTCTATTGCTGATTTTTTAAACGATTGTCCTTCTGTTATTAATTTTTCTGCTTCTTCATATGTGCATTGTTTAATTTTTTGAATTATAATCTCAAAATACCCTTTCTTGTTACATCTCCAACAGTGAAATATACCAGAAGGAAAGAATATACCAAGGTGGTTAGAATGATCATCACAGAATATACACTGAATATTTACAGAATCAAGCGATACATTATTCCCAGCTGTCCAGTATTCAATATCAAGACTTTCAAGTATTTGAATAATTTTTTTGTTAGTTATTTCTCTGGCCATACGTTCTAATATATTCTAAAATACGATTAGTTAATTCTTTTTTATCTTCAATTCTAGATATTATTATTTCATCAATACTTCCTTCAATCACAAGATCAATATATGTACACGGTTTTGTTTGGCCTCTTCTGCATATTCTTCCTTCAGCCTGTTTGCGCTGAAGTAACGAATATCCGTTAGAATAAAATACAATTGTGTTAGAAACTGTTAGATCAAGTGATTCTCCTGCACAAGCTGTGTTGGCAAAAAGAAATACAACTTTTTTATCACTTACAAACTTTTCAATTTCAGTATCTCTAGTTTTATCTTTAATCTCTCCTCTAACAGAAGCAAAACCTAAATTTTTACTTCTTGCCCAATCTTCAAGAATATGTCCTTCTTCTGTAAATTGATGAAAAACGACAATCTTTCCTTTTATTTCTCCTACAAGTTCTTCGAGGACTACAAGCTTTGGATTGTCTTTAATTATTCCAAATTCTGGAAGAAATCCTCCAGCAACTTGTCTTAATTTTATTGTTTTTACCAGTATATCTCCTGGTTTATCTACTTCATTTTTTAGACTATCTGTTATTACATTCAATAATTCTATTTGTTTTTTAGATGGTGGTATAGGCCGAACTAAAGATGTTTCTTGTGGTACATCAAAACATTCTTCCCTTTTAAATGTGGTGACGACAGGAGAAATTTTATCTAGTATTTGTTCTTCGGCTCGTTTTCTTGGTATCCACTCATAACCAGCTTGAAAAAAATATCTATCTCTAAAAAATAGCGGATTACTTCCTAAACAATCTCCAAGATCAACAACTCGCATTACATTCCAGATTTCTTGAAGTAGTCTATCGATCGGAGTTCCTGTAGTTACAATAACATTTTTGCTTTGAGCAGATAATCTAAGTGCTATTTTAGATTGTAAAGCTTTGTAATTTCTGAATCTATGTCCTTCGTCAAATATTATGGTATCAAATCCTGGAAGATCTCTAAATGCGTTTCGGCCTATTCTATATCCACCTTCTGGGTTTTTAATTCCATATAATACTCTTAATCCTTCGTATCTGATGAGAAATATATTTTTATCTTCTTTAACTTTAGCTCTTCTTTCATCTGCTTCACCTTCTATTTCAGTGATACTATAATTTGTATGTTTAACATCTCTGTGCCAAGCTCTATATGCAGATCTAGGACAAACAACTAATACTCGTTGAGCTTTCCATAACTGACTAATCCATAATCCTGTTAATGTCTTACCTGAGCCTATTGGATGAAAGCATCCTATTCTATTCAGGTTTTGTCCTATTGTATGAGCTAGTGTAACAAACTGATGCCAATAAGGTTCGACATGAAAGTTAACCCCCTGAAATATTTCTCTCAAGTCATCTAGTGTTAATGATTTGTAATCAATGCTGTGTCTTTTCATATCCTTCAAGCCAATTTTCGCCTACCACTAATCCTGCTTTCAGGTTTTGACTAAATAAACAGCTTTTTCCATCATCTGAACTTCTAGCTGCTATTATCATTGCTCGCATCTTACCTTCTGCTTTTAAATCACTGCTTTGGGCAACTGCAAGAATCATATCTACATTTGCTAATTTTCGAATATCTTCAGCAATGTCTTGTTTTGTTAATCTCGGCCGATCAAGAGCTATTCTATTTGTCTGAGATGGTACAAATACTATAACATTTCTTTCATCAGCTATTCTCTTGTGTTCAATATATGTTTCATTTAATCTATCTCTTGTTGTGCTTGACGGATGAGGCATATTCATAATATCTGGATAATCATTAATAATTATATCAGGTATGAATTTTTCAAACACTTCCAGATGATCAAGAAGTCTATCTATTTCTCCTATTGTGCACGTACCCATTGGATATTTTTTGATTATCAATTCACCACCAAATTTTCTAGCTATGCCCCGAGCATCTTCAATTTTTTTTCTATTAAACACTGAATCAACTGTTTTGATTTCTGTTCTAACAATTTCTCCAGATCTATCATAAACATTAAATTCTACTTCTTCTGAAGCTGGAGAAGATGTTAATCCTCCTATCATCATATCATGTCTCATTTCTACTTCTTCTTGAGATAATTCATGAGATATGTATAAAACTTTTAACCCAGCCAACAATCCTCTTACAGATATATGATGACATATCCAACTCTTTTTTCCTTTTCCTCCACCCAGAATACAAATAAGTTGTTTTCGTCGAAATTTTATAAATCTATCAATATCTCCAAAACCAGCAGTGAAAAGTTCTTCATAATGATCTGGATTGTAATAAGTAGGGGTTGAAGAAGATAAGTATCGAAGGATTTTTTCTGTATTACCCATACCAGCTCTAAGTGCTTTTGTTATTAACATTCGGCCTTGTTCAAATTCTCCTTTTTCAACTAGATCAACAAAATTTAAAGCTGCCTCTGTAAATTCTCGACTTTTAATAAATGTATTGAATCTAGATATAATATATTCTTTGCTTGGAAGATTAAGTTTAACAATCTCATCAAGATAGTCTACATATCTTTTTCGTTCATTATGAGCTTTGCCTTCTAAAAATCGAACTAATTCATCGTGAAAATGATCGTTTGGTGCTGTCTTGAATTGATCATGATATCTATAGCATATTTGAATTATGTCTTCTGTAACAATGGTAGAGAAGTAGCTGGGTTTAACACTTTTTCTAGCTATTGAAAGAAAATGATTATCAGTAATTGCTAGTAGTACAAAACAATCTTGTAGATGCTGACTTACAGTATCATTATTCATGAGAAGTAGGCTTATTTAACGATTTGCTTCCACTATTGAGCATATCAACAAATTTGTTGCTTTCCATAAAATTTTTAATTTTTGTTAATTCATCAAGCATTTCTTTGTTTTCAACAATTGTAGCAACTGCTTGTATAAACTCTTGATCTACTAATACGAATTTGTCTTGATTAAGTAAGAGATTATTTTTAATTTCTATAGCAGCTTTTAATTCTTTGCTATAGTTTTCAGGAGTTATTTCAGTTTCATCAAATCTATGTTTACAATCTTCAACTAGCCAGTTAAAGCTATTTATTATCTCTTGAATATTCATTTCAAAAAATCCTAATTAACAATGATTATCACTAATTATTATACATAGTAAAAACTTAGGAGCACGCGTGTGCTTAAATGATTTCATATAGGTTAATACATTTGTATTCAAGCACGTCTTCCTTTTAGTTCCAACGCAGTCCTTATTGATTCATCTGAAATAAAAATACTAAAAGGAAGTGAAAAATGCTTGGCTATTTCTGTATGTAATTCTTTTTGTATTTCTATCATTTCTTTAGGAAAAATTCCTGCTTTAACGGGCTTGAGATATTTTTTCTTTTTGCACAAGTCTCTGCTCCTCTTTATATCTTTTTTCAATCATTCTATTTACTGTTCTTCGTGAAACACCAAGTTTTACTGCAGCTTTGTTTCTATCTCCATTTGCTATAGCAAGAGCGATTGTGAGAGCTTGATCTGTCATTTTATGAATATTGAGATCTATCTCACTTATATTAGATCTTGGTAAAGGTAATTTAATTATACAGGCCATTTAATTAATCAATCCAAGTTCATCAATAAATTGTGGCATAACTACTGTCCACATATGATCTGAACATAAATGACCAGGAGCTAGAGGTGTAGATCCTATTTTACTTTGTTTTAATGCTCTGATTAAATACTTAGCCATGTTTTCTGGTCTAATTTTAAACTTGTTTGCAAATTCTCTTGCTTTTTCAGCTGCTTTTATGAATTTCTTTTTATTTTCAGCTGACCAATCAACTGGACAATTATTTGGGTTTGGTGAATTAAGGACTTCTTTTTCATATTCATATGTAATTTCTATAGTAAGTTGTGAATTTTTATCTTCAGTTATTTCTGCTGTGGTTGGATTTTCTGCATCCATTAAATCTTCAAGTCTGCCGTACTGTTCTCTCAATTTACTTGTAGACAAAATATTTTTCTGCCAAAATTCATTTTTTTGGCACCACAAAATTACATTAAGAACTTTTTCTGGGTCATGTTTATCAATTCGAATAATGTAATCCATATAATCGACCCATGATTTTATTTTTTTCTTATATGCTTCACCCTTTTCAATTAATTCTCCGCCAAATCTGGTGGGTCGTCTTTCTAAAATCAAATCAAGTAGCAGTTGTGTAAGTTGATAAGCAATAGAATTCTCATCGGTGGTTGACTTCTTTTTTGCTGTGGTCTGATCGATTGATTTTGATTTCTCATCGATGTGGGATTGGTCGATCGCTGGAGGGGCAGCTGTAACCACATCGACTTGATCATCACAACTGCTGTGGGGACTACTGCTGTGAGATTGATTTGCTGTGGGGATATTATTATATATATTATTATTATTTATTTTATTATAAATATCCTCACAGCAGTTTACAGGTCTGATCGATGTGGGGACGTGGTCTGATCGATGTGGGGACGTGGTCTGATCGATTGATTTTGATTTCTCATCGATGTGGTCTGATCGATGTGGGGACGTGGTCTGATCGATTGATTTTGATTTCTCATCGATGTGGTCTGATCGATGTGGGGACGTGGTCTGATCGATTGATTTTGATTTCTCATCGATGTGGTTTATTTTTGCTTTGATATAAGGCACTTCTACTACTGCTCTAAGTCTTTCAAAATCATCAATATTCAATTTAGACAAATCTTCATCTAATGTATCTCTCTCTTTAGTGTATATATAGAGAAGATTGATTAGTTCCTGCATTGTTTTAACCACAATATTTTCTATCATATACTAATATCCTACAAAATCTTAATTTGTATTTTTAATTTTATACGATTAATTTTTTATAAAATTTCAAACAAATCTTAAAATATTTTACGTATATATCTGATAAAACAAGTATTTTATTTTGAGGGTTAGATATGTTAAATATTCAGGCTATTTTTGATAGTATCGATGGTGAAGTTAATGGATTTAATGGAGCAGGCGAGCTCTGTACATTTATTCGTTTAAGAGGATGTAACTTAAGGTGTGAATTTTGTGATACAAAATATGCTCAAGACCAGAAGGCAAAAGAGTTAAAATCTGTTGAAGATATATTAAAACTCAATATCTTACCAAAAGTCACAATAACTGGTGGAGAACCTTTAATTCAAGAAGAAACTACCCAACTTGTACTTGGTCTTCTTGATAGAAAACATAGAGTATCGATCGAGACAAATGGCAGTTTAAGTGTTTCACACGATTTATTTAATCATATGCTAGCTAAAGAAAATCTTCGTTTGATTGTTGATTATAAACTTCCATCATCAAAAATGGAAGATCAAATGAGAGCTATGACTTTTTTTCAACTTCGGGATTGTGATGTTATTAAATTTGTGATTGATGGAATTAATGATTTTTACATAGCTCGGGGGTTGGTTTTAGCTAATAGAGATACATGGAAGGCCAGGAAAGTATTTAGTCCTGCTATCAAATATTCAGATATTTTTACTGGCTGGCCAAAGGCATTAGCTGAAATGATGATAGATGAAGCTCATATGATACCTGATGTTAGTTATTCTCTACAAATACATAAAGTATTATGGCCTGGAGCGACACATGAGCGATAGTATAGATATTGAAGAAGCAAAAAGATTATTAAAAGCTATTGATTTACTAGCTACTCGATTAACTGAGAAAGAGAAGAAATTTATAATTGATATGGTAGATCATCCAGAATATGAAATGACACCAGGTAGAGTTAAGTGGATTTGTGACATAGTAGAAAAATATAATATTGTATGAGTTTTTAATTGAGCAAAATACAAACAATACTCAGCGATCTTCATCAATATAAGAAGAAATTAACTTCTATAGAGGATCTTGATAATAAGGGAGTACATAATTTTTCTCTTCCAGTGTTGAATACATACTTCAATTTAGATGAAATAAGAAATATGTATGGCTTGATTGTTTTTGAAGGAAATATACTTCTTCTTCCTTCTGTTCAGGGCCGATTTAAAAGTTTCTGTTTCAATCCAGAGAATGATAAAATACAAAGAAAACTTATTGATTACTTGATAAAATTAGGGCCTATTTATTCTCTCTACCCTGAAGTTTTTTTGTCTGGTGCTCACTCTTTTATTGAAATTGGATACGATCTTGAGAAAGTTTTAAATCCTAATTCGTATCCAAATAAGAAAAAAAGATATCAACGATTAATATATCCGTTTAAACAGTTAGAAAGATATAAAGTAAAAACAAGATCATTCATGTCAAGCGAAGTTGATAGTAATGCAGTAAAACTTCTACATGATGAGTGGGTAGAGCATAAACTTGCTGATCCTAACACATTTAAAATAATGTTTCCAACTAATCGATATATTCGTTGTTATGATTATGCAATTCAACATGTAGGTTATTTTGTTTATTGTTTTTGTATGGCTAAGCAGTTAATTGCAGTTCGTGTTGTGGGTATACAAAAAGACATAGCTTATGATTTAGCAAATTTTGGTAAGTACTGGGAACTTCCATCTAATATGATGGAATGGCTTGATATTTATGTACTGAGAGATTTGTATCAGAGAGGCATGAAGAAATTTAATTGTGGTGCTCAATTGAACAAAAATTTGTCTTTATTTAAAACACATTATCCATCATATGAAGTGAAGAGTTATATGTATTCACAAATTAAAGTAAAAGAAGAACAAAAAGGATTTTTCTGATGATTCTTGAGAAATATGATGAGAATTTGCTTGGCTCAGTTGTTTATATGTTTCAATATATTTATCGACTAACCAAACATGATATTACAATTACTTTTGCAAAGAATTATAAGTTAAAAGTTAGTCCTCCAAAAAAGGTTGAAATTTCTGAAAAGTTCTTTCGTAATTTTAAGTGTAGTACTTGTGGAGAGTGTTGTTCAAAAAGGCCTGTTTCGTTGGTGTATTTAGCAAGTAAAGCTGTTTGTTTTGATAATTATGTTGATGACCTTACTGTTCTTGATATAAAAAAATGCCATAATTTTGTGGTTAAGATAAATGAAAAGAGTTACGAGATTAAAGCTTATCAAAATGATAGTAAAAGATGTCGGTTTTTAAAAGATAATTTATGCCAGATTCATTCTATTAAGCCTTTGCATTGTGCCTTGCCTCATATGCATATTGATGGCAATAAGCAAGGCATAGCTCGATTAACTAAAAGGCAATATGGAAGGAATTGGTTGTTTGGTTGTAAAGCTAAAGAAACTTCTTTTGATTATAACGTATATAGAGATTGGGATTTGCCTTTGCTTAGAAAGCTTTGTGATCTGGCTCAAGCTTTAGATCTTGATACTTGGTGGCCAGAAATATTAGTCTATTTAGAAAATCTTGATAGTATGCTAAAAAATAACAATATACCAAAACAAGCTATTTTAATTTATGATTCTCGACAGGAGCAATTAGTGAAATGAAATATATTTATATGGCAAATCTTGCTACATCTAATAAAGAAGGATTTTGGACTGATAAATTGTTGTCAGGGGAAGTTGCTTCGCTTGAAACGTTTTGGAAAGGAAAAGATGTAGCAAAGCTTTTAGACAGCAACTCTAAATTAAGTATATTTATGGACTCAGGAGCACATTCGTTGCTTAATGCAATGACAGGTTTGATTAATAGCAATTCAACAGTTAATTCAGAAAAGGTGGAAGGAATAAGAACATTTTCAGAAGAGGAGTTTAGAGAAAGGCTGGATTCAAATGCACAAATATTTTTTGCAGAAAAACAGAGAAGCATGGTTCAGGGGATGGCAGATTTTTCCCTTGCTGATAATACAGAAGTTAGGAAGTACCTTGATGAGTACATTGCATTTGTACATAAATACAAAGATCAGCTTCATGCTTATGTTAATCTTGATATTATTTACAATGCTGAAAAATCATGGGAAAATCAGAAATATATGGAGTCAAATGGTTTAAAACCTCTTCCAGTATTTCATTTTCTTGAAGATTTTAAGTGGTTGAAAAAATATGCTGAAGAATATGAGTATATTGGTTTAGGTGGAATGGCTACTGGTTTGAGGAAAGCTGATTTTCTTACATTTGCGTATCAGTGTTTTCAAATAATTGCTGAAGTTAATCCTCAACTTAAAGTACATGGTTTTGCTGTAACATCTGTTGATATGATACAGCGATTTCCATTTTATTCAGTAGATAGTACGTCGTGGTTAAAGAGTGCTGCTTTTGGTAATGTCGTTGTACCTAAATGTAATATTAAAGGAGAGTTTGATTTTACTTTACCTCCATTAGCTGTTGTTGTATCAGAAGAAGCAAAGATTAGACCTAATGTTACTAATCCTCATTATACAACAGCTTATACTGAAGAAGAGAAAGAAAAGATAGAAAGCTACTTGAAAGGATTAGATATCGATTTACTGGCTTTAGAAACATCTCATCACGAGCGACAGAAAGTTAATGTAATGTATTTTTCTCAGTTATTAGCAAAAGGCATTGCTCCGTCAATCGAAGAGTTTAGAGCCATTAAAACTTTATTTTGATGCAAGGAGAAATGAATGGAAAGTGTTAGAGAAGGTGTTGAAGATAGGATTGAAAGATTCAAAGCAAGAGCAGATATACTGATAATTAGAGAAGACGGTGTTGACCTTGAGATTTCAAGTATTATAAAGCCTATTTTGCAATCTTATTTGTTTGAGAAAGATAGTTTTGAATTGAGAACTAATATTGCTAAAACAGTTCAAGAGCATTTGAACAGAGCTTTTTCTAACAATTCTAATATAGCATTACGTGTTATTCCCAATGAAATTCATAGAGCAGCATTAATTTCAATACTTTGTTTACAAGAAGCTTGTTTTGATGTTTTTATTGTTCCTAAATCTATTGAAGTTAAGAATATAGAAAATGCCTAATGTTGTTGTATGGTCAGATGAAGTTAGATGTAAAGCTATATTGAGAAGTAAAAATGTGTGAAGAGTTAAATGAGGAACAAGTTCAAGGTAGGAAAATTGCAGAGAATTTAGTAGAGCATCTTGAAATTATGGGTGCAGATCAAATTGAATTTCCTATTCAAACTGATTGTGGGTGTTATTTAGTAAAAGTTATTAAAACACTATAAAAAATAAGGAAAGGATAGTGGTATGATAGTAGATCGTAAGGAGTTAGTAAAAGCACTTAATAGAGTAAAGCCAGCATTAGGAATTAACGTACTTGTTCCAACATTTCAATGTTTTATTTTTCAAAATGATAGAGTTGTAGCAACCGATGGAACAATGATAATCAAAGCATCTTGTCCAGATCTTCAAGCTACTTTTGCTATTCCAGGACTTTCTTTCTTGTTTTTACTCGAGAGTCTTTCTTCAGATACAATTGAATTAGAACTGGAGGATACAAGAGTTTTAATAAAAGACAAAAAGATTGTAGGTACATTTACTCTTGCTCAATTATCATCAATTCCTCAGCTGCTGGTTTGTGAGAATATGCAAGAAGTTTCACTTGAATTATATGAAGGCTTTCAATTCTGTCAATATAGTGTTTCAAAAGATAGTTCAGTAGGGCCACTATGTGGAGTAAGAGTAGACGGTAAAGATATGTTTAGTACAGATAGATATAGAATAGCTAATTTTACTGCTAAAGAAAATCTTCTTGCTAATCCTTGTACTCTTCCAATTAAACTTGTTCAGACAATTTTGTCTTTCAAAAAAGAAATTATGAAAATCGGTTTAATTGAAGATAATCAGATTGTGATAGAGATGAATGATGGGACAATTCTTTCTTCTGTTCTTTTAAGAGGAGAGTATAAAAATCTTCTTCAATTTATTCCACCACAAGAAACAATTGTAGATAATTTAGATTTTCCTGCTTCTCTTAATGAGATTTTAGATAGGCATATCACTCTCCTTAAAAACATTCAAACTCTTGATAAAGAGATACGAGTAGTAGTTGAAGGCACAAAATGTATATTTACATCAGTTGATAAAGATTTAGGAAAGTTAGAAGAGGAAGTGGAATTAACTAATCCAGTAAAGCAGAGAATTGAATTTTCTGTTAATCCGTTATTCTTAAAAGAAATTGCACCTATTTGTAATTCTCTTACGTACACAACAAAAGGAGCTATATTATTTGTCACAGAGAAGCTTATTTATGTTGTGATAGAAAAGCAGCCTAAATTATGAGTAGTCAACCAGCTTTTTTCTATACTGAGAACGAACTTCTGTATCAGAAGAGACAAGAAGAGAAGAATAAATCTACTGTAAGAAGTAGTTCAAAATCAAGCACAGGCCGAAGTAGAAAAGCATCAACTCCATCTCCTGAAGTTTATAATTGTTCAACTTGTGGTCTTTCGGAAAGGTGTCATTCTCCGAAGATGCAGAGGTATGGTCAAGGACAAAAGAAAATTTTATTAATAGGCGAAGCTCCAGGCCGAACAGAAGATGGGGAAGGTAAACCTTTTGTAGGAGAATCTGGTCAGTACTTATCTTCTGTTTTACAACAATCTGGAATTAATATTGATAGAGATTGTGTTAGAACAAACGTTATACGTTGTCATCCTCCTCGAAATGCAACTCCTACGAATGATCAAATTAAGTGTTGTTTTGCTAATTTGATGAAAGATATTGAAGAAGTTAAACCACAGCTTATTATTTGCTTAGGTGATGTAGCAATGAAAGCTGTGATGAAAAACGATGTTTTTAAAGGCAAAAGAGCTGATTTACTGGCTGTTAGCAGAATTCATGGTTATGTTTATCCTTATCAGAATTATCAATCGTGGGTAGGATTAACATATCATCCAGCAAGTACATTATATGATCCTTCGGTTGATCCTGTGTTCAAGAGGGATATAGCATCAATACTCAAAGAATATCTCAATAAACCATTGCCCAAACCACTAGATAGATCAGGTAATTATCTAATAGATAATCCAGATGATGCTATTGAGTTTTTGAAATCAATAACTGATGTTAATTTTGTTGTGTCTTTTGATTATGAAGCAAATCGATTAAGTCCTTACGAGGTAGGGGCAAGACCTTTATCAATAGGATTTTCGTCTAGTATAGATGAAGGGTATTGTATATGGCTTGATAATCCTACTTGGTCTCTTCCTTGTCAAGCTTATGTAGTGCAAGCATTTAAAGCATTTCTTGCAAGTTCTACTCCTAAAGTTGTACAGAATTTTAATATGGAAGAGACTTGGTCAAGAGCTAAATTTGGCACGAGAGTTAATAATATTATTATGGACACGATGGTTGCATCTCATGTTAGATTTTGCAAATCTGGAACTACATCATTAGAGTATCAGGTATTTCAGATGACCGGAGATGTTTACAAAGGAGATGTAAACATTAAGAAGATGGATCAAGAGCCAATTGAGCGATTATACCCATATAACTGTCTTGATGCTCGATATCAGTATATGTTATATTTGGTTATTAAAGAGTATTTTGATAGACCAGAGAATAAGTGTCAGAGAGATTTTTATGAATTTTTACATAAAGGCCTTTCGACGTTTGTGGATATGACAGAACGAGGATTTCCAGTTGATAGAAAACAACTTGATACTTTTGAAGAAGAAGCAAATGCAGATATAGTGAGATATCAGAAAGAATTGGTTCAGAGTGAAATAGGATTAAAATTTAAAGAAAAGTATGAGCATGATATTAATATTCAATCTAATGTAGATTTACCAAATTTATTTTACAATATACTTAGAACAAGAATACAAAGAGTTACAAAAGAAGGAAATTATAGTCTCGATGCTGAAGTAATAGAAGACATATTAAGAAAAGATAAAGATCCTCTTGTTTTGTCATCAGCACAACTTGTGAAAGAATATAGGAAAGTTGTGAGTTTTAAAAAGCGAGTTAAAGAGTATAGAGGATGTTTGAAAGAAGATGGCTACCTTCATCCTTGTTTTACTATGAATATTGCAGAGACATTTCGTTCAAGTACAACTGATCCAAATGTTCAGAATATGTTTAAACATGATGAAGAGTTAATGAAATTTAGAAAAATTATTATTCCTCGTCCCAACCATATTTTTCTTGAATCAGATGTAAATGGTATTGAAGTAACAACTGTTGCAATGGTTTCGGGAGATAGAACTCTTATTCGACAGCTGCTTGCAGGAGTTGATGTACATAGAAGATGGGCAGCAAGATTATATAAAAAACCAGAATCAGAAATTACTGGTTTAGAGAGATTTAATGCAAAAAATATGTTTGTTTTTGCTTCTTTATATGGAGCCGTTCCTGCTTCAATAGCTGGGGCTATAGGTATGAACAGAGATCATATTGAAGCAGTTCAGAAGTTGTTCTGGGAGGAGTATGCTGAAGTTAAAGAATGGCAGAATAGAACTTTAGCCGAATACCAACAATATGGATTCATAACATGCGTTACAGGATTTAGGCGGTATGCTCCATTAAGTATAGAGCAAATTTATAATACTCCAGTTCAAGGTCCAGCTTTTCATTTTGTTTTTGATGCTGTTCGTAGAATAAATGAATTTTTAACAAGAGAAAGATTTAATACCATTATTCGATCTGAAACACACGATAGTGTATTATTTGATACACATTTAGATGAGTTAGAGACTGTGATGATGAATGTTAAGAAAATTTTCGAGACTAAAGTATTTGATTGGCAAAGAGGTCTTAATTTTAGCATATCGTGGGAGTGGGGAGAAAATTATTATGAGATGCAAAAATTAAAATAATTTATAAGAAATTTTATAAAAAAGTTCGTATATATTTTTATACTTGTTATTTGTTTGAGAGCATAATAAATGTTATATCAACAATTAAGACCAACAAAATTTGAAGATATATTTGGTAATGAAGCTGTTATATCTTCTCTAAATGAACAAGTTCGACGCAAACCTGAAGATCGAAAGCATGCTTTGATATTTCATGGTCCCTATGGGTGTGGAAAAACAACTCTTGCTCGGATTTATGCTTCGATGATTGGCTCCGATGATATGGGTGTAATTGAAATAAATGGTTCTAATACTCGAGGTATAGATACTACTCGAGATATTAGTGATAAAATACAATATGGAACACTTTCAGGAACACCAAAAGTATATATTATTGATGAATCGCATCAATTAACTTCTGCAGCACAAGAGCTATTATTAAAGCCAACCGAAGATATTCCTGTGCATGTTTATTTTATATTCTGTACATCTGATCTTCAGAGTATCTCTGCTGCTTTAAGACAACGGTGTTTATGTTTACAAGTATCAAAACTTAATGCTCGGAAAATGCCCGAGTTTATTAAATCAACTGCCCAAAAAGTAAATTTTAATATTAGCGATGAGATGGTAGAAGCAGTTAGCATGATATCAGATGGAGCTCCAAGGCTTGCTGTTAATGCTATTGATATGATCAGAAATTTGTCTGATGAAGAGCAAATGCTAGACCTTTTGTTAAAGAATACTGAAGTAGAAGCTGGAGTATTAGATTTATGTCTTGCATTGTCAGAAATACCCGAAAATCGTTTTAATAAAGTTACATATATATTGAAATTATTAAATTCAATACAAGGCGATTCAGAAATGATTCGTATGTCTGTTATGAAGTTTGTGATGCGGAAGATGATGGAAGCAACTAATATAGCAGATATAAGAGATTATGCTTCAATCATTAAAAAACTAAGTGTTAGTACATTTTATCATGGTAGAGCTGCATTGGCCGCTCTTGTGGTGGATGTTTGTATGATATACAATGAAGGAGATAAGAAATGACAGAGTCGATAGATCCAAGGCTTGCTGGTATTCAAAGAGAGCGAGAAGAGCAGAAAAAGAAAGATGTATCAAGGTTTTATTATGTTGATATTGATAAACTTAATAGACTTGGTATTAAACAATTTAAAGCAAGGGTGGGCGATAATTTTATTGCTGTAATTCCTCCGAGTGATTCTCCAGAGATGTATTTTGCTCGGAAAGTGTGGGTTCATGGAAATATTGGGCCTGATCGACTAACTTTCTTGTGTTTGAGGAAAACACCCGATATCATAACAAAAGAACCTCTTAATGAAAAGTGTGCTTGTTGTGAACGCTGCGATGTGATTGCTGCACAAGATGCAAAAGATGATAGGCTTGTAAATCTAAGTGCATCTAAGAGATACTTATACTGGATTGTTGATCTTGCTGATTTGCCTCAAAATCCGACAACTGAGATGATGGAAAAAGCGAATTTACCATTGATGTGGTGGGATGCTGCAAGTGGGGTAAATGATGAGATTTCTGGGCAGTGTCAGTTGAGAAGAGGCGGTGGATTAATTAATATAAGTCATCCAGATACAGGAAAAATTATTGTTTTTACTCGAACTGGACAAAAAGCTATGACTAGATATACCAGATTTGGTATTGAAGATAGAGGAGCTCTTCCAAAATCATGGTTAAATGTACCAAAGTTTGAGGATATTCTTCGAATAGGAACTTATGAAGATATGCAAGAAGCATTAGTTGGCGTTGATTCAAAACAAGTTGATGATGATCTTGATATAGGAGATAGTGAAACTGTTCCGACTAGAGTTAGCAGACAAAGAACAGATGTAGTTGATGAACATTCAGCTCCGAAAAGAGAAGCAATACCTACTCAATCAGCTGCTGTTGCAAATACAGTAAAAGAAGAACCAAAAGCTGTTCCAGTTGAGGCTAAACCGGTAGAAGCAGCTAAACCAGTAGAAGAAAAGAAAGCTAATCCAACTCCGTCTATTCCAGAGGAAAATGATTTAGCATCGAGAGTTAGTAGTATTAGAGATAAGATTCGAGCAAAATCTCAAGGAAAAGCATAGAAAATGTATTTGATAACTTATGTTACATATACAGAAGGATGTATGAGTTTTGCTTTTCACAATGTTTTAACAAGTCTTTCTCCTGCTGCTTGGCTTGTTAATAGATTTAAAAATCAAGTAACTCTAATGCAACAGAAAGTATCAATCGTATATGTATTAAATCTTGCAGCGGAAGATATAGAAGTTTTAGATAGTTTAGAAGACTTTATTAATGAAAAGGTTTTAGGATGAGTGATATTAAGAACGCTACGTTAGTTGATGATATACTTGCTTTTGTGAAAGAAGTTAAAAGTCAACTTAAAATTAATTCGGCTAATATATTTCAAGAGTGTATTGAACAAGCATTTTTCTACGAGGATATATCAGAGGTATCGGCGGAAGTGAGACATGCTTCTAAGAAAGCAAAAGCTAATCTCGAACGAGTTAGATCAGCCTGCGCTCGAGATATTAGAACCAATCCAGGAAATTATGGAGCAGTTAAGATCACAGATTCAGCTGTGCTTGAGCTTATTCCATTGCAAGCAGTGTATAAAGAAGCTGAAGATTTATATCTTACTTCATTGTATCTCGTAGATCTTCTTCAAGGTTTAATGGAATCAGCTGGTCAACGAAAATCAATGTTAAGAGATATTGTTACTTTATACACATATAATTATCAATCTCAAACACCTATTTCAACTAATGTAGCTAGAGAAGCTGCTGCTGATGAACGAGAAAGACAAATTGCTGCACTTAGAATGAAAGAACAACAAGAAGATAGAAATCAAGATTTGAAAGACGAACGACAATTAGAGGTAGAAAGTGAGCAAGCAGGAAAACCAACAGAAAATAGCTGAGGTTGCAGCTGAAGTTGCAGATACAGATCTATTAGATGATTTGCCTTCTCCTGTTCAGTATTTATCAACTGGCTGTACACAGCTTGATTTAGCTATTTCAAATATATTGCCAGGCGGATTTCCAGTTGGAAGAACAGTTGAGATAATGGGTGCGGCCTCAACAAGTAAGACAGTATTGGGTATGCTTGCTATAGGATCTTGTCAAAGAGCAGGAGGAGTAGGATATTTTGTTGATGTAGAAGATACATTTCTTCCTTCGTGGGCTAACATGTTTGGCATTGACATAGCTAATAAAGATACATTTAGATTATTTGGGGGATTGAAGGCACCATCAACTATAGAAGCGTTTTATGATGATTTTTTAGCTGGTGTGATTGAAGAAAGCAAGAAAGACAAGAGAAATAAAATAATTGTGGTTGATAGTTTAACGCCACTTGCTGCTAAAGATGAAGTAGACAGGAAATTAGATGAAGGGTCGTATAAGACACAAAAAGCAAAACAGATGTCAGCTGCTTTCAGAAAATATAATCCAATCGTTTTATCGAAGAATAATATTAGTATAGTATATATAAACCAAACTCGAGATAATGTTGATACACGTGGACCAAAAGAGACAACAAGTGGAGGTAGGGCTCTTGAATTTTATACATCAGTTAGGATTTATCTTAAAGTTAGTTCTAAGATTGAAAATTCAGCTGCAAAGAAAATAGGTGTGTGGATAAAATTTGAAGTAACCAAAAATAAAGTAGCTCCCCCTTTTAGAGATGGTATGTATCGAATCTTGTTTGACTACGGATTAGATGATATATTTTCAAACTTACAATTTTTAAAAGATAATGGTTATGCAGATGGGGAGAAGAAAGTTAAGTTTGCAGGCGAAAATAAAATGATTTCAACAATGGTAAAACATGTAGAAGCAAATAATCTTGAAGAGCAGCTTAAACAAGAAGTGGCTAAGGTTTGGAAAGAAGTATATAAAACAGAGACAGGCAGAAAACAACGAATATGGATTTAACTAAAATACAATCTGTTATTGGTTTGGATTTAGCAGCAAATACAGCTGGTATGTGTGAAGTAGAAGTTAGTACAGGGAAGGTACTGAGGTGGGCTTGTATTGTTGGAACAAAAAAATTTGCTGGGATGAAACTTCCAGATTGTGGAAAAGCTTATCTTCTACCAACACAGATTATATCTGGCAACTCCCAAAAAGCTGAATCGAGAGATAATTATTTAGCTCGGCGTAGATGTTTTATAGAAACAGTCATTTATAGCTTTATTGCTGAATCAAATCAAGGTTACAATCTAGTTTGTTTAGAAGGATATGCTTATGCATCTCAATCTCGTGGATTGTATGATATGATTGAGTTATCTGGTTGTGTAAGATCAGAGTTATGGTCAATTGGTATTCCTCTTCGTATTTATGATCCAAGAAATATAAAGTTTTGGGCTACAAGCAAAGGAAATGCTAAGAAGCTTCATATGGTTTTAGAAGCTAGTGAAGGTGATTTGTCTCAAGTACCTCAAGGCATTCCGCAAGAATTTTTTCAGAAAGGATCGAAATTTCTTGATCCTATTACAATAGGAGAAAAGCAATATACTCATGACTATACAGGGCCAGCAACAGACGTCATTGACGCAATGTGGATTGCTCAGATGGGAAGGATGGAGTTAAGGCTAAAACGAAAAGAATTAAGTTGTGATAATCTTCCTTCTCATAAGACAAAAGCTTTTATTAGTGAAGCTAAAGATGAGAAAATTACATTTTTTGATAAACCTTTTATTTGTAGAAATGTTGATTAGTATGTTAGTATTAACCAATAGAAGATCATTAAGGAGCACGCGTGCTCCTAAGTTTATAGTATATAGATAAGAGTAGAATAACTAGATTTTAGAAAGAAAAATGATAAACAAACTCATAGTACATAATATTCAATCACACCCAGATTCAGAAATAAATCTCTCGAAAGGAGTGAATATAATTTGGGGAGCGTCTAATGCTGGCAAAACTGTTTTGCTTCGAGGTGTATTTTTTGTTATTCGAAATCGTCCTTTTGGCGATGGATTACTTAGAGACGATGAGAAAAATTGTTTTTCATGTATAGAATTTGATAATGGTATTGCAGTAACAAGAGGAAAAGATCCAGATAATTTTTATGAAGTATTAGGTGTTCAAGCTGATCCTATAGAACTCAGAGCTTTTGGTACTGATGTACCACAGGTTGTAAGGGATGCTTTGAATATTGATGAGATAAATATTCATGATGAAGATTCACCATATTTTCTTGTACTGGATACTCCTGGTCAAGTTGCTTCATACATTCGTACTGTTGCAAAATTAGATGAGATAGATGCAATTATATCTTTTACTGCTAGTCAGATTCGGGAGAAGGAAGATATATTAAAGAAGGATAAAATTAAACTTGAAGCTTTAGATGTGAAGGTGAAGAAGCTTGAAGCTATTGATTTAGATCAACTAGAGCTGCTTATAACTTCAATAAAAAATACTAAATTACAGCAGGATAAGATTCAAAGTAATGTTACAATACTTAATACTTTGATTTCTGATCTTGGTAAAATAGATTTGAGATTAAATAAACTCAAAATTCTAGATTTAGATAAAGTCAGATGCATAAATCAAGATATTTCAGGAATTATAAAAGATATTGATATAATTCGAAGAGACAAAGAAAATATTACTACCCTTATTAATCAGTTAGAAGAGACATGGGAGAGACAAATAAAATTACCAGAAAATGTTCAGAATATAAAGGATCAATTAAAAGAAGTAAAAGAAGCTAAAGAAAAGGTAATGATTAAGATTTTGTCTTTAAATTCTCTGATTGAGTTTATTGAACAAACAAATAAACAGATAGATGAAAAATTAATTATTTGTAAAGAGCTTGAGCAACAGAAAATAGAACTTCAAAAACAGCTTGAAGTATGCCCTTATTGTGAGTCTCAATTAACAACGGAAACTAGAATTAAGTTATTGGAAAACACAAAATAAAATGTTTGAATGGATAAAAAGTATAATTAGAGTATTACTTCCAGAAGAAGCATATACCGATTTCTATATTGTATTTCAAGGACCAGGAGATATTCCTATAATTGATATAAAAGGGATTAGCTTAAAAATAGTAGATAGAGCTTCGTGGACAAAATTTAAAGGCTTGAAATTTTTCTGTGCTTCTAGACAAAAACACATCCTTGCACATCCAAACACAATGCAAGAACTAAGTATGCTTGCAAGAGTAAGTCTCTTGTTACATATTGAATGTCAATTAAAGAAAAGTTGGGAGAGATTTACTTTTTCCAATTTTTGGGTGGTTAGGAGTTTAGGATGAAAGTTTATATTTTTTAAATAATATTAACTTTTAAACGTATAAGAATATATGAAACTACTTTTAATAGGTGATGGTCATATTACAGATATTAAACCTGAGCGAAGGAAAGATGAGAATTTTCTTGCTACAGGTTTGAGTAAAATAGATCAAGCTCGGATGATTGGAGAGCAAAATAATTGTGATATAGCAATCCAAGTCGGAGATATAGGAGAGACTCCTCGAATAAGTCGAAGAGCAATTGCAGAGTTAATTGAATGTTTATCTAGATTTATCATTCCTTTTTACTCAATATGTGGTCAGCATGATATAACAGGTCATACAATGAAGACATATGATGATTGTGCTCATCGAGTTTTAGCTTCCGCGAAGGTCACGAAGCTTCTTTCGTTCAATCCTGTTATGAAGAACAACATTCATATTTATGGTGCTTCGTTTGGAGAGGCAATTCCAAAAGTTTTAGATTCAACTAAATACAATATTCTTGTTATACATGCAATGATAGGTAACGATCTTTTGTATCCAGGCCAAGATATTGTATATCCAGAAGCTTTTTTGAGACAACATCCAGAATTTCAACTGGTGGTGTGTGGGGATTATCATTATAGATTTGTTGTTGAGTATAAAGGTAGATATTGTGTTAATCCAGGAGCTTTGTTAAGATTAACAATCAATGAGAGAGATCTAGCTCATAAGCCCGGAGTTGTGGTATTTGATACTGATTCAAACAAATTTGATATTATCAAATTTACTGTCATTCCGCCAGAGGAGATTTTTGATTTACACAGAAAAGAGCAAGAAGAAGATAAAGACAAAGCTCAAGCAGAAGCTTTATTACTTCAGTTTATTGAAAATTTAAAAAAGAGTGAAAGAACTGGAGTAAAATGGACAGAAGTTTTGCAAAAGCTTCTTATAGAGAAAAATGTAAGTGATGAACTGAAAGCAACAGTAGAAGAAATATTAAAAAAATATTCTCAACAACTGAAAGGTTAGTCTAATGGCAGAGACTCTTATTGAAAGATTGAAAGCTGTTGATAGTAAACTTACTACTATTCAATCAGAAAAAGACAGACTTACTGGAAGAAAAGAACAGCTTTCTACTTCATTGAAGACTTCTTTTGCTGTTGATACTATTGAAGATGCAAAGAAACTAAGAGATGGTTTTGTAGAAGAAGATAATACTTTAACTACAAAAGCTGAAACTTTATTACAAGAAGCTGAAGCAATTGTTAAAAAAGCAGATGAAAGGGATTAGTATGGAAGCTGGGAAAATATTAGATCACGATTTAGCTTGTGAAATGTTTATTTGTATGCCTATAGACACACAAATAAGTTTTCTTAAAGCAATGCGTCCAGATGTACAAGAAAAATTTATGCTTGAAATAGAAGCATATAAAAAACACACAAGTGAAATTAAAAATACAGATCAAGAACTTCTAGACAGCCCAGATGCAATTGCGCCAGGAAAAGGCATTTCTTTTCATAAATTCGAGCATCCAGATTATAGAATACTTAAAACTTTTGATAATCCTAATTCAAAAAATGATTTTGAAATTACTGTTCCATTTGATGAGCTTTCAGCTGTGTGTCCATTGACAAGTTATCCTGATTTGTATTATATAGTTATAAAATACACCCCAAATAAAGCATGTATTGAAAGTAAGAGTATGAAATTCTATTTTCAGAGCTTTCGAAATGAAGGTATGTTTATCGAAGCTCTTGCTAATAGAATAGCTGATGATTGGACAAAAGCATGTGAGCCTAAAACTTTCAAGCTTTCAATCACAATGAAAGCAAGAGGTGGAATAGCTTTGAATGTTGAGATAAAAAGGCCTTCTTATATTTCTTTTCCTACAGGAGAAAAAAAATAATGAAAGTCAATTTTGAAATGACTGTTGATGAGGTTTTGAGTATTAAACCTCGAAGTGCTGGTGGTACTGTTATAAATGGGTATCGCTTTTGTAGTTTTGGAGATGGTGTTGTTGATAGAGATAAATTAGATGAAGAGATAAGAAGTGGAAAGTCTAATAAAGTACTTTTATTATTACAAAAAATTTTTAATATAACTAATAATATACCAGAAATATTTTTTGAGTTAGTTGAGGTACATGTTGTAAAAGCTCATGCAATTGAAAATTATCCTCCTGCAGAGCAAGTTAATTTTACTATACCCAGAATACAAGATGAACAATAAATGAATATAAAAGACTGTGAACAATTTTTGTTAGAAAAGAGAGCTCAATTAACTACAAGCAGAAAAGAGCATCAAGAGCTTGAAGCGAGTGTTAATGTGGATGCAAATTCTCTTAAACTCTATAAAGAAGCTCGAGAGATTTTTAGTGAGGTTGGAATAGTAGCTCAAGCAGAAGTTAAGAGTGTGATAGAGAGTTTAGTGACTCAGGCGCTGCAAGCTGTTTTTGATGAAAAGCATGAATTCGTAATGAAAGATGGAATAAAGCGAAACCAGCCTGAAACTGAATTTTTTGTTTGTATTGATGGAAAATTAAGAGCTTTAAAAGGAGAACAAGGAAGAGGAATTAAAGAAGTAATTTCGTTTTGTCTTCGTATTATCCTTTGGGCTATACAATCGCCTCGAACTACTCCTACACTAATTTTTGATGAGCCTTTTAGTAAATTAGATAAGATAGATCTGGAGAATGAAGGTCGATTGCGACGTATGGGAAAGATGATAAAGAAATTATCAGAGATGTTAGGATTGCAATTGATAATTATCACTCATGAAGAACAGTTGATTGAGATAGCTGATACAGCATATTACGTTAAGCTACTTGCTAAAGATACAAGTCAAGTAGAGAAAGTAGTATAAAAATGATGGAAGATTGTGTTCCAAGAAACATGAAAATTTTATATTCACAAATAGAAGTGGAACGTATAATTAAGTCTCTTGCTGCTCAGATTTATGTTGATCAGAAAGGAGAGTTTAAAAACGTAGTTTTTCTCATTGTATTAAAAGGTGGAGAGTGGTTTGGAAGTAGATTAATAGATGCTCTTGTTCGTTTAGGTGTTTATGATTTTGAGTACGATTTTATTGGTGTTTCAACTTATGGAAATAGTACTCATGCATGTCTTGCAATTCAGGAAGGTAAAGTTAGAATCAATTTTTATAAACATATTTCTATAAATCTTGAAGGTAAAGATATATGGATTATTGATGATATACTTGATACAGGTCAAACATTATCAATAGTATCTGAGTATATTAAAATGCAATCTAAGTTGAAGAATATGACTATAAAAAGTTGTACATTAGTTGATAAGCCCCGTAATAGAATAGTTAATTTTAAAAACATTGAAGCTACATTAAAAGGGTTTAATTATATAGGAGATTATTTTTTACTTGGTTGTGGGATGGGTTTAGGAGAAAGATATAGGTGTATTCCTCATATATGTGAGTTTACTGAAACAGAACAAGGAGTGTAATATGCAGATAAGAAAAGAATATCGAGTTGAGTATGCTCATCGGCTGATGAATCATCCTGGTATGTGTCGAAATATTCATGGGCATTCGGGGAAAGTAGCTGTTGTGTTTGAGGGGGAGGTACAGTCTTCGACAGGAATGATAGTGGATTTTGGTGATCTGAAATGGGCAAAACAAATTATTGATATTTACGATCATTCTCTTGTTCTTGAGAAATCCGATCCATTTTATCAGGTAATTCTTGATCAGTCTGTGCTGATGAAATTCACTCCAGCTCTTCGACTTATTGGTGTATCAGTTACTCCAACCGCTGAGAATTTTTGTTTATGGATAGCTCAGGATTTAATGCAGTACATCAATTCAAGTCAACTTTCTTTTAAGTTAGTATCTGTTTCGTTTGAAGAGACTCCAGGAAATAGTGCAACATACTATCCACAGGATTAGAACTATGATAAGTGAACATACAGATCTTTCAAAGGATACTAGTTGTTGTTGGAATTGCGGTACTCAAGTTATAAGTTGTGCTGCAGAGACTCGAAAAACAAATCATCCTTTTAGGCCTACAGATATTCTACTTGATTCAGAAATTCATAAAGTTCCATTCTATTGTGAGATATGTGGGGCGATCAAGAAATTTATTCATCCACTAAGAGATTTAGTTTTTATCTGGCCTCTTCCATGTCCAACACATCACGGGGAAGATCAACTTATTGAAATACCAGAAGTTTGTAGACAATTTTATCTTCCTTATGACGGAATACTCATAGGATTTGGAAAAGGTTATCATGATAAAAAAGGTCGGTTCTGGCCAACTTCTCCAAGTCTTAAGATAGGATTAAGAGTTGTATACGATAAGAATGTACTGTGGGAATATCAGCATCGAGGAACAGATGGACAGATGTATGTTATTAAATATATGTCAGCAGTGGATATAAAAGGTGTTTTAGATTAAGTCAAGGATGACAATGATTGGCAGATTCAAATACTTCAAATAATCAGTATGATTCACACAAACTTGGCAGACTAGAAAGACTTAATGCTGAGCACAGGATTCGTTTTTCTTTTATGCGACATAGAGGAGATATTTCTCTTGTGGCTGAAGAAACTGGATATCCTATTGATTATATTGAGAAAGCTGCAAAGAAGCTTAAAAATCAACTAAAGAGAGATTCAAGTTTGTGGTTAGCTTCTTGCATGGTCAGCGAATTATTTCAAGGCAGACAACAACGAATATCTTATCTAGAAGAAGCTTTGAAAGAAATTCGAAAAGGTATAGATATAGACGTATCAAGTTGTTGTTCGGCATTTATTGTTCCAAATTCTAGTCACAATCCAAGTTTGCCAGCTTCTCGTCCTTTTCAATGTACTCAATGTCATAATTCTTGTTACTCTATTAAATCAACTAAACAATCAACAATCAGACTTGTTTTTGATGCAGTTGATAAATTAAGAGAAGAAGACACATTCATGTTAACATGTATGGAAAAGATGGGATTAGATAAAAAACTCCAGCCTGATCTTCCACCTTTTATGTATGTAGATCAACGGCACATTCCAGCTAATCGAAAACCAGTCTCAGCTGAAGAACAAGAAGTATTGAATAGGATTGATGAATTGCCTATTCAAGATGTGTATAAACTGCGCAATTCTCTAATGAAACAACTAACTGAGAATAAACCAGATGGCCCTACATAAGCGAATAGAAACATATGCTGATTATTGTAACAAGCGGATATTTAAAGAAAATCCAGCTAATATAAATACTCTTATTTCTTCTGATCAGTTCTTCGGTAGTCTTACAGAAAACGGAAAGACTATATATAAAGTATGGAAAGATGAACTGACTCAGGTAATGGCGGAAGATATAAAATATCTTGTTGTATTAACTGGAGCAATTGGTGTAGGAAAGACATCGGCAGCTGTATTAGGTATTGCAGCTGTTATGAATAAGATATTATGTTTGAAAAATCCATGGCAGTTTTTCAAGAAAACAGCTGGTGGAAGAATGTCAATTGTTTTTTTCAATCTCACTAAATCACTTTCAGAATCAAAAGCCTACGGCACATTACAAAGTTATTTAGTAGCATCTCCGTGGTTTAGAAAGCATGGTGTAGTTAAAGGTACTGTTCCTAATCAATGGTTAGATATACCTTTATTTTCTTATGCTCTAGCAAGTCCCAATGCACGAGGTTTTGGTTGTTTAAGTGCAGATACTAAGATTTCTCTTTTAGATGGAAGAGAATTAACTATACCCGAGATAATAAAAGAGCGAGAAGAAGGTAAGCAGCATTGGGTATATTCTTATGATATAGAGAAAAGAAAAGTTGTTTCTGGAAAAGTTGCTAATGCTTTGAAGACAAAACTAAATACAAAAACAGTTAAAGTAAAACTTGATAATGATCAATTTATTGTATGTACTCCAGATCATCCTTTTTTACTTCGAAATGGAGAATATAAAGAAGCACAAAATTTAAGTTTTGGTGATAGTTTAATGCCTTTATACCGCAGAAAAGGAAATGGTGGTTATGAGCAATTTTTTGAGGTTGACGAGAAATGCTGGTGTTTTACACATAGAAGAATGGCAGGGGATATTCCTCAAAAGTTTAGAAATGAGAAAGGTCAGTTTAAAGGAGGGTGTGTAGTTCATCACAGGGATTTTAATAAGTATAATAACAATCCAGATAATTTGAAATATATGACTGGAAAAGCACATTATAAATTTCATGCAATGCTTGCTCATAAAACACTTCATACACCTGAAGCAAGAGAAAAGTCTAGAATGACTTGTAAAGAAGTGATGAAAAGACCAGAGATAAAGAAGAAAATATCTGATGGGTTAAAAGCTTCTTGGACACCTGAGCGAAGAAAAGCACAAAGCTTAAGACAGACAAATTTAAACAAAACTTTTTTTGTTGTTCATAATGCTAAACCAGATATTAAAACTAGAGCTAATCAAAAAAGAGTTGAAGCACTTAAGAAGTTCTGGTTATCAGAAAAAGGAGTAGAAAAGAGGAAAGAAGCTTCTATTAGGTCAAAGGCATTTAATTTAGCAGGTCATGCTAAAAAAATGGCTTTGTTAGCTCAACTTCCTGAAGCCAAGAAAAAGCAGAAAGAATCAAGAAAAAAGTGGTTAGAAACAGAAGCAGGAAAGAAGTGGAAAGCAGAACAATCTCTTAGAATGAAGACAAATAATCCTAATAATCATACTGTTGTTGCTGTAGAAGAAGATATAATGCAAGATGTGTATGATTTAACAATTGAAAATTATCATAATTTTGCTACTTCCGCAGGAGTTTTTGTTCATAATACGCAAGGACTTGATGTAATTATAGCAATAATGGATGAAGTAGATGCTCCCGATGCTACAACTAATCAAAAACAAAGAGTTCTTAAGGCATATGATAACACAGTTAGAAGATTTGAATCTCGATTTGTTTATGATTCATATGGGGAAACAGAGAGTGGTGTTCAGCTATTCAAAGAATCTTTAGGAAAGTTTTTTCTTGTTGCATCTAAACAAGAAGAATTATCTTTTCTTAACACATTTATCACCGAAAGAAAAGGCTCGCCAAATGTACATATAGTAGATATTCCATTCTGGGCAATAAAAACAGGAGAATTAAGTGGCCGAACTTTTTCTGTAGCTATAGGAGATATGTATACTCCCTCAAATATTATATATTTACCAGCAGAAAAGGAAAAAGCAATTTTAGATGGAAGAGAAGTTAAGGATATTCCAATCGAATTTCTTGAGCCTTTTACTGCAGATATTGTAGGTGCATTGAGAGACATAGCAGGTATTTCAGTAGAAGGAAGAAGAAAATCTAAGTTCTTTCCTTCAGAAAAAATTATTCAGCAGTGCTATGATAAAACAAAACAAAATCCTGTGACTAAACCTACTATCATGATTGGTTTGAATGATGAGATAGATCTTATCCATTATCTTGATTTGAAGAAGATAAGAATGCCAAAGAGTACACGAAGATTTTTACATTCAGACGTTGCTTATGCTTCAGGAGGAGATTGTTTATCATTAGCTATGTCTGGAGTAAAAACATATAAAAAACAAGAAGTGATGAATCCAGATGGTACATTCAGTGTTAGGAAAATGCCAGTTGTTGAGACTGATTTTTGGTTAAGATTAAAAGCTAAACCAGGGGATGTTATACCATTATTTGCTGTCAGAAAATTAATACTAGATCTTCGAACACTTGGATTTAACATCGCTAAATATACAGCAGATTTGAATTTACTGAGCGAAGATACAAAACAACTTCTTACTAAAAGAAAAATAGCTTGTGATGGTCTTTCTCTAGATAGGGATTTGAAGCCATATACTATTTTTAGAGAGCTTGTGATTGAACAAAGATGGATGGGACATTTTGATCCTTTCTTTCATTTTGAAGCTATAAATCTTGAGAAGGATCCAAAAACAGGTAAAATAGATCACCCAGATAAAGTTACACAGATTGTTTTTATTGAGGATGGTTCTTCTAGAGAAGCTGTGATGGAAGGATCGAAAGATGTTATTGATGGGGTAGCTGGATCTGTTTATGGAGCTATTGTTGATTTAGGTGATGAATCTATTGATGGTGACGATAGAGCAGCTATACTAAGACAAGTTAGTAAAGGAGATTCTAGTAAGAAATTTGTAGAAGAATTTTGGTGGATAGATCAACCAAAAGTAATTAATACATCTGGTGTAGAAACTTATTTGCTTGTTGACTTACAGAATTATTATTGGATATATACAAGAACAGCTGATAGTGAACCTAACTTAAATGGTCCTTTTTCAGACAAGCCATTAAATCTTGTTCCTATTAAAGTTGATAATCCTGTTTCATTTCATCCAGGGGATAAAAATGCTGAAGCTATAACTGAAGATTCTTCTGATGATCAATCTGTGTTAAAAGCATTGAGAGAAATAAATAGAAGAGCTTAGTAAATGAGTCTTAGAGAAAGTATACTTCGAGAGCTTATAACAGAATATCAGAAAGAGAAAAATCCTTTGCTGTTTGAGAAAATTCTTCGTCGAACAGATAGTCTTCTTTTATATATAATTTACTCATACACAAAAAGACGATCATTTATAGCTTGTATAGATTTATGTGATCTTTATCATACAGCTATTATTGGATTGTACAAAGCATGTATAACGATGAAAGAAGAGAAAGATTACAAAATTATTGCTAGAATCGAAGCTTATGTAAAATGTGAATTAAAAGCAACTTTTGCAACACAGGATGCTCAGTTTTTTTCTAAACATGAATCTTTAGACTCTGAAGAAGCAGTATATACTTTAGATACAAAACGTTTTGACAGCGCAGATAAAAATGCAAATACTCTTGATTTAATTGGTGTTATCAAGCGAATGCTTATTGATAATTCTATAAGTCAATCAGATCTTGACTTAATAAAAGAGAAATTTTTAAATGGTAAAACATATAAAGCATTGTCTGAGCAGTACAAAGGCAAGAGGACTCTTGCTGCGTTTCAACAAGATTTAAAAATTATACTTGAAAAAATTAGAAAAAAACTAAAAGATTTTTCTTGATTTTTATAAAATTTGTATTATAATACTAACAAATACGTATAATTATTTAAAGAGTATATTTCGTACAAAGGAGAGTAAATGGCATCTTTAATTGATAGTTATATGAATACTGAGTGTGAAGTAGCAGGCAAGTGGGTTATAGCTAGACCAGCTGATAATAGTACTTTTTTTAAACGCTTCGCTGATGCCTTTAAAGTATTAACTGGTCGATATGTTGCTGTTAAATTTTATGCAACTGAATACAAAAAATCTGAAGTTTTTCGTAAAGCAGAGCTGAAAAAAGCAAATGATAGTAACTTATGTTCAACAGCAATTGATCTAGCTGTGCAAGATGTTGAAAAACAGCTTGTTCATGATCGGGAGAGTCATTTGAGAAATGCTCCGTGTCCTTGCGGAAGTGGAAGAAAGTATAAAAACTGTTGTAATTCACCGAATCCACCAAATAAAGTAGATCTGTGTTTAAGTGATATTGTAAAGAAAAATCAGGCGTTTGAAATTGCTATGGATAGAGACAAATTGAGAATTACTACTTTTACTAGACAAGCAATGTCTGATCCATCTAGTCCAGTGTCAATTAATTACGAAAATCATTTCTTCAATAAAAAAGAAATTTCTAATTATTTTGAACAACAAATTAGGAAAATAAAATAATGAAAGTAATAGCAAAAGAGAGACAAAGTGGTAAAACAACAGAAGCTATTGCTCTTGCTCTAGAAACAAATTCATATCTTGTGGTTGCTGATTTACGAGAGTGGAGGAGAATTCAAAGGTTTTGCAAAGAAAAGAAAAGTAAAATACCAAACATGATGACTTTTACTGAGTTTCTTAGTAAGCGGTACTTTGCGAGAGGAATTAACGGGTTTGTTATTGATAATGTTGATATGCTACTTCAATATATGTCTCCTGTTCCAATTCAAGCTATTACGGTTTCATTATGAGTGTTTATGTTGGACAAGCTCTGCCAGTACCTAAAAATCCAAACTAGCCTTATGCTAAGGTAGCACATTTATTAGCAGATACAGAAGAAGAACTTCATGTTTTTGCTATTAATAAATTAAAATTAAAAAGAGAGTGGTTTCAACCTAAATCATATCCACATTACGATGTAACAGAGAATAAACGATTACAAGCATTACAGCAAGGAGCGATTCCTTTTCCGTCGATTAGAGAAGAAGGAAAGTGGTTGAATGACAAAAGAAAAGAACAAATTAAAGAAAAACAAGCTAAAACCCAAGAAACATAAATGTTTTTGTGGAAATATTTGTGATTGTGGTGCTACAAAGAAGAGTGATTGTATGGGTTGTTTAGCTTGTGTTAGAGCTGAATTAGATGCAGAAGTATTTGATGATATAGAAGTAATTGAAGATTCTCAAGATGAAGAAATGTAAATTAAGACACAAATTTTCTTTTTCAGAACAGAGAGTATTAGATAAAGAAGCAGATCGAGTAGCAAGTATATTAACTTGGGAAGCCTTAGCTCGAGCTTTTCCAAATGAGGATGATAGATTAGCATATTGCAAAGCTTTATATAATAAATTTTCAGAAAGTTAAAAAGGAATTAAAATGAAGGCATTTGAACTTTATACAAAAGAAGGAAAGCAAACTGGTGTTTTTTGCTGTGGAGAATGTAAAATAGTACACAGAACTCAAAAAGATGCAGAGAGTTGTTGTATCTGTGCAGATTGTGGAGTTAATGCAAGATTAGAGTATAAGACGGTATGTGAAGATTGTAGTAAGAAGAGATATGCCAAACAACAAGCTGAAGCTAAACAAAAAGAAGTTGAAATACTAAATAAAGCTGTTGAGGTAACAGAATGGCAATATGTTTGGTTTAACGAAAAAATGTATTCGGACTTAGAATCTTTAATAGATGATTGTGGCATTGAAGAAAATGCTATTCCTGAGTTTGTGCATTTGATGAAACCTATTATGTTTACTGGATTTCAGATTGATAGATTACTTGATGAATATACTGAAAATATAATGGTTGATGATATTGATAGTAATGAAGTTGAAAGACTTCTTATTGGTTATGCTGAATTAAAAAAAGCTGTATGCAAATTTAATGATAGTAACAAAAGTATTATACTTTATTGGGTTGTTGATAATTCAAAGAAAGTAAGAATTAAGGTATAAAATTTCAACTTATTTTCTTGATTTTTATAAAATACATATTATAATATAATTGTAATCAAAAGTTAATATACAGTTATACTACAGAAAGGTAAAATGCAAAAAATAGCTTACAGAGTTCCAGTTTATAGAAAAGGAGAATTTAGTCATTTTTGTTTTGCTTTAGTGGAAGTTTCAGCAAAATCTTTTTCAGGTGGAAATACTCAATTTATTGGTGATGATTATGAGTTGAAAGAAGCTCAGTTATGTACATGTCGATTAGATAAAAGCGGAAATATGAGCTATTGTGGAGATATTGTTGAACATCCCGCTGCTGGAATATCTGTTATATCGTGGTTTGATAATGGGTGGTCGGTTAGGAGTTTAGTTAGTGGTTTATTTTATTCTCTTGGAGAAGATTGGATATTTAAAATAATTGGAAATACACATGCTAATCCTGAAATGCTAATAAGAGAAGACTAAAAATGCGTTCATTATTAATAGAAGATAGTGCAGAATTAAGGAAAAAGGAAGATAAAATGTGTTATAAATATGAAAAGATAAAACCAAAAATTTTTACTGAAGAAAATCAGAAATTATTTTTAGGTATTCGAGAGCATGTAAAAAGAACTCTTGCTATCAGTGGTGCAATAACAATGATCAAAGCAACGATACTACCTAAAGGTGTTGGTGGTGCTGATTCTTGGACACAGATGGCTTGTGTTGATAGACTTGTTGAGTTGGGAGAAATACGTGAGATTTGTCAAAATCAAAGTGTTTTTGATCAAGAACGAATATTTGTATTAGTAGAAAAGACTGCATAGACAATGCCAACAGTACAATACAAAGAGTTTAGGTTTAGACAAGCAACACTTGATATTATCAATAAAGTGAATGAAATAATCAATGAATATCAAGCTGATGGATATGATTTAACTGTTCGACAGTTATACTACCAATTTGTTGCAAGAGGTCTTGTTCTCAATAATGATAAAGAGTATGGTAAGCTTCTTTCAGTTGTAAATAACGGGAGATTAGCTGGTCTTATTGATTGGGATGCTATTACTGATAGAACAAGGCCAAGTCAAAGTATTACTCATTGGGATTCACCAGAAGAAATTATTACAGCAATAGGAAGACAATTTCATATTGACACTCGAGCAGATCAAGATTATTATTTTGAGGTATGGGTTGAGAAAGATGCATTAGTTGGAGTTCTTAAGAAGGTATGCACAAGACTAGATATACCTTATCTTTCATGCAGAGGATTTATTAGTCAAAGCTCAATGAAATAAATTCTAATATAGAATAAAGAAAGAATAAAAATGAAAGAACATAAATTCAGGGCCTGGGACGAAAAGAAGAAGAAGTACTGGTCTGCCCAGGAGATGGGAAAAGATCAATTAACACTCAGTCCTGATGGACGAGGTTTTATAAATGTTAGTGGTGTATCAACAGTACTTAGTAATTACTTACCACATTTAATACCTGAAGAATATACTGGTTTTAAAGATAAGAATGGCAAGGGAGAAGATTTATATCAAGGAGATATTTTAGGCTCAGGTAATGTTGAAGATGGTGTGTTTTATATAGATTGGCACGAAAAACAAGGACAATGGTATTTATATCAGAATGAAAATTTTTCAGTTTTTCCTTTGTACTCCGCATTACAAGATTTAAGAGTAAGATTTAAAAAACAAGGTAATATTCGCGAAAACCCCGAATTATTGAAGTAAAGGACTAATTATGGAAAATCATGAATTTAGAGCGTGGGATAAACAGAACAAGGTTATGCATTACGATTTTCAATTTATCAAGAGTGGTGAAGAAAGCAATGACTGGATAATTTTTATTTCTGACAAGCAAAAGTTATCTCCTCAAGAAGTAGCTAATCAACTTCATCCTTTTAATAATCCTTACTTTCAGCAGCAATTTGATATAATGCAATGTATTGGTTATTTTGGTGGTAGTAGAATATTTGAGGGGGATATAATAAAAGTTAAGTACGAAGATTTGCTTGGGATAGAGAGAGAGGCTATTGGTATTGTCGTGATTGGCGATTTGCAAGTAATGTTGGATTTTCCAGATGATGGTATAGTAGTTCCAATGCTTCATTTTTACACTGACGAGCCAGACGATTTTGAAATTCTTGGTAACACATATGAAACACCAGAATTATTAAAAGCTAAAGAAATAGCCAGCCATACTCAATCAGTAGTTGATGTACACAAAGATTGGATGAAATCAGTATTAAGTTCTAATTCACAGCATAGCATTATAACAATTACAGCAATATCTTCAGTTGATAAGTGTATTGAGGTTGAGGATGAACAACATAAAAAAATTCAATTATCTGTTGATAGAAAGAGTCTGGAAAATCTGAAAATAGGCGATAAATTGAGATTAAAAACTATACACTGGGAAATGGATCAACAATTTGTAGTACAAGCAACAGATATTTTTTCTAATATAACTTTTAGTTTTACAGATGTTTAGTAGAGATAATACCAAATAGATAAGCACTTAGGTTTGCATTATTTTGGTTCGCAATTATAAACTTTTTATAAGGAGAATCAAAAATGAAAACTGTACTAATAATTCTTTTTTTAATCTTCTTTCCTTGTGTAGGGTACGAATACCCACCGGAAGAATGTGGTGAGGACTATACCTTTTGTATGGACGGCGATAAAGACGGATATGTTACCACAAGTGATTTTTTTAGAGTATTAGATTATATGCACAGTTATCCGGATGAGTGTTTTCTGGCAACTTATGATTTGGTGGAAGATGGCAAAATTACCCCAGAAGATTTAATACCTTGGGCTTTGATACAAAATCATGAATATTTCTGGGCTGTCGTGCCGGAATCGAAAGAATATTGGAGTTATTTTTTTGATGATAGTTGTAGCGATTTAGATAAAAATTTCCTCGTAGCTGGAATAACTTGGGATTGTTATTCACCGTTTTATGGTGAGTATATTGCTAATCGTCCGTTTGGGGCTATGTATAACTATGATTTATATCAAGGTGTTCAGTGTGGTGAGATATATATAGGTCGCACTATTTTCCGTTGGCCAAATTTAAACAAAGCGCAGATTGATTGGTATAGAGAATGGTGGCCGGAGTGGGATGGGAAATATTTTGGTGTGATTTTGGATGTTATTAAAGACGTAGATGGTTTTCATATTGTTGGTTATTATCCGTCTTGCTTTGGTTATAGAGGTTATGTGGCTCAATTAAAATTTAATGGTGATGTAGTTTTTCAGTGGTTTAACAAATTTATTCCTGTAACAATACATAGCAGGCGAAAGTTTTGTTTTGATACTTGGCTTGAGCCTCGCCCTAACGACCCAAATTCTCCTTTGCAAACATTTGCTTTATTGGCGAATAAATATACCACTTCTCCACCGCCTACTATACGAGATATATTAGAGGCATGGTTCACAGGGGTGTATACTTTTATAAATTATTCTATCGCAGCTGATTTAAACGGAGTTTTGTAAATATATAATGTGCTTGGTATATTCTTCTATTGCTGTATTTGGCTGGTGCTATTCTAAAGCATCTATGAGTGAAGACTATCTCTTGTTGTACTGGCCAATTATTACTTTGAAATTGTTCGTATTTAGATACCTCCTGACAAAGCGTGCTAAGCATAGCTTTTGGAGTGGATTTACTTAAAAGTAGGTATATAGATAATAAAGATTAAAAATTACCACAGATTTAAACTGATTTGGCAGGTGTTCTCGTTGGACACCTGCTTTTTTATTTTGTTCAGAAGTTGGTTGTATAAAAGTTCAGAAGTTCAATTTATATTAATTATAGAAAGGCAGAGGTACTGTACTAATTTTTGGGTCCCGAGTAATGCGAAAAAATGAAATGTTCCTAAAACTGTTGAAAAATCTGGTGCGGAAGCGGATTCCGGTGTCACCAGATGTTGTTATGTCAGCAGGGATGTCAGAAGGGGATTTCAATCAACTGCAGATGCTGGGTGTAAGCAGAGGAGAGGTGGAAGAGGGGTTGGCCCAGGCCTTAGCAGTTAATTATGAGAGGATGACTTTATACAGGGAAGTGGATCGAAGTTTACATCACTGGGCGATGGGAGCAGCAATAAAGTTATTTGGTGATTACGCTACAACATATAATAGCTTACAAGATTCGACAATTTGGGTTACATCTGATGCTAAAGAATATAATATTAAGATTAATCAGTTTTTAAACAACATAGGAATAGAAGAGAAAATTTACGATTGGGCTTGTTCGTTAGCAGGATATGGAGATCTTTTTGTTAAGGTAATAGGGGAGCCGGGTGTAGGGGTAATTTGTATAGACGACTCGTACCATCCAGCAAGCACATCAAGATTAGATTTTAAAGGTGCTTTAGTTGGATTTTTTGATACTCCTTTCGAATCTGGCCTAGGTGGGGAAGCAAACGCATCTGGTAAAGCAGATATTTGTCCACCCTGGGACTGGGTACATTTTAGAATACTTGGGGCCAGGAAGCGCAGAAGTATATTTAACGATAATTCATATTCTGAATATCGATCTGCTTGGTTGACTGGGCCGGGTGTTCAGCAGATGTCAACCAAATATGGAGTGAGTTTACTTAATGATGGATTACCAATATACAAGAAATTAAAATTAGCAGAAGATTCACTTTTGCTTGCTCGAGTAAGCAGGAGTGTAGAACGATATCTATACAAGATAAAAGTTGGAGGTAGTGCTCGGGCCGCTTCAGAGATTATTCAAGAATACAAAAATCTAATGAAGCGAACAATTGCATTAAATATAAGCAATTCAGATCCAAAATTTGATAGTAAATTTTCACCATTAACTGTACTTGAAGATATATTTGTTCCTGTGTTTGGAGATATGGGAGATATAACAAAAGAGACACTAGGTGGCAACGCGGACGTTCGATGGATAGTAGATATTGAGGATATGAGAAATCAATTAGCTTGTGCTTTAAACGTTCCATTATCGTTGCTTGGTGGATGGGTAAAAGACGCAACAGGGGCACTAGGATCGGAAGCCCTAGGTAAACTTGATTTACGATTTGGTCGAAGTACCAGACGAGTACAAAGAGCTTTAATACAAGGTGTAACTCGACTCGTTCAGATACATCTAGCTTACATGAATATGGATCCTGATCCTAATTTATTCACCCTACATATGGGTGAAACATCAGTTGCGGAGGAACAAGAATTAAGAGATTCGTTAGAAAAAGGTGTTGATGTAATTGATAAATTTATGGATACAGTAGCTGGTATTGAGGAGAAGAAGTTTGATAAAGTAGGAATATTTAATTACTTTGTTGAGAAAATTCTTAAATTATCAGATTTTAATTTAGAATCATATGTTATTGGTGATACACCATTACTGCCAGAATCGATTGGAGCAATAAAAGATAGACTAGTAAAAGAGCTCAAAGAACAGCAAGATAAGGGCAAATCAAAAAGGAGACTTGTTTTTAATACTGATTGTTATGCTGCTGTTCCATTGAAAGAAAAAAGTACTACTGGTCTTTTTGAATCTGCAGATGAATGGTCGGGTAAATTCAAAGGAAAGAAAATAGAAATTGTAGAAGTAAAAAGAGTGGCAAGCAAATCAGAAGTCAAAAAATGAGTGATTTTAACCAATTATTTGAAAGCATTAGATTAGTTGAATTAGCTTCGACAGATGTTCAGCTTGTTGAGATGCTACAGGAAGTATGGAGAGATATTTCTGCTGATTACTGTCGAAGTATATTAAGCAATCGTTTATGCACAGAGAATATATCGTTAAATGATATTGCAAGAGTAGAGATAACAGCAGATGAAGTTCGAAGTGCTGTATATTGCCAGGTATTAAAAGAACGAGAATTCAAACCTCAGTTGTTAGAAAGTTGGTTTGATTTATCTATTTCCAAACAAGATAGATTATTGAAAGAAGCATTTCCGTCAGATAGGGTGTATGGAGTGTAGAGATGCTAGAAACTCAACAAAGATATATAGATATTTCAGAAGGAGCAATTTCTGCGTCCTTGCTATTTAATACTGCCTTTGATGATGTATTAGAAAATATATTAAGAGAAGAAAATATAACAATGCAGTACAAACATATTAATTTTGAAGAGCAGCTAGAAAAGCATAACGAGAAGTCTTGGTATTTGATTAAGAATAATAAGTCGGGCGATGTTTTAGGAAAAGTATATTTTTACAAACCGTGGAAGAAATACACAGTAACTTTTAAAGAAGTAGCTGTGTTTGATGAAGGCTGTTTGAAAGATATAATTGATTTTATTGGTCAGTTAAAGATATAATAGATTTTTAAAAAGGTATTTAAAATAAAAGAACTATTAGAAAAAATGTTATCTATAGTTAACGAAGACTCGGATTTGGATTCGTTATTTAAACCAGTTTCGACAGACGAATTAGTCCAGCGTCGACTAGAAAACTGTACTAAAAATCCAGACGGTACTTATTCTTGCGATGGTGACGTTGACTTATCGGGTTTAGGTTTAACTAAACTCCCAGTTAAATTTAAAGAGGTTGGTGGTGGTTTTAACTGTTACAACAACAAACTAACCACCCTAGAAGGTTGTCCACAGAAGGTTAGTGGTGGTTTTGTTTGTTCCTTCAACCAACTCACCACCTTAAAAGGTTGTCCACAAGAAGTTGGTGGTGGTTTTTGGTGTTCCTTCAACCAACTCACCACCCTAGAAGGTTGTCCACAGGAGGTTGGTGGTGGTTTTTGGTGTTCCTTCAACCAACTCACCACCTTAGAAGGTTGTCCACAGGAAGTTGGTGGTGGTTTTTATTGCTATAACAACCAACTCACCACCCTAGAAGGTTGTCCACAGAAGGTTGGTGGTTGGTTTGATTGTAGCAACAACCAACTCACCACCCTAGAAGGTGCTCCACAGGAAGTTGGTGGTAGTTTTGATTGTAGCAACAATCCAGTTTCGGTAGCTAAACTAAAGAAAACAGTTGATAGAGACTACTTATAATGATAGAACTACTAGAAAAAATGTTATCTATAGTTAACGAAGAAGATGAAATTCCAGTTGAAGAAAAAGATCCACTTGTAGAAAAAGTAGCAGCTTTGGCTCATGATCAGTGGATGAAGTGGGCGAAAGATATACTTGAAACAGAAACAATAAGCAAAGAACGGGCAGATCGTTGGAAAGAAGAATGCTTTAAACCATACGAAGAGTTGACAGAAGAGATGAAAGAATTTGATAGACAGTGGGCCAGAAAGTATATAACACTTATACAATCAGGTAAGATTGAAGAGTCGATTGGTAAAGTAAAATGGATGTAGATGTAAGTCAAATATTAGGACCAAAAGTAACTGCTTGGCTTCGGGTTCGAGCTGAAGCAATTGAACAGTTTTTAGCTAGTAATACTGTTGATTTCAAGAAGCCTTTCACTTTATGTTTTACCCATGGTATTAGAAGTGTTGTGATTAAAGATGTAGAATATACAGTTATAGATGGTCAACGATATTTTTTGTTTTTGATCATATCTCCTGATATACCAGAGTATGTAGCAATAGAAGGATGTATGAATAAATTAGAAGTATGGAATGGATTTCCTATAATTGAAGCACAAGCTATGGTAGAAAATAATTCTAGTATAGGGCTTGAAGATGGCTAGTGTAGATCAAGTACGAGATCGTATGATAAGTCAGTTTGTAGCTAGTAATCAACCAGACAAGCATGTGGCACCTATTCAAGAACAAAGGAGCACGCAGGAGAACAAAAGATCTACTGCTGATGATAGTAAAAGTACTAGTAATTTAGACGAAGCGTTTGATCAAGTAGTACAGAATAGTATAAATGATCTAGAGATGGATAGCGAAGAGAAGGCTCGATTAGTTGAACATGTAGTTGAAGGAATTGATATGGAGTTTTTATCAGATATAGCAAAGAGCTTAATCAGATGAACCAAGAATTATTTACAAAACTTGTTGACACTGAAAAGCATCTTAAGCATACAAAGTATCAGAAAGACATAGATAAAGCTTGGGTGTTTTTTAAACAAGAAGACTATATAAAAGTTATGAATATATTTAGACGCTTGCCTACTCAAGAAGGATTGATGAAGAAATTAATTCAATCACTTAAAGGCAAACCGGTTTATAAAACGCTTTTTCAATTAACAAAAAAAGAAAAAGATAATTCTATTACTCGATTAAAGGCTTGGTTTAGTCTAGGTACTCATGCTGTTATTGAAATAGAACAAGGAAGAACAGAATATAAGCTTCTTCTTCCTCTAGTGTTTCAAAATATTGAATGTTTAACGGCCGATGTTCTTGACTTGCAAAGGAGAGATGAAGATGTCGTTATTGACTCGAATAGAATCAATTGAGCAAACAACAACTGAAATTAAAACGGGAGTAGATAAACTCTTATTGTGGAAGAGTGGTTTAGAGCAAATTTGTTTGAATCATAGAGAAAAAACAGAAAAAATTGAAGATATATTATATGACGAAGAAAAAGGATTGATTAGTAGAATAAAATTTTTAGAGTTGTGTAAAAAACAACTTCAGACTTGGCGGGAATTTGGATTGAGTTTATTAGAAAAGGTAGTAAGTTGGGCTATTATTGCTTTTATATGCTGGATGTTATTAGTGTATGGGGAATGGTCAGGAAAACGAAAAGAAAAAGTAGAAAGACAAGAGACAACGGTAGAACGTAAAGTATCTACTGATAATCAATCCGATAGTAGTTATCAAGCAAATTGAAATAGAAAGGATAATTGATGGATATTCTAAATGCTTTACTAAAAAATAAGAACTTTAGCGACTTGCAGCAGATGAATGAGGAAGCTGCAGCTGAAATGCTTATTATAGATCAACAATATGCTACAAGAAACTTAAATGAGAAGACGGCACCGAAGTGCAAGAAATGTGGATCGAGGCATTGGCCTTTCCAGAATTGTAAAGCTTCAACTAAATCAAAAGGCAAGAAGAAAAAAGTAAAAGAAGCTTTTTATGCTCATTTGAAGAAGCTTAAATCAATCAGAGAAGCTAAGTATGTGGTTGTAGGGAATGGTCGATCTTATCCTATCGTTGCACTAAGAGAACAGCTTCGGGTTAAAGTAGGTAAAGGCATAGCTGCAAAGAGTGTAGCAATTAATAAGCTTGGTCTAAAAGAAGGGCATATTGTTGCACCAGGCTTTGGTAAGATCTTGAGGTTTAAGATTAACGAAAGCATCATACCAGACTGGTCTAAGGATAACGAAGAGACACAGATAAAGAAGTTGGTGGAAGATGAAATAGTAAAAGGTGGAGAATCTGATTATTTACCATTTGGTGTATATCGAAAAGGATATGATATTGTTAAAGGAAAAAATGAAAAATTCTATTTACAGGTTATGAATGGAATGTTTCAAATATTTAAGAGTGATGAATTTGATACAGCTGAAGAAGCAGAGAGTGTAGGATTAGAGCAGCTTAAATCAAAAAAGCCACTTCTTTATCAAAATACTGTCGGAGAAAGCATCATACCAGACTGGTCTAAGGATAATGAAGAGACACAGATAAAGAAGTTGATTGAAAGTGAAGCTAAATTTGATGATGGTAGAGTTATTCCTTACGCTGGATTATCTATTCGACAGTTGTTTGAACGAGGTAGAGCAGGCAAAGACAAAGAATATTTGTTAAAGTTTATTAAGTCAAGATTTGGTGGGTCGTTGATTGAGAGGGAGCTAAAGAAGTTATTTGAAGCTACAGAGAAAAAAATTGCTTCAAAGCTTCGCGAAGCAGACGATGATGAATGGGCTTTAACAAGTGCAGATGATTGTGCTAGATTGATTGCAGACTTGATTGAGGATGCTGATGATTGGGGAATGTGTTGGGAAGATAGTGTTACTGAATTTGTTCAAAAAGTGCTAAAGAAATTTTCAAAAGAAGAGCTTGCCAAAGCTGTAGGTGGAAGGATGTCTAGGGTTGGACGGTGGTCGGAAAGGGAAGTTGAATTTCTTGAAAAGCTACTGGGTGAATCTCTTGGACTTGATGAACGAAAGCTTCGCGAAGCAGACGACGAGCAAGAAGACGAAGTAGATTTTGAACCTCTTGGTGATGAGAAAGAAGAAGAACAACCATTTGATGACATACCAGCAGATGAAGAACTCCCACCAGAAGAAGAACTAGATCCAGATCCAGGTATAGATGAAGAAGAGGATGAAGGTATACCAAGACTAACAGATAAAATGTTTTTTGGTAAAAAGAATGATAAGTTCTACTACATTCAACCAGCAGGTGGAGAGGAAGAAGGTAGTAAGACTGGATTTGAAATAATTGATGCTGAAGGTAAAGTTGTATTGACATCGAAAGATGTTGAGGCACAAGGTGAGGAAGTATATGATTTTATACTTGAAGCAGTGAAGAAGTTAGAAGTTGAAATGATATCGTTCGATATATTCATTCAATTCATTGCACCGAAGATTGAAGAACTCAAACAAGAAGAGGAGGAAGAAAGTATTGGTGTAGACAACACAGAAGATGAATTTGCACCAGTTGAAGATGAAGAGCCAGTAGCAGCTCCAGTTGAAAGTAAACAACTGCATGAGGTAAAAGTTACACTTGATCGTCGAGAATTTGATGTACATTTACTTGACGAGACAGGTGGAGATGCAACGATTAGTATAAGTGGTAAAGACTTTAAACTAAATAATGCTTTCCTAACAGCTTATCGAAAAGATGGAAAGATAACAGAAGATGTATTGAGAGAATTAGCTCTTGATGTTTTAGCAAATATAGACGACGAACAATTCGAGGTATTAGCTACAAAAGCAAAGGTAGTTGATAAAGAAGTTAGTGATAGTAAACAAATACAGAAGTAATACAGAAATAAACAGAATCTGTATATAACAGTAACTTATAGGAGATAGATCAGATGCGACTTATCGAAACACTAATTACAAGAGGACGAGTTATTGAATCGGATCGTTCTAAATTACCAGCTGGTGTACTTTATAGAGGAGTATGGCCAGTGTGTAATATTGGTAAACTTAATGCCAATAAACGTATGTACGAAGAAGAAGTATGGACGAGAAAGGTAATCGGCAATCAGCCTATTGCTGAAAAGATGAAAGCTAGGACACTTTTTGGCCAAGCAGAGCATCCTGATAAGACACAATCTGATTTGCAGTTAACGTCTCATATAATTACTGATTCGTTTATTAGAGAATATAAACAAGGAGATCAGTTGTTTGAGGGCATACCAGGGATTAAAGAAGGAGATAAGGTATTCTTCCAGAATATTGATATTCTAGATACGCCTTGTGGTAGGATTATTAATACACTAATTGAAGCAGGTTGTCAAGTTGGTGTATCTACCAGAGCAGAAGGTGATTTAGAAGAAGTTACAGAAGGAGATATAGCACCTTATCAGCGTGTTATTCCTGATTCATATGCTTATGTTACAACTGATTTTACAGCTGACCCATCGACGTATGGAACAAAGCCAGCGAAGGCTGGGCCAAATCTAGTTAGAGAATTACGCGAAGAATTACAAAGTGGCAAACTCAATAAGAGTGAAAAGCAATTTGCAACAGCATTACTTGAGGCTGTTGAGAAGAAACAATTTAAAGCTGGAGATAGGGTAGTAGTTAAAGAAGGAGATTATAGTGTTGTAGGAAAAGCTAGTAGATATCTTGCAGCAACTAAGATTGAAGGTACAATCAAAGAGTGTAATGATATAAACGCAACTATCACACTTGGTGATGGTACTTTGATTGCTGTTTCTCCAGAAGCTATTACCGTAGCTAAGGGTAACCCAGAACCAGTACCAGTTCCTGAACCAACTCCTGTTCCTGCTGAAACAGAAATAGAACCTAAGATTGATGATACACCGGCTGAAGATATGGATAAAGCTGGAAATACAGGCGAAGGTATGCCAGCAATTACAGATGAGGAAGAGAAGAAAGACGAGGTTGAAGAATCGCTTATACATATATCTGTTGGTGATATAGTAAGTGTTGCTGGAGCTGCTTCTGAGGCAGACCTTGGTGGTGAGTGGATTGTAGCTGGTATTGATGATAAATCTAGTGATAGGGCTAATGTTTTTGTTAAGCATTTGGTTTCAAGAAATGAAGATGAATTTTGGATAGATAAGCTTAAAAAGATTAGAAAAGCTACTTCAGAAGAAATGAAATTAATTAAAGAATCGAAGCTTAAAGAGGATTATAATTCTAATATTTGGAAAATAAATGGTAAAGAGATTGCATTTGTGGCAGAATCATTTGAGAATGAATGCGATCTTCCTCAACTGGTTTTAGATAAAAGTAAAGAAGGTTTTGTTCATGCGTATAGACTTGAATCGTCAGATAAAATGTATGGTTCTGATGTAATCGTAATTGTTGTTAGTAAGCAAAAACTTGATTCTGAAGAGGTTGATAAAATTACTAAGATAGTAAATTCTGATAAATTTGATGGATATAATACACTTCCAGAAGATTTATCTAATATAGATGAGAGTAAATTAAAAATTAAAGAAGTTAAGACAGTTACCAAAGCTCGTTATGAGAATAACAAAAATTGGATAACAAACGAATCGGAAATACTTGAGCTTATAAGTTCAGGACTTGAAGGAGAGGTTGAGTATCAAGAAAATGGAGAAGTAAATTCTAAATTACTTTCTGCGTTGATAGGACAAAGGCTTGTTGTAGGTAAACAGAATGTAAAAGTTGAGGAGTCGAAGCTTAAAGAAGGAGATTTAAAAGTTCTTAGAAAAGATAATCCTTTTAAAGAAGGAGACAAAGTTATAATTACTCATGATATTGTATCAGGAGATAATAAGAAAATATGGAAAACTGGGGCACAAGCTGCTGTTGTTGCTACAAGTAAAGACAATACATCTTTCCTTTCTATTAAATTTGATGAAGATGATTGTGAGATGACAGTAAATGCTTATACTGATGTGGATCTAGCTTCAGCTACTTCCAAACTTCCAGTCTTCGAGTCATATGCTGATCTAGTTGACCATCTTACGAAGTTTATAGAAAGCGTGCCTGAAGATAAGAAACAAGAATTAGCTACAGTGTTTAACAAACAATTGCTTCAAGAGAATACAAGTATTAGAGAGAATATAAAGAAAATAAGGCAGTTAAAGGTTAACGAAGCTTCGGTTAGATCAGAGCGGGATAAGGCTCTCGAGTTGATTGAAGAGCAGAAGAAGCAATTAAAAGAACAGAGAGCCAATTTTGAAATGCAAATAAATATACTTTCAGAAAAAGCAGAAGCTTTGAAAGGAGCTAATTCAACGGTTATGGCTCTTCGTAAAGTTGTGGAAGACAGGACAAAGCAAATTAACGAAATGAAATCTACTCATACCAAGCTTGTAGAAAGCAAGAGCAACGAAGTAATTCAGATTAAGAAGGAGATTAATAGTCAAGTCAATACAAGACTAATAGAAGAGAAGAAGAAAATAGAAACAGCAAGTAACAAAAAACTTGTTGAAGCTTATGTAGGTTTGAAAGTTAAGATGTCGGGTTTAACTCTTCCTCGAAATTCTCAAGCACTTCTTGAGAAATGTAGTACTACTGGAGAAGTAGATGAAGTCTTCGATGATATCAGAGAAGCCTTCAGACGGGGCGCACTTCGTCCTGACCAAGTAAACGAAATAAAGGTCGAGCAAGAAACAATTGTGGGTGCAGCTGATGAAATGCAGACTGCAGTAAACGAAGTGATTTCAGTAGTAGCAAGTGGTATGCGCCACTAAAAGGAGAATTTCAATGAAGGTAGAATTATTGGAGCAGCTGGCTCGAAATCAGCTGCGGGAATTAGAAATGCAACAAGACCGTCTGTTTAAGACGTGGGCTCCGTTTATTAAAGGGATAAACGAGCATATTAAGAAGACGCAGAATCGTGAACTTACAATTCATGAAGCTCGAACAATTGCCCAGTGTTGTCAAAATGCTACAATTTCAGCTGTTATGCAAAGTAAGCAAGCTAAGAGAAGGAGAATTCTCGAGGCAACAACTGAAGACAACATTGACTTTTTGGGGGTACAACTTCCAATCATTGCCTCGCTAATTCCTAGTCTCATACTAAATGAGATTATGATTATGCAGGCAATGGATAGACGAACAGCCGCAGTATTTTATCTGGATGTATTGTATGGTACAGATAAAGGTGCTATCTCGTCTGGTACGAATATGTTAGATGCTCGTACTGGTCATGATAGAACATTAGCTGGTCGTCGGTATACAATGGCTGCAGTTCGAGAAGAAACAGTAACTGGAGCAGCAGGCGCTACAGGTGCAGTATCGTATTCGCTTCGATTTGCTCCTGGCGTCGATATTAATACAGTTATTGTTCGAAACAGTGCCGGCGATGCACTTAATACATGTTCAGCTGGTGTACTTACAACATTAGGCTCAGCTGTTCAAGGTGGGTGTTCTGGTACAGTAACCGCTGCTGGTGTATTAACTATTACTCCAGATGCTGGCGAAGCTTTTGATAGTGATGGCGTAACAGTTGATTATAGCTATCAGTATGATCTTCCAGTTGATGCTTATAACAATCCATCGGGTGTTCCTGAAATTGATATTGATGTATCACAAGATACTTTGGAAGCGATAGATTTTCCAGTTCGTACAAAGTATTCAATTGGTGCTGCAATGGATCTTTTGAAAGCCCATGGTATGGATCTCGAGTCGGAATTAGTGAAGTTTCTTGGCTCAGAAGTGCGTTGGACTATTGATCATTACGGTATTGATCTTGTTGATCAAGCTTCGACAGATGGTGCAACAATTGAAGGTGCTACAGTAGATCCAGCCACAGCAATTACGACTTGGGATGGTACTCCGAGTGCAGGTGAACCGTGGATTTGGAAGAAAGAAGAATTCACGAAGTACATTGAAGAAGGTAATAATAATATTATTACCGCTACATTACGTGGTGCTGACGTTTATACTTGCTGGTATGAATGTTGCTAAAGTGATTCGTCAGCATAGTCAATTTAAAGAAGTATCTGGCTTGAACAAAATGACTGTTACCGGGCCTGTGAAGATCGGTGATCTCAATGGACGAGCTGTTATTATGGATCCGTTCTTGAGAACACGTAAAATTAGTGGTACCAGTGTTAGTGGTTCGAACAGATATATCTTGGGTTATAAAGGGGATAATTTCTTGATGGCTGGTGCTATTTATGCTCCATACATTCCACTTTATACAACCCCGACTTTAGTGACTTCGGATTTGATGGCCCAGAAAGGCTTTATGAGTTCAGCTGGATTTAAGATTATCAATCCAGGTATGTATTGTCACGGTCAAGTTACTAACGTGTAATTTTTTGCTGCTTGTTGTTGAGTAGAGTATAAGGTGTGGAGCGGCAAACACTCCACACCTTTAGTTAAAGAAAATGTTAAAGAAAGAAAGAGTTATTGAAAATCAAAAAGAGAAAGAAAGGGCAGAACACATGCAAGTTCAAAAAACAATTCAGGCCACAAGAGACGTTAGAGTTAGTACAGGAGTTGATTCAAAACAATTTAATAGAGGAGAGGTTGGAACATTGAAGTTTTCGAGTGAACAGGAGTTTAGAAATCATCTAGTATCTGGGGTGTTTGTTGAGGTACCAGCTGGAACTAAACCAGGACCAGTGAAAATTAATTCTATACCAAAACAAAATCAAGTTCCTGTAAATTCAGGTGGAAAGATAAATCAGATTAAAAATACACAGGCGCCAGCTATTACTCAGAAAGAAGGATTAGGTGTAGTTAGATTGCCTGAAAACAAGATAAATAATCAAGAAATAGGACCAAATAATATTATGATTTGCCCTAAAGATGGCCAGCGAATGATAATAACAACCGATGCAGCTAAAATTGAATACTATTTCTGCCCAAAATGTGGTACAGAAATTACAGTAGCTGAAGTTCTTCAGAAAAACCAAACTTCAGAAGAAGAAAATATTAATAAAGAGGATAATAAGAGTTCTTCTGTCAATACTAGTAATCCTTCTGTTACTAATTCGAAGAGAGTACTTTCAAAATGTGCTTGTGGTAGGGTAAAACCGAAAGAATCAGAGTTATGTAAGAAATGTACAGAAGCAAAAGCGGTTAAACTAGCTTCTACTCCTCTAACCGGAACTGTATAAAATGAAAAACTTGTTGATAATATTGATGCTGTTTTTTGTTGGCTGTAAACCTTTGTTAGCCGTTACTTGGTCAGAAATCGAACCTAATCTCGTACTTTGGTATGAGTTCGAGGATAACTGTCCCAATACCACTGTGCTTGACAGCAGTGGTAATGGTTATAACGGTGCAGCTTCTGTCAACACAAATCAATTATCGACAGCAGGTAAAGTTGGTAAAGGATTTGCTTTTGATGGCACGGTTGATGTCAACTGTCTTACTGGCTTGGAAGATACCTTTAAAGCTAATTTTAGTATTGTGGTTTGGGTTAAAGAAGAAACAGATATTCCGGGGAGCGGCCAAGCCACAAATATCATCACACCTATTGGGACTGATAATTTTGTTAATTTTGGTATAGATACTTCTTGGCGTAGCGTTTGGAGTTTTTATTCAGCTAATGGCTTAAGAAACGGAAGTGGCTGGACAGAAACTGAACCTGCACCATATACCGAGCCTGATATGACTCATTGGTTTATGGCTTGGGCAACATTTGAACAAAACGATAGTGATGTTATTTCAAAAGTTGGATTTAATTTAACACGCAGTGACACCTCTGACCCTTATGAATGCGTTATGGCTGATTATATAAGTGAAGGTAGTTTAGTCTTGAGTAGACCTGATGGAAGCTCGCTTGACAACTTTATGGTTTTTAATAAAGCATTATCAGATGAAGAATTAGAAGTTGTTTACAAAAAATCAAAGCCCAACGGATATGTTTTAATAGGAAGATAAAAGATGATTAAGAAAATCATTTTAGCTTTAAAAATTTTAGGTGTGTTATTAGCTGGAGTATTTTTGTTTGTTTTCGGCGGAAAGGACGAATGGGTATATGATTAGGAAAATGATTATGTTTTTGGTTTTGTTGGCGGTTGCTGAGGCTATGGGCTGGCCTGAGCCTGCGGTTGTCGATG
>Ga0265293_10001517_pt1 | contig 50437 bp, 46 predicted proteins | sample Munlanlewell138R_FD_192505 | JGI IMG/M metagenome (GOLD analysis project Ga0265293, IMG submission 192505) | Leachate microbial communities from a municipal landfill in Southern Ontario, Canada - Leachate well 138R | ecosystem: Engineered > Solid waste > Landfill > Unclassified | place: Canada... | reverse complement strand
GGAACGTTCTCTGTTAGCTCTTTGGGAGGCATAGGAGGGACCTATTTTACGCCGATTATCAATGCGCCTGAAGTGGCAATACTGGGGGTGGGTAAAGCCCGCGAGAGAGTGGTCTGGGATGGCGATAGGCCTGCTCCCAGACTCTTTTTACCATTAAGTCTTAGCTGGGATCACAGAGCAATAGACGGTGCAATGGCTGGCCGTTTTAATGACTATTTAGCACGGGTTTTGAGTGATTTAAAGCGGGTTTTAATGTGAGCTAAGTTCTTTAACTATTTTAGCTTGTAAACTTCATGCTTGGAGAAGTGTAATGACTAATGCTATGCAGATTCGCTTGCCAGCGACTATAGATAGCTTGACTCCTTTAACTGTTAAGGCCAGGGAGCCTATGCAGGGTGAAGTATTGATACGGGTGAGGGCTTGCTCTCTTAACTATCATGACTATGCCGTTGTGTCGGGGGCCCTTAATCCAAAAGATGGGCTTATCCCACTTTCAGATGCCGCTGGCGAAGTGTTGGCAGTTGGATCTGATGTTACAAGCTTTAAAGTGGGTGACCGTGTCTTAAGTACTTTTTACCCAATGTGGGCAGATGGGCAGCCTGATTTTGTTGGCTTTGCCACAGTGCCTGGAGATGGCGTTGATGGTTATGCCCAGGAATTTGCAACTGTTCCTGCCAGTAGTCTGACTCCAATGCCCAAGAGTTATAGCTATGAGGAGGGTGCAACGCTGCCATGTGCTGGCGTTACAGCGTGGCGGGCATTGGTCGTCAATGGGAACATAAAGCCTGGCGAGACTGTATTGATTCAGGGGTCGGGTGGTGTCTCTACCTTTGCCGTGCAGATTGCTAAGAAGGCAGGTGCAATTGTTATTGCAACGTCATCTTCGGATGAAAAGCTTGAAAGATTAAAGGTATTGGGTGCAGACCACTTGATTAATTACCGCTCTGAGCCAAATTGGGGTGAGGCAGCTGCAAACTTAACTGATCAGGGTGGGGTAGACCATGTCGTAGAAGTGGGTGGGCCAGGTACTTTGCCTCAGTCCATTCGGGCCATTAGACCTGGTGGACATATCGCATTGATCGGCATCTTAACGGGCAGGGAGGGAGCAGTACCTACTGCGGAGCTTATGAGAAAGCAAGGACGTCTCGTAGGGCTTACAGTGGGATCTCGTCAACATCAGCTGGACTTTATAAAAGCATGTGAAGCTACAGATATGCGCCCAGTGATTGATAGCATCTTTCCTTTGATGGAGCTATCAAGTGCGTTTAACAAGCTGGTAAGTGGCTCACACTTTGGAAAGATCTGCATCACTTTATGACAAGTGCTGCAATGAGTTTTTAAAGAAATAACCCTTGTTGACCGGGTGGTCTATTTTGTGGATACTGCAGATATGTCCTGATGGTTGCCCTTGCTTGGAGCAATCTTACTAGTTTGAGGTAAATGATTGTGTACGATATTGAGAGATTAAAGCAGCAAAATAATTTTAAGGATGGATCTCATTGGGTCTGTCCAATCAACTTCTACAGTGAAGTCAACCGCAACCTGGAAGGGCGTACGATTGGTATTCACGATGTTACCTTGCGCGATGGTGAGCAAACTTTTGGTGTTGCTTTTAGTGTCGATGAGCGGATACAGATTGCGCAAGCGCTCTCTGACTTGGGAGTCGCCAGAATAGAAGCAGGCATGCCGGTTATCTCAAGTGAAAGTCGTACTGCCATAAAACATATAGTCGAGGCGAATCTAGACTCTGAGATAACTGCTCTGGTCAGGGCGCACAAATTGGATATTGATCTGTCTGAAGAGTGTGGCCTTCGTACCGTCATTGTTGAGCATTGTTTGAACCCTTATCTCAATGAGCAAGGCTACGGGCTTGATATGGAAGGTGTAGTTAGTCGCTGCGCTGAAAGTGTCAGATATGCTAAGGAGAAAGGTTTTAAAGCGATTTTTATGGGGTGGGACACGACCCGGATTGATGATTTTGACTATCTTCGTGATTTCTATCTATCGCTAGCATCGCAATGTGAGCCTGATGCTATTGTACTGGTTGATACTTTTGGAACAGCCTTGCCAGGAGCTGCTGGGTTTTTGGTTAACAAGGTGAGAGAGTGGGTTCCTGGTGTATCTATCGAGTACCACAACCATAACGAATTTGGATTGGCCAATGCTGGCATGCTGGAGGCCGTTGCGGCTGGAGCGGATGTGGTTCATTCAGCGATGAATGGTCTTGGTGAGCGGACAGGAAACGCAGCTACGGAAGAACTGGCGGCGATGTTTGAGTTAATGGCAGGAGTAAAAACTGGCGTTGATTTAAGCAAACTAATGGATGTGTCTCTGCTGGTTGAGAATACATCAAGAAGGCCTGTTTTAGCTAACAAGCCGATTGTGGGGAGAGGACTCTTTGACGTTGAAACCGGGGTGGCCGCGGATTTGATCGTCAAGATGGAAGAAAAAGGGTTCGATATGTCAGTCTCGCCTATGGTGCCAAGCGTAGTTGGGCAGCCTCCCTCGGCTCTGGTGCTGGGCAAAAACAGTGGCAAGGCAACGATTGAGTTCTATCTGCATAAGAACAATAGGTCGGCGTCACCTGACCAGATAGATGAAATTGTTTCAAGGGTAAAATTTCAGGGACGCTTGCAGAGAACCTTATTATCCGAAACACAGTTTCTTGCAATTTGTGACAAGGTTCTGTAACACTCAGACGGCGTTCTAATCCTGCAGCATGAAGTCCGCAAGGAGCTAGTGGACTTTGTGCTAACCCTTTACTGTACAAGCAGGGTCAGTTGCTGAAAGTGGCAAGCACAGTGTTCAGATAGCGCAACCCCAGAGGGGTTGTAGCTAGCCGCTCATTTGGATCTCGTACTAGACCTCTGCTCTGCAGCTGCTGCCAGCGGTCGGCGATCCCCGTGAAGTCGAGGCCAGTGCGTTCTGGATAGTAGTCCGGTGGAACGCCGTCCACTAGACGCAGGGCGTTCATCATGAACTCCAGTGGCAGGTCACTGGCCTCTACGATATGGCTCCCTGCCAGCCAGTCGCCGTGTCGTTCCAGATAATCTGCCGGTGCCCGGGTCTTGCTGGTACGCAGCACGGTGCCTTGCTGGGAGACTTTGCCGTGGGCGCCTGCACCGATGCCCAGATAATCGCCAAAGCGCCAGTAGTTGAGATTGTGACGAGACTCCCGTTCTGGGGTTGTCCAGGCTGAAACCTCGTACTGGCGAAAACCCCCTTCCCGCAATAGCTGCTCACCAGACTCTTGGATGTCTCCCAGCACGTCTTCCTCGGGCAGTGTGGGTGGCCGTTTGTGAAATACTGTGTTGGGCTCGATGGTGAGTTGATACCAGGACAAATGGGTGGGGCCTAAATCCAGAGCAAGGGCCAGGTCTGCGAGGGCTTGGGCTGGTGTCTGCTGGGGCAGACCGTGCATCAGGTCGAGGTTGAAATTGTCGAACCCGGCACTGGTTGCGGCTTTGGCAGCGGCGATGGCCGCAGCGCGGTCGTGGATACGCCCCAGTCGCTGCAATTGGCTGTTGTTGAAACTCTGAATGCCGATGGAGAGACGGTTGACGCCAGCGGCGCGAAAGCCGGCGAAGCGCGCCTGTTCGACAGTGCCAGGGTTGGCCTCCAGGGTAATCTCTATATCCGGGGCAAAGCCGATACGGCGCTCGGCAGCATCGAGAATGGTGCCGATACCGCGAGGTGAAAACAGGCTGGGTGTGCCTCCGCCGAAAAAAATGGACTCCAGGGGGCGTCCCTGAACCCGCTCGAGCTCGGTTTCCAGATCTGCCAGCAGTGCAGCTAGATAAGCCTGCTCTGGAATCTCTCCGTTGGGTTCGTGAGAGTTAAAGTCACAATAAGGACATTTGCGCACACACCAGGGGATGTGCACATACAGAGACAGCGGTGGCGGAGCTGGAGTCAAGGCTGGCCCAGCTTGTCCAGCAGCTGTCGCATGGCCCGAGCGCGGTGGCTGAGAGTATTTTTCACTTCTCGTGGCAGTTCCGCTACGGTGCAGCCCTGTTCCCGCACATAGAACAGCGGGTCGTAACCAAAGCCCTGATCGCCTTTCGGCTTGGTGGTGATCACGCCCTCCCAGCTGCCCTGGCAAATCAGGGGGGTGGGGTCAGCGGCGTGACGCATAAATACCAACAGGCACTGGTAGCGGGCGGTGCGTTGCTCTTCGGGGACGCCTTTGAGCAGCTTTAGCAGGCGGTCATTATTGTCGGCGTCCTTGGCCTTGGGACCGGCGAAGCGCGCAGAGTAGATACCGGGGGCACCGTCGAGAAAGTCCACTTCGAGGCCTGAGTCGTCGGCGATGGCAGGGAGCCCAGTGACCCGTGCCGCGTGACGCGCCTTGATAATGGCATTTTCGACGAAGGTGAGTCCGGTTTCTTCCGCGTCGGGCACCTCAAAAGCAGATTGCGCCAGCACATCGATGCCGCGATCGGCAAGCAGATACTGAAACTCCTTGAGCTTGCCGGCGTTGCCGCTAGCCAGCACCACTTGGGAAACACTCACAACTTTGTCGTTACTGGTCATGGTAGAGTTTCCGGCTGAAGCTGAGAGTGCGCACTGGCTGGTCGGCTGTTTTTACCTGGACCCGGAAGGTGAGGGGGTCTTCCTTGTCGAAGCGGAACGGTGCCAAATAATATACCGACTCCCCTTCGCGAATCTCCACAAACTCCAGGGTCTGCTGTTGGGCGAGCAGGTTGGTTGCCGTACCGCTGACTTGGGCAGTTCTGCCTGCTGGCAGATCATCCACCACCACCGATATATTGATCAGGCCGCGGTCCCGCCCCCGGGTAATGCCGTAGGCGGCAGCCACTTCTGGCCTGATGAAGCTGCTGTTAAAGACACTGTAGTAGATCTTGGTGTTGCCGTACTGCTCGAAGGGTTTGTCATTGGCGAGGGCTGCGCCGGCCAGCCAGAGCAGGGCAAAGCCGAGCCAGACGGGGCGGCAGAGGCTGCGGGGAAAGATGGCGTTCATAAAGGTTCTCCAATTGGCGGCAGGCGTTACGGCGTCGTGGGTGGCGAGTTTTGGCTATCACTGGATGACAGTCCTGTGGGTGGCTTGCTCAAGTGATAAATGGCCGTCTGTGCGAAGAGATTAGGCCAAATTCCCATCAGTTGCTCGCTAACAGGATTGGAGGCAACGGTGGCGCGGTCGAGAATACGGATATTGAGATCGCGGCACAGTACCTCGAAATCTCTGATGGTGCAGAAGTGGATATTGGGTGTGTCGTACCACTGGTAGCTAAGCTGTTTGGTAACCGGCATACGCCCGCGCAGCCCCAGGTAGGCGCGAGCCTGGATATTACCGAAGTTTGGGAAGGTCACTACACACTCCTTGCCGACGCGCAGCATCTCCGCCAGGGTGCGGTCGGGGCGCAGCAAAGCCTGCAGCGAGTTGGTCATCACGACGGTGTCGAAACTGTCGTCCTGAAAGTGCCCGAGACCCAGGTTGATGTCGGTTTCGATCACGTTGACGCCTCGCTGGACACAGGCAGTGATGCGATCGGGGTCAATTTCCAGGCCGTAGCCTTCGATATTGTGACTGGCGGTGAGCGCCTCCAGCAGGGTACCGTCGCCACAGCCGAGATCAAGCACCCGGCTGGCGGGGCGAATCCAGTCTTTGAGGATCTCCAGTTCCACGCGCAGCATCAGGCACTCCTCATCCAGCATTCCTCAACAGTTGCTCGGACTCCCGGGCGACATTATCCATGTAGCTCTTGAAGACCGCCTCGTAGCGGGCATTGGGCAACAGAAAAGCATCGTGTCCCAGATTGGACTCGATATTAGCGTACACCACGTCGCGGTTGGCGGCGATCAGGGCATCGACGATCTCCCGCGAGCGCTCGGGCGAAAAGCGCCAGTCCGAGGTGAAAGAAATGACCAGGAATTTGCTCAACGCATGGCGAAATGCAGTCACCGGGTCGTCGTCGTACTCGCGAGCCAGGTCGAAATAGTCGAGGATCTTGGTCATCAGCAGGTAGGTGTTGGCATCGAATACCTCGGAAAAGACATCGCCTTGGTGGCGCAGGTAACTCTCCACCTGAAATTCGATGGGTTGCTCCATACCGCGTTCGAAGGTGCCCTGGCGCAGCTCGCGGCCAAAGCGGGTACCCATCAGCTCATCGGACAGGTAGGTGACGTGGCCGATCATGCGCGCCAGGGCAAGGCCCTGGCGGGGCAGGGTGTCGTGGCTCAGGTAGTCGCCGTCGTGAAAGTCGGGATCTGACTTGATGGCGCTGCGGGCGAGCTCATTGAAAGCGATGTTTTGGGCGCTGAGCTTCATGGCCGAAGCGATCACCACACAGTGGCGCACACGGTCAGGATATTCCAGTGCCCAGCGCATGGCGTTCATGCCTCCCAGGCTGCCGCCGACCACCGCTGCCCATTGATTGATGCCGAGCTTGGCGGCCAGCCGTGCCTGGCTGTGCACCCAGTCCCGCGCCCGCAGCGGGGGGAAGTCCCGCCCCCAGGGCTTGCCGGTGGCCAGATTTTCGGTGCGCGGCCCGGTACTGCCGTGGCAGCCGCCGATATTGTTGAGGGCCACCACAAAAAACCGGTTGGTATCAATCGCTTTGCCAGGCCCGATATAGTTGTCCCACCAGCCCGGCTTGCGGTCTTCCGGGCTGTGGTAGCCAGCTGCGTGGTGATGGCCCGACAAGGCGTGGCAGATCAGCACGGCATTAGTGGCAGCGTGGTTCAGCTCGCCGTAGGTTTCCACCATCAGCTGATAGTGAGGCAATACCCGCCCGCAGGCCAGTTCGAGGGGCTCCTCGAAGTGGATGGTGTGGGGGGTGACTAGGCCCACGGAGTTCGCGGGGAAAGGGGTTGTCATAAGGGCGATATTCTACCTGGAAAAATTGGGGGCTGAAGTCGGGGCAGAGGTTCACTCCACCGTGATAATCTTCAATGTATTGGTCGCTCCTGCCTTGCCCATCATATTGCCATAAGTACACAACACTTGGTCGCCAGTGTGGAGTCGACCATCGGCCTTGAGACGATCGATGATGTCCGCCAGCCGGCTTTTGGTGGTTGTGGTGCTGAGGTTGGCAGCCATCGGAATAACGCCACGGTACAGACACATGGCGCGCAATGCTACCGGGTGACGGGAGATGCCGTAGATAGGGATGCCCGAGCGGATACGCGACATCCACAGTGTGGTACTGCCGGACTCGGTCAGACAGAGGATGGCCTTCACTGGTCCGAGGTGGTTGGCGGTATACATGGTCGCCATGGCGATGGCTTCGTCAGTGCGCTGGAACTCGCCTTCCAGACGGCGACCCGTGTGATGGCTCGACGGCTGTTTCTCGGCGCCGAGGATGATCCGGGTCATGGCTTCGACCACTTTCACCGGGTGCTTGCCGGTCGCCGTCTCGGCGGACAGCATCACCGCATCTGTACCATCCAGCACCGCATTGGCAACATCGAAAACCTCGGCCCGGGTCGGCAGCGCGTTGTCGATCATGGTTTCCATCATTTGAGTGGCGGTGATCACAAAACGGTTGAGCTGGCGGGCGCGCTGGATCATTTTTTTCTGGATACCGATCAGCTCGGCGTCGCCGATCTCAACTCCTAAATCACCCCGCGCTACCATCACGCCATCAGAGGCGATGATGATGTCATCGAGAGCTTCATCGCTGGCCACGGCCTCGGCGCGCTCTACTTTAGCGACGATACGCGCCTTGCAGCCAGCCTCCTGAGCGGCCTGACGGGCAGTGCGGATATCATCGCCGGAGCGCGGGAAGGAGACGGCGAGGAAGTCCACCTCCAGCTCTGTTGCCAAGCGGATGTCGTTAAAGTCCTTGTCGGTGAGGGCCGGTGCCGACAGGCCCCCGCCGAGCAAGTTGATGCCTTTACCAGGATACAGAGTGCCGCCGTTGAGCACGCGGGTGACGATGCGACTGTCGGCCACCGATTCGATCAGCAGTTCCAGACGGCCGTCGTCCAGCAATAGGGTTTGACCGGGTTTACAGTCGTTGATCAGCGCCGGGTAGGTGACACCCACTTGAGTGTCGTCGCCAGCGTCGGCAGCGAGAGTGATGTCGAGCACAAACTGGGCACCGGGCACCAGCTTGGCGGCACCCTCAACAAAACCGGCAATGCGGATTTTGGGGCCCTGCAGGTCACCGAGAATTGCTACCTGGGTGCCGAGCTTGGCAGAGGCGGCGCGGATCCGCTCGCAGCGCTGGCGTTGTTCGTTGCTACTGCCATGGGAGAAGTTGAGGCGAAAGACATTGGCGCCGGCCTGGATCAGAGCCTCGATAGTGGCGAGATCAGAGCTGGCGGGGCCGAGGGTGGCAATGATTTTGGTACGCTTGAACATCCGCTGAAACCTTCTGGAGTCGGGTGTTTGAAGAGGCTGCTTCCCTGGCAGGAGAGCAGCGCGCACCATTGTAGCTGAGTAGATGACATTGTTGTGGCGTCTGGTGCTTAGTGCCCCTGTCAGCGAGGAAAACTGTCCGGCAGGGCCTTGAGGTCGGCGATATGCAGTGTTTTCTGCCGACTGCTGTGTCCCCGAACCACTGTGATCCGACTCTTCGCTACTCCCAGTGTCTTAGCTATGAAGCGGACAAGACGATCGTTGGCTTTGCCATCCACCGGAGGGGACGCTACCTGGACCTTCAATCGATCCCCGTGTACCCCGGCGATAGCGTCGCGAGAGGCACCGGGCTGGATATGGCACTGCAACACCAGCCCGTCGTCACGCTGCTCCACATAGACCATAAGCAGCTCAGAAACCCGGTACTGCCCAGCCCGGTAGGCGAGCGTAGTTGGCAGCGTGAGTCAGCAGAATGCGGCACATGTTGAGGACCAAAAACACGAAGATGGGCGACAGGTCGAGTCCACCGAGGTTGGGTACAATCTTGCGGAAGGGTGCCATCACCGGCTCCATCAACTGCCATAACAGGGCAATGGCCGGGTGCGGGTTGTGGGGGGCCACCCAGCTGAGAATGATGGCTGCCAGTAAACCGTAGATATAAATATTGATCAGCATCGACAGGATGCCGAGGAATCCCCACCACAGCACGAACAGAATGTTGAGCAGGGCGTTGCCATTGAGTGAGGCGGTAATCTGGATGGCCAGCCACTGAATCAGCAGCGCCAGGGCGACACTGGCAAAGTCGATATTGCGATGGGACGGAAACAGCTTGCGCAACGGATTGAGCAGCGGCGCGGTGGCCTTGTGGGCGAACTGGGACACCGGGTTGTAAAAGTCTGCCCGGCACAATTGCAGCAAAAAACGCAGCAGGACGATCACCAGATAAATGGTGGCGAGGGACTGAACCAAAAAGGTGCCCACCTCGGCAAAGGCATTCATGATCAGGCTCCTTCCTTCAGCGGCGCTGTGGCACTGAGTTCGCCGGCCATTTCCTGAGCGCGGTCGCGGGCAGCGGCCATGGCCTGGGCCACCAGGGCAGGCAGATCGCCAGCCATAAAGGTGTCGATGGCTTTTTCTGTCGTGCCTGCGGGCGATGTTACCCGCCGGCGCAGCTCGCCAGGGTCCACATCGCTGTGGGCAGCCATGGTGGCGGCGCCGAGGGCGGTTTGCAGAGTCAGTTGCTGTGCGGTTGCAGCGCTCAGGCCAAGGGCTTCGCCAGCACTTTGCATGGCTTCCATCAGCAAAAAGAAGTAGGCGGGGCCACTGCCGGATAAAGCGGTCACCGCATCGATTTCGGTTTCTGATTCAAGCCATACAACCAGGCCTACAGCGCTGAAGACTTGCTGTGCCAAGGTTTTTTGTTCAGCGCTGACCAGTGCTGAGGCGTGCAGGGCGCTGGCACCTTGATGTACCAGAGCGGGGGTGTTGGGCATACAGCGGACAATGGGAGTATCAGCTCCCAGCCATTGTTGCAGGGCAGCCACCGGTATGCCTGCGGCGATGGATACCACCACCGGGCGGTGACTGAGAGCCGGTGCGAGCGCGCTGGCCACCGTCTGCATCACCTGGGGCTTTACTGCCAACACCACGAGGTCTGCACCGCTGCAGGCGCTTTCATTGTCGCTGAATACCGTGATGCCAAAGTCGGCGGCAAGGGCGTCCCGCGCCTCTGCCAGCGGTTCACTGACACGAATGGCTGCAGGGGCAAAGCCTTTCTGCACCAGCCCGCCGATCAGGCTGCGGGCCATATTGCCGCCGCCGATAAAAGTGATAGTTGCTGTAGTCAAGAAGGGTTCTCCGCATTTGTGTTATGAGGGTTATCGCCTGGCTTGGGGCGCGCGCCGAACAGGGCGGTGCCGACACGGACCAACGTGGCCCCTTCCAGCACTGCCGCTTCGAGGTCGTCGGACATGCCCATGGACAGGGTGTCGAGTGAGGCCAGGGCCGGCGACAGGGTACGAAGATTAGCAAGCAGTTGGGCCAGATAAAAGAAGGATGTACGTTGTGTCTCGCTATTGGCAGCTGGTGCCGGAATGGTCATTAGCCCTCTGAAACGCAGGTTGGGCAGAGCGACCACCGCTTCTGCCAGGGCGGGCAGGGCAGCGGGGCTGACGCCGGACTTGCTGTCCTCGGCATCGATATTGACCTGGATGCAGACGTCGATGGGTCCGAGATGCGCAGGGCGCTGAGCACTGAGGCGCTCAGCGACTTTGAGGCGGTCGATGGTGTGAACCCAGTGGAAATGTTCAGCGATGGCGCGGGTTTTGTTGGACTGGATGGGGCCGATGAAGTGCCAGCGGATATCCAGGTCTGCGAGCTCAGCTATTTTTTCCAGAGCTTCCTGCAGGTAGTTCTCCCCGTAATCGTGGAGGCCAGCGGCAAACGCTTCGCGAATACAGGCGGCGGAGCGGGTCTTGCTCACTGCTACCAGGGTAATAGCAGCGGGACTGCGGTCAGCGGCACGGGCTGCGTCGGCCAGCCGCTGGCGCACCCGGTTGATGTTGCAGGCCATATTCGTCATATACTTGGCTACGTTTGCTCTCCGGTGGTCGGCAGTGCGATAACAACGGTTGGGAATTGATTCGATGGATATCACGGAATTACTGGCCTTCAGTGTCAAGCAAGGAGCGTCGGACCTTCACTTGTCGGCAGGGCTTCCCCCCATGATTCGCATCGATGGCGACATCCGGCGCATTAACTTGCCGCCGATGGAGCACAAGGAAGTCCATAGTTTGATTTACGAGATCATGAATGACAAGCAGCGCCGGGATTACGAAGAGTTTCTGGAGACAGACTTTTCCTTCGAAGTGCCGGGTGTGGCGCGTTTTCGGGTCAATGCCTTCAACCAGAGCCGCGGTGCCGGTGCCGTGTTTCGCACTATCCCCTCCAGAGTCCTGACCCTGGAAGACCTGGGGATGGGCAACATCTTTCGCGAAGTTGCACTCTTGCCTCGGGGGCTGGTGTTGGTCACAGGGCCGACAGGCTCAGGTAAAAGCACCACCCTGGCGGCCATGCTGGACTTCATTAATCAAAATCGCTACAAGCATGTGCTGACCATTGAGGATCCGGTCGAGTTTGTCCACGAAAGCAAAAAGTGCCTGGTCAACCAGCGCGAGGTGCACCGGGATACTCATGGCTTTAACGAGGCCCTGCGCTCGGCGTTGCGAGAAGACCCGGACATTATCATGGTGGGCGAGATGCGCGACCTGGAGACTATTCGCTTGGCTCTCACGGCGGCGGAGACGGGGCATCTGGTGTTCGGCACGCTGCACACCTCGTCGGCGGCGAAGACGATTGACCGCGTTATCGATGTGTTTCCGGCCGCGGAGAAAGCGATGGTGCGCTCCATGCTGTCGGAGTCTTTGCAGGCGGTGTTTGCTCAGGCATTGCTGAAAAAAATAGGCGGCGGCCGGGTGGCGGCCCATGAAATCATGATCGGTACTCCTGCCATTCGCAACCTGATTCGCGAAGACAAGGTGGCGCAGATGTACTCCGCCATTCAGACCGGTGCTGCCCTGGGAATGCAGACCATGGATCAGTGTCTGCACAAGCTGGTCAAGCAGAAGCTCATTACTCGCGAGGCGGCACGAGAACAGGCCAGGGTGCCAGACAGCTTTTGACACTGCTGGCCAAGATCGCGCTGCGCTTGGTTCAGGGGCTGATTCCGCAACTGTTGTCTGCCAGCCAGGTCTCCAGGATGACCTGGGCGGCGACATCGTCTACCGGGTGGTCGCGGTAGCTGTCTCGATAGCCGCTGCGCGATTTGGCCTCCCGTGTCGACAGGCGCTCGTCCACCATGATGACCTGCAGACCGAAGCGGCCGTGCAGGCGGCGGGCGAATTTTCTGGCGCGCAGGCAAAAATCACTTTCACTGCCGTCCATATTGAGCGGCAGGCCTACCAGTAGGGTGTTGGGGCGCCACTCACGGATTAACTGCTCTACTACAGACCAGTCCGGCTGGCCGTCGCGGGCCTTGAGGGCCACCAGAGGGGTGCCCGTGGCGGTGAGGGTCTGGCCCACGGCGCAGCCGATACGACCGAGACCGTAGTCAAAGGCCAGCGCCGTGCGAACGGGCTGGCCGTCAGGCATGCCCCACCTGGGGGCTCAAGCGGTCGAGATCTACCCCGATGCGGGCAGCAGTAGCCCGTGCCCGCTCGGGGAACGGGGTGGCGAAGATGATGTCGGGATCGGCGGGGATGGTGAGCCAGGCATTGTCGGCCAGCTCTTGCTCCAGTTGGCCGGGTCCCCAGCCCGCGTAGCCGAGAGTGATATAGCTGTCGGCAGGCCCTTCGGCGCGGGCGATATCGATAATGATATCGCGAGAGGCGGTGATGCTTATGTCGGGAGACACTTCTACCGTCGACTCCCAATGGCGATCAGCACTCTTGTGCAGTACAAAGCCGCGCTCCTGCTGGACGGGCCCCCCCGACAGCAAGGGGCGGCGACCAATATGGTCGGGGTACTCCACCGCCAGATCCTCGAATACCCGGCTCATGGGAACATCGATGGGCTGGTTGATGACCAATCCCATGGCGCCATCCTCATTGTGCTCGCAGAGATAGATTACAGCACGGGAAAAGCGCGGATCCTGCAGTCCGGGCATGGCTAGCAGCAGCTGATTTTTCAGAGACAGAAAGGGTTTTTCCACCATGGCCATCACTCCTCTGCAGTAGCTGGGGTCTACTGTCAGTATTGGGGCGGATAGTCAGTATTACAAGGTAGATTGAAGCAGAGGGGTTTTTGGGCCCCTCTCTTCACCCGGCGCAGGCGGGGATCAAGTCCGCTGATCGAGGTGCCTGGCAATCACATCCATCAGTTGGGCGCCAATGCCGGTATTCTGCGCGGCGTCGATTTCCCGTGCGCAGGTAGGGCTGGTGACATTAATTTCTGTCAAGAAGTCACCGATGACGTCGAGCCCAGCCAGGAGTATGCCTTTCTCGCGCAGCACGGGGCCCACGGCAGTGGCGATCTCTCGATCGCGAGGGGAGAGGGGCTGTACCACGCCGCGTCCACCCGCTGCCAGGTTGCCGCGGCTTTCACCGGCGGCGGGAATGCGCGCCAGGCAATAGGGGATCGGCTCACCGTCCACCATCAAGATGCGCTTGTCGCCAGCACTGATGGCCGGGATGTACTTCTGGGCCATGATGGTGCGGGTGCCGTGGTGGGTGAGGGTCTCAAGGATGACGCTGAGGTTGGGATCGCTTCCCTTGACCAGAAAAATCGCTGCACCACCCATGCCGTCCAGGGGCTTGAAGATGACTTCGCCATGGGTGGCATGGAATTGGCGCAGCCTGGCCGGGTCGCGGCTGACCAGCAGCGGGGGCGTGAATTGAGGGAACTGGGTGGCGAACAGCTTTTCATTGCAGTCTCGCAGGCTGCGTGGTCTATTAACCACCAGGGCGCCTTCGCGCTCTGCCATCTCAAGGATGTAGGTGGCATAAAGGAACTCGCTGTCGAAAGGGGGGTCCTTGCGCATCAAGATCACGTCCAGCTCGGCGAGGGGGCGCTCGCGGCGTTCGCCGAGGTTGAACCAGTGCTGCGGGTCGTCGAAGACTTCGACGGGCGCCATGGTGGCGACGGCGCGGCCCTCACTGATGGCCAGATCGCCGAGCTCCATGTACTGGAGCTGCCAGCCGCGCTGCTGGGCGGCCAGCATCAAGGCGAGAGAAGTGTCTTTTTTGACGGCGATGGACTGGATTGGGTCCATCACCACGCCGACGGAATAGGTCATGGGGCTGAGTCCTTGTGTGGAGCCGGTTTCATCGGCTGGTTTGCGCTTTGATGATACAGGATAATAGGGGCTGGCTGGGAGGTCGTGCCAGGCCTGCCGCTGGGGAAAGCCTAAGGCCCCAGAGAATGACAAGCAACCAAGGGTGAAGTGGAGATGGAGCTAAAGCTAGATGGCCTCAAAGTGATGGTCATCGACGACAGCAATACGATTCGCAAGACGGCGGAAACTCTGCTCAGCAAAGCGGGTTGTCAGGTCATCACTGCCACTGACGGCTTCGACTCGCTGGCCAAGATCGCCGATCATGAGCCTGACTTGATCTTTGTGGACATCATGATGCCGCGGCTCGACGGTTATCAGACCTGCGCGCTCATCAAGAATAACAGGCAGTTTCGCCACACGCCGGTGATTATGCTCTCCAGCAAGGACGGTTTGTTTGACAAGGCCAAAGGCCGCATTGTCGGGGCCGATGATTACCTCACCAAGCCGTTTGGTAAAAATGAGCTGTTCGAGGCCTTGGCCAAACATGCTTTACGAGACAGTGCACCGGCTACGGAACCGGTTTCTGGTTGAGGGCTATTGGGCGACTGCCGCTACAAGCTCAAGCGAAAATGAGGACACTCCATGACGAAAATCCTGATTGTCGATGATTCCCCCACGGAGATTCACAAGCTCAAGACCATTCTCGCCAGGCACGGTCACGATGTGTTAGTGGCTGACTCCGGCGAGTCTGGTGTCAGCCTGGCCAGGCAGGAGCTGCCCGATGTGGTGCTGATGGATATCGTTATGCCCGGCATGAACGGTTTCCAGGCCACGCGCCAGCTCACTAAGAGTAAAGAAACCAGCCATATTCCGGTGATCATTGTCACCTCCAAAGACCAGGAAACCGATCGTATGTGGGGGGCGCGCCAAGGTGCCAAGGCTTACCTCACCAAGCCGGTCAGCGAAAAACAGCTGTTGTCGGCGATCGAGCAGGTGGCAGGCTGAAACCCATACCCAGGAGAGCTCGTTGAGCACTGACAAGCAAGCTGCCAAGGCGTACTGCCAGCTGGCCGAGCTGGCTCGGCGCTACGCCGATAAGGCGCGCAGCCTGCCGGCACAAAGCGATGTCGTCCCCACCCGAGGTGCAGTGTGTTTTCGTCTGCTGGGGCAACCGTTGGCCGTGCTTCTCGAGGAGGTAAGCGAAGTCGTTGAGGTGCCTCCTTACACCCGTCTGCCGGGAGTCAAGCAATGGGTCCGAGGCATTGCCAATGTGCGAGGCAAGCTGATTCCCATCATTGACCTGGCCCGTTTTTTGGGGGGCCGTCTGCAGGCTGTACCGCAACGTCAGCGGGTATTGTTAGTGGAGCAAAACGGCATAGCTGCCGGGCTGATTGTCGACGAAGTGCTGGGGGCAAAGTATTTTCGAGTGGACGCCTACTCGGAGCAGAGACAGGGGATTCCGCCGTCATTGGCGCGGTTTGTGTCGGGGATATTTCTTGCCGATAAATTTCTTACCGATAAAGAGTGCTGGGCACTCTTCAGGCCAGAGGCGCTGCTTGGGTATGACGAGTTCCTCGCGGTGAGCGTCACCAAATCCATTTCCGATAGCAATGAGATAAACGGCACTATGCCGGGAGAGATACATGGGCCGGGAGAGATACGTGGTTAGTACAAAAAACAGTAAACAGAACGTCAGTCGACTGATGTTATTGCTGTCGGGGCTGTTTGTTGCCCTTATGGCTTTTGTGATCTTTAACCTGACCGTGGTTTTTATTGACGCCGCCCAGGATCGCCAGAACTTGGGACATGTCGCAGAGTTGCGGGCATTGTCCTATCGCCTGGCGGGGTTGACGCGCGATGCCACCAACGGCGAGAAGGCGGCGTTTACAGAGTTGCGCTCGGTCGTCGACCAGATGGACTCCAGCTGGAGCCAGTTGCGAGATGGCGGGGGTGAACTGCCGGCGGGTAGTTTGGCAGCATTCGAATCCTCTTTTGCCAGTATCCGCGCCGAGGCCGGTGAGATTCTGGAGGGGCAAGAGACTATTCTCTTCCTCCACGACGTGGTCAGTACCCTCAACGGCCGGTTGCCACAACTCCAGGAACAGCATGCTCAGGTGGTCGATATATTGCTCAGCGGTCGTGCGCCTGCTGAGCAGGTGGCGGTGGCGCAGGCCCAGTCCTGGCGGGCCGAGAGAGTAGGGCGTAATGTCGACAAGATGCTCGCCGGTGGTATTGATGCTGAAGCCGCGGCCGAGCAGTTCAACCGCGATGTCAATCGCTTTGGGCGTGTTCTCGAGGGTATGAAGAATGGCGATGCCGATCTCGCTATCAGCCGTGTGACTGACAGTCGTGCCCTTGAACACCTGCAGCAGATCAGCACTCAGTTTGCATTCGTGAGCAACTCGGTTCAGAACGTTTTCGATGCTACCCCGGCGTTATTTCGCGCGCGCCAGGCCTCTGATCGTGTTATCGACCAATCTCCCCAGCTGTTGGGCTCCATCAACGGCTTGGGCGAAGCTATTGCTGCGTTGCCAGCCAACCGCGCACTCTCCAACGGCTCTGCGCTGGTGACAGGACTCCTGGCCCTGGCTCTGCTAGCGTTGATCGGACTGCGGGCCTACGCCAATACACGCCGCAACCTGCGCGAAACAGCCGAAGCGAATGACAAAAATCAGCGTGCTATTCTGCGGTTGCTGAACGAAATCGAGGGTATCGGTGATGGTGATTTATCGGCTGAAGCGACGGTAACGGAGGACTTTACAGGTGCTATTGCCGATGCCATCAACTTCGCCATCCACCAGTTGCGCGACTTGGTGGCACGCATTCAGGACACCGCTGAGAATGTTTCGGCGGCTGCCAATGAAACCCGCGCCACTGCGTTACAGCTGGCGGATGCGTCGGAATACCAGGCCCGTGAAATTAGCGACGCTTCGGCGGCGATCAACGAAATGGCCAGTACGATCGATCACGTGTCTGCCAATGCTGCCAAATCTGCTGGTGTCGCCGCGCGCTCGGTAGCTATTGCCACCAATGGGGCTGAAGTGGTGCAGGGCAACGTACGCGGCATGGATACCATTCGCGAACAGATCCAGGATACTTCCAAGCGCATCAAGCGCCTTGGCGAAAGCTCCCAAGAGATTGGCGATATCGTATCGCTGATTTCCGATATTGCCGACCAAACCAATATCCTCGCACTCAATGCCGCTATTCAGGCGGCCATGGCGGGCGATGCCGGACGTGGTTTCGCCGTCGTTGCCGATGAGGTTCAGCACCTGGCCGAACGCTCGGCTGGTGCTGCCAAGCAGGTGGCGAGTTTGGTGAAAGCAATTCAGAGCGATACTAACGAGGCGGTATCCTCAATGGAGCAAACCACTGCTGAAGTGGTCAAGGGTGCCCAGCTGGCACACGATGCCGGCAGTGCTCTGGAAGAGATTCAGACAGTATCCGCTACCTTGGCTGAACTGATTCAGGATATTTCCTCCGCAGCTCGCCGTCAGGCCATTTCTGCCGGCCAAATATCCACAACTATGAATGTGATCAGTGGAATTACCAACCAGACTACCGCCGCTACCAACAGCACCGCCGCATCAGTTGGCGAACTGGCTGAGATGGCGGTAGAGCTGCGCGAGTTTGTGGCCGGTTTCAAGCTACCCGGTGATACGGTTCCCAGAGCAACCGTAAGCCCCGTGTCGCCGAGCCTGGTGGAAACTCTCGCTGCGCTTGAGCAACAGGAGAGGACGCAGAGAGAACAGCAGACTGCAGTCGTATCCGCCAATGCTGGAGAGCCACAAATGGCTGCCGTCGACCTCGATGAGTTCAGTATTAATGAGCCGCAGCAGCGGGGAGTCTGAGCAACCGCTGTAGTGAGGGACCATGGTTTGTCGACGAAAAAGGAGCTGGCGCTATGCTGATGGATTGCCCCACTTGCTCCCTGACAATGGGGTATCGCTGTGAAAAGCCGTGACACAACACAGGGGCTGGACAAGCTGACAACGACCGCCGAGGCCGAGGGTAGCGACCCGGATATCCGCCAGATCTTTGTCGAAGAGGCGCGTGAAGTACTCGACAAACTGGCCAGGTATTTCGCCATCTGGGTGGCAGAGCCTACTCAGAGTGAGGCGCTGGCAGAAAGTCGCCGGGCTTTCCACACCCTCAAGGGCAGTGGCCGGATGGTCAACGCCGCTGCTATTGGAGAGCTTTCCTGGGCGCTGGAAAACCTGCTCAACCGGGTGATGGAGGGTCGAGTGGCAGCAACTCCAGCTCTGGTGGGCTGCATTGAGGAGGCAATTGCGATTTTGTCAGACATGGTATCTGCCTTTGAGCAACAGCAACCTTATGTTGATGAGAAGCGTCTCGCCCTTCTCGCTGGCAAGGTTGAGCAGCTCGCTACAGGTGGATCTATGGAAGATAGTATTCGTCGTGAATTCGTGGCGGGGACCGCGGTAGAAAGTGGGCTGGACGATGAAGATCGTCAGCTGTTGGAGATATTCACGCGCGAGGCTCAATCCCACTTGGCGGTAGGGCGCCAATTTATCGCTGTTCAACGCGCTAAGAAAACTTTCCTGGATCCTCCGTCGGCCCAGTTGCAAGGGGCGCTGCATACTCTCAAGGGCAGCGCCCATATGGCGGCCATTGAGCCGCTAGCGGAGCTAATCAGTGCGCTCGAGCGTTTTATGCGCGACATGCTCAACTTCCAGGTGGCGGTAGATGCCGATATCCTCGATCTGCTGGCAGACACCATTGATTTTAGTGAACAAATAATATTTCAGCTCGGTGCCGGCCACAGCCGTGTCGACGGGCAGGGGGCGAAGCAGGTCGAATTGCTGGCACGCATCACCCAATTGCGTGAGTCCACCCTGGGTGCCGATAAAAATAGTGTCGACCGGCTGCCTGTGGAGCCTGTCTTCCTGCAGCGACTAATGGTCGACGGTATGCAGAATGTGCTCGATGTCGAGCATATTCTGGAACAATGGCAGAACGAGTCCTCCTTCGATAGACGCATTTTTGCTGCCCTGGCTTGCGAGCTCGCAGAGTTGCAGAGCGGTGCCCAAAAGGCGGGTTGTACGTCTTTAGAGACTTTGGCCGGTCGACTGAGTGATTGCTACGACCAGCTGGCAGTAAAACAAACTTCTGCCAGCGATGAGCTAGTGAAAACATTGGCGGGGGCCCACGAAACACTGCTCCATATGATGGATGCAATTGCTGCCCATCAAGAGCTGGTTGAGGCTGACAGCGCTGAGCTCGAAGCACTGGCAACCCTCGCACAGTTGCTGGCCGGCGATGAGTCTTTGGGATATGACCTGGCACAGCGCATCGAGGAGATTGCTTTGCCCGCTGATCGCGACGACGAAATCATCAAGCTGTTTCTGGAGGAGGCGGGCGAACTGTTGGAACGTATGGATCAGGCGTTCCAGCGGTGGCGGCAGAGCCCTGACAGCCACCGTCAGCCCGACTCGATAAAGCGCTCGCTGCATACATTCAAGGGCGGCGCCGGCATGGCGGGCCTCACTGTACTCAGGGCAATCAGCCACGAACTGGAGTCATTGGTTATCGCCAGTGAGAACACGGTGGCCACAGGCAATGTGGCACCCATTGCGACGATGTGGCGCTATTACGATGCTTTGGCCAGCGGTGTGGAGCGGGTGCACAAGGCTTTCTACGCGCCAGCCAAGACCCAGTCAGCTCCTGTTGTCGAGAAAGCTCCTGGCGAAATCGTTGCTGTCGAAACGGTTCTTGGGGAGGAAGTGTCCGGACTTCAGCCCGTGAATACTGGGACGGGTATCGACGAGAGAAATACCGATACGCTTGTTCCTTTTGTGGGTGCCAGCCGTAGTTTAGATCCGCCAGGCGCTCTCGCTGGTCACCAGAGGGATACCTCGCAGGAGATTGTCAGGGTGTACGCGTCGGTGCTCGACAGGCTTGTCAACCTCGCCGGGGAAACCAGTATTTTCCACAGCCAGATTGCGCAATCCGGCAGCGAGTTTATGCGCACACTGGGGGAAATGGATGTCATTATTCGTCGTCTGAACGATCAGGTGCGCCGGCTGGATATCGAAACCGATGCCCAGGTGATGTTCTGTCGTGAGCAGTTCGAGTCTGTCGCGACTACAGAGGGCTTTGATCCGCTGGAAATGGATCACTATTCACAGCTGCAGCAGTTGTCGCGCAGCTTGCTGGAGTCTGCCTCCGACCTCCACGACCTGCGAGATATGTTGGCGAATAAGTCCCGCGCTGTGGAATCCTTGCTGCTACAGCAGTCACGCACCCACAGTGAGCTTCAGGAAGACCTGATGAGCACTCGTCTGGTTCCATTCTCGGGGGTGGTGCCGAGGCTGCAGCGAATCGTGCGCCAGGTGGGCAATAGCCTCGGTAAACAGGTCAACTTGCACTTGGAGCGAGTTGAAGGAGAAATGGACCGCACTATTCTTGAGCGTATCGTGCCGTCACTCGAGCACATGATCCGCAATGCTGTCGACCATGGCATCGAGAAGGCCGGGGAGCGCCGGGCATTGGGTAAGCCGGAGGCAGGTACCCTTACCCTGAGCCTCGACCGAGAGGGGAGCGATATCCTGATCCGCTTGGCCGATGATGGGCGTGGCCTCGACGTTGCAGCCATCCGCATCAAGGCGGTCGCAAGTGGCTTGATCGCGGAAAACAGCGTCCTCACTGATCATGAGATCCAGCAATATATTTTTACCCCGGGTTTTACCACGGCTGATGAGGTTACGCATATTTCTGGCCGCGGTGTGGGGATGGATGTGGTGAGCAGCGATATTCGCCAGCTTGGTGGGTCAATCGCCATTGATAGCCAGCGAGGTCTCGGTACCGAATTTATTGTGCGGCTGCCTTTTACGGTATCTGTAAATCGTGCATTGCTGGTCGAGGCTGGCGATGATCTCTATGCGTTACCTCTCCACTCTATCAGCGGGGTGACTCGCATTGCTGTCCATGACCTGCGGCGCTTCTATCAAGATCCACAGCTACGCTTCCAGTATGGAGGTGAAGAGTACGAAGTGCGCTACCTGAGCAGCCTGCTGTCGGCAGAGCTATGTCCCCGTTTGGATGTGACTCAAGGTCGCCAGTCGCCAGTGGTGCTGATCCGCAACGAGGGCCATAACTACGCTGTGCAGGTGGATAGCCTGATTGGCAGTCGCGAAGTGGTGGTAAAAGCACTTGGTATGCAATTTAGTCAGGTGCCGGGCTTGTCGGGCGCTACCGTGCTGGGAGATGGTCGGGTGGTGGTTATTCTCGATCTTCAGGCGTTGCTGACTGACCAGCTGTTGATGGCTCCAGCACTGGCTGAACCCCGGGGCTATAAGGAAGACAAGGGTGGTGTTCCCACCGTGCTGGTAGTGGATGATTCTGTGACGGTGCGCAAAGTGACCGGGCGCTTTCTGGAGCGGGAGGGCTACCGCGTGATCACTGCTAAAGACGGTGTTGATGCTATGGCGGTGTTACAGGACAAAATTCCCGATATCATGCTGTTGGACATCGAGATGCCGCACATGGATGGCTTCGAGGTCGTGCGACTGGTGCGCTCTACGCCACGCTTGCAAAGTCTGCCGATAGTGATGATTACTTCCCGCACCGGAGACAAGCACAGGGAGCGCGCCTTGGCTGTGGGAGGCGACCACTATCTCGGTAAGCCCTACCAGGAGGACGAATTACTGGCGGTGGTACAGCAGCTGCTCGATGTGGAGCCTCGGCTGGACAATGGCTGATAGGTTGGTGTTATACGCTGGCACTGAGCCTGTTGCTGGTCGTTAGTCTAGGAGGCGAATTGATTAGAGGAGCGTTGATAAACCGTGAGGCAAGCTTGTGAAGCCGTTGCGACAGAATCCTGATACTTTACCCGCCAGCATTAGCTGCTTGGTGCTACCTCTGACAGACCGCAAGTTGCTGGTGCCGAACACTGCTGTGGCCGAAGTCCTGCTCAGTAGCGAGGAACCGCAAAGGATCGACCATGCCTTGTGCTACGGCTGGATAACCTGGCGAGATCAACGTTTACCGCTCATTTCCCTTGAAGTAGTGCTGGGCAGCCACCGCCCGGTTCTTGGAGACAGCTATCGAATCGCTGTGTTCAACACTATTGGACCTAGGGCCGAAAAGGGCTTTTTTGCCGTCCGCCTTGGTGCTATTCCACAATCGATTCAGGTGACGCAGAGCGGGGTATTTGAGGAAGCTACCGCCAGCCGTTTGCTGATGGCAGCTGTGGTGGATAACGAGCGGCTGTGGGTTCCGAATTTGGAGCTTGTTGAAGCGGAGATTGCCGCCCTGCCATCGTAGCTGAGGCTCCTTTGCTGGAGCCACGGCTCGTGAGCCATGACTTCAGCGAGCTAGCAGCTATTTTAGAAAGCTATTTATTGCAAAGAGCTCTTTATTGCAAAGAGCTATAGTTTATTTCAGCGAGCTATAGTAAGCCGCCAAATCAGCTATATCTTCATCGCTGAGGTTGGCAACCATAGGAGCCATGGTGGGGTCCGTGCGTACACCATCCCGGAAAGCCTTGATCTGCTTTGCCAGATAGGCCTTTTTTTGTCCTGCCAGGTTGGGCCAAATCTCCGCAGCACTGATACCGGCGGGGCCGTGACACGCAGAGCACACAACAGATTTGGCCTTGCCGGCCTCGATATCACCGGCAAATAGTGGGGAGGACGCGGCCAGGGCAAACAGGCCGGCACCTATCAGGGAAGCAATTTTCATAAATAATGGTCTCCAAGGTGGCGCGATGCCAGTCAAGGAAAGCTGGTTAGCGCCGGTTAACAAAAGGTAGTTCTGGATGAGGGGTGTTACTCAATCCCCAACGATTTGACGAAAATCTTCGAGTTGCGCTGGAAGTTGTACAGTTCCTTCTTCTGCGCGGGCAGGTCATCCAGTGATGCCGTTTCAAAACCGTGCTCCTGGAACCAGTGAGCGGCACGGGTCGTGAGCACAAAAAGCCGTGTCAGCCCCTGACTGCGCGCTTGCTTCTCAATCTGGGTCAGCAGGCGGGAAGCCAGGCCGCGATCACGGTAATCCGGGTGCGTAGCGACACAAGCCAGCTCAGCGGAGCAGTGGTCGGTAAAGGGGTAGAGAGCGGCGCAGGCCACAACGACGTTTTCGGCGTCGACCACAAGGGTAAAGCGGGAAATTTCTGTTTCCAGCAGCTCCCGCGAGCGTTTCACCAGCACCCCGGCCTCTTCGAGGGGGGTGATCAGGTCGAGTAGTCCAGCGATGTCTTCGATAGTGGCACTGCGGATGACTTCGTTGCCATCATGTAACAATAGTGTGCCCTCGCCCTCGCGGGTAAACAGCTCACCCAATAGAGCACCGTTTTTCTGGTAGCTGATGATATGGGCGCGCGGCACACCGCGCAGGCAGGCAAGATTAGCCGCCTCCAGCAGATTGCACAGTAGCTGCTCGCCAGCTTCCCGTAGCGGCGACAGGTGCTGCTTTACATCGGGCAGGGACAGAATGCGAACCAGGTCGCCGTTTGGGCCGGGCACGCCGGACTCGGCGGAGAACAGGACCAGTTTCTCTGCCTGCAGAGCGATGGCCGTCTGGGTGGCGACATCCTCGTAGGTCAGGTTGAAGGCCTCGCCTGTCGTGGAATAGCCCAGCGATGAGAGCAGCACAATAGCGCCGTCCTCCAGCTGGCGCTCAATGCCAGTACGATCAATGCGCCGCACTTCGCCACTGTGGTGAAAATCCACCCCATTGCGTACGCCGAGCGGTTTGGCAGTGATGAAATTACCACTCACCACCCGCAAGCGAGCACCGTGCATGGGGGAGTTGGCCAGCCCCATAGACAGCAAAGCCTCGATGCCAATGCGGGTGTTGCCCATGGCATCCCGGACGCAGGCCATGGTGGGTTCGTCGCTGATGCGGGTGTTGTCCTCGTAGCGCGGGGCAATCTGCGCCTTGGCCAGGTGCTCGTCGATTTGTGGTCGTGCGCCGTGGACCAGCACGATGCGAATTCCCAGCGAGTTAAGTAGCGCTATGTCTTGCACCACATAGGGAAAGTTGTCGTGCATCACTCCATCGCCGCCGATGGCGATGACAAAGGTTTTGCCCCGGTGAGTATTGATATAGGGCAGGGTTTCGCGGAAAAACTTGACGTGGTCGATCATGGCAGCCCCGGGTGTGTTCAGGCGCTGATTATAAGGCAAGGCTGTAGGGGTGCCAGTAGCTAGCGCGGCATAGACGATTTATAAAAGCAGCTTTCTATAAGGAATGTCTATAAACAATAGTGTCGTATCAACGCCCTGAGCGTCTCCACCATGGGATTGATGCGCTCCAGCGCCAGGTACTCGTCCGGCTGGTGGGCCTGGTCGATATCGCCGGGGCCGAGCACCACCACGTCCATGCCCAGTTCGTGCAGGTAGGGTGCCTCGGTGGCGAAGGCTACGGTTTCGGCGCTGTGGCCAGTGAGTTTTTCGCATACCGCCACTAGGTCGGTGGTGTTGGCGGCGCTGAAGGCGGGCACCTGGTAGTGGCTGAGAGTTACCTGAGTGCCGGCGTGCCCACCGAGAGGTAGCAAACGCCTTTCCAGCAGAGCCTGCAGTTCGCTCATGTCCATGCCCGGTAGCGGGCGGATTTCAAAACCCAGTTCACAGTGTCCACAGATACGGTTGGGATTGTCGCCACCGTGTACGCAGCCGAGATTGAGGGTGGGGTAGTCGACGGCGAACAGGGGGTCGCGATAGCGGGCTTTGAGTTCTTGTTGCAGGCCCATGAGCTCGGTGAGTACCTGCTGTAAGGTATGCATGGCATTGGCACCGAGGGCGGGGTCGCTGGAGTGCCCGGAGCGGCCCTGAATCACGAGCTTTTCCACCATGATGCCCTTGTGCATATTGATGGGCTTGAGGCCGGTGGGTTCGCCGATCACGGCGCAGCGAGCCCGGGGTACCCCGGCCTCGACCAACGCCCGGGCGCCAGCCATGGAGGATTCTTCATCGGCGGTGGCCAGAATGATCAGGGGCTGTTGCAGATCCTTGGCGGTGAAGCTCCGCGCCGCCTCGATGGCGAGAGCAAAAAAGCCCTTCATATCGGAAGTCCCGAGGCCATAAAAGCGGTTGTCGCGCTCAGTAAGGGCAAAGGGATCGTGCCGCCACAGGTTGTCGTCGCAGGGCACTGTATCGGTGTGGCCGGACAACACCAGGCCGCCGGGGCCGCTGCCGAGAGTGGCGATCAAGTTGGCCTTGCGCGGATCTGCCAGAGGCATGATTTCCGTGCGAAAGCCAGCATCCGTCAACCAGCTGGCCAATAGGTCGATGACTGTGCGATTGCCTTGATCGACAGATGGCAGCACGCTGCTGATGGAGTTGGCGCCGATCAGGGCTTTGAGCATTTGCGGAATGTTCATGGCTGAAGTCTAGGCTGCCTGCCTTGCAATTACTATGGTCTGTGCAGAAAAATGGCGCTGTCGCCGCCGTAACAATATTCTGTTTGTTGGGTCTGCCATGTCCATGGCAATTGGGGCATACTCAGCACCGTTCATAGGCCGCTCTGTTCTAATCGTCCTATGACAATAAACAATAGCGCATAAGATAAACCTAAGAGGTATCAACCCATGAGCCAACGCAATTATGTTGTCGTGCCTGAGTCGGATCGCGCGGCTATTCTCGACCTCATCAGTGCTTATACTCGCTTTTTTGATGATATGGCCATGGATGAAATGGCTCAATTATTTACGCAGGACGTTCGAATTCTTCCCAATCTTGGGCCAGCCCTGCCAGAAGTGATCGAAGGCCGTGGCGCAGTCCGAGACTTTTACACTGCGGCTCGCCAGCAAACGGCGGACAGTGGCCTCCAGCCCCGGCATTTCTCCACCAATCCGCTGTTTAGTGAAAGCAGCGCAACAGCGGCCAGGTTGAGTATCAATATGCTCTATTCAGAGTTTGACCAGGCCAGCCGAGCTACGGCGGTCAAGCTGGCTGGCCGTTATAGCTTCGCCGTCAAAAAAGTAGACGGCGAATGGTTTATCGAGGAGGTATCGATTGGCTACGACTTGTAACTCGCCTGTTAGAGTTGCAGCGCCTTGATTTCCAGGTATTCGTGCAGGCCGTAGGGTCCCAGCTCGCGGCCATTGCCCGACTGTTTGTAACCGCCGAACGGGGCCAGTGCATTGAACTGACCGCCATTGACTGAAACCTGCCCCGTTCGCAGTTGTAGTGCGACACGCTTTGCACTCTCTGCATCGCCAGCCCAGACTCCGCCAGACAGACCGAATTCGCTGTTGTTAGCAATGGCTATGGCTTCTTCTTCAGAGTCTACCGGCATGATCGCCAATACCGGACCAAAGATCTCCTCTTTGGCAATGGTCATATCGGGAGTCACGTCAGCGAAAATCGTTGGCTGTACATAAGCCCCTCGTTCGCAGCCGGGTGGTGGCTCCAGGCCGCCGGCCACTATGCGGGCGCCTTCCTCAAGACCCTTGTGGATAAATGACAGAACCGATTGTTGCTGGGCTTGCGACACCAAGGGTCCCATGTGAGTGGTCTCGGCGGTAGGGTCCCCTACTACGACTCTTTCGGCAGCCGCACAGGCTAGAGCAATTACTTCCTCCTGACGGGCGCGAGGTACTATCAATCGGCTCAGTGCTGCGCAAACCTGGCCACTATTGAGAGTAATACCAGCACCTTCCACTGCGGCGGGTACCGCCTGATCCAGAGGGGCACCATCAAGAAGAATGCAGGCTGACTTTCCGCCGAGCTCCTGAGTCACCCGCTTGATAGTGGGGGCGGCGAGTTGTGCCACTCTGATACCTGCATTGGTGGAGCCAGTGATAGAGACCATATCCACCGCCGGGTGGCTACAAAGGCGCTCACCCACGGTGCGGCCAGGCCCTGGAACGATGTTGAAGACGCCCGCCGGCAAGCCTGCTTTATGAACGAGCTCAGCGAAAGCAAAAGCGGTCAAAGGGGTTTCAGAACTGGGTTTTAGCACCACGGTGCAACCCGCGACGAGTGCTGGTGCCAGTTTGGCCACGATTTGGTGTAAAGGAAAATTCCAGGGAGTAATAAAAGCACACACACCGACAGGGTCGTGGTGGATTTCGGAGTTGCCGATAGTTTCTACAGGGCGGCTGGCGAACTCTCTGCCAATATCTACATAGCTGGACATTACCCCGACGCCGAGCCCTAGCTGTACTTGTCTGGAGAGATTGATGGGGGAGCCCAACTCAGCGGTGACAATATGGGCCATGTTCTCGGCATTTTCTGCAATCGCGGCAGCGAGTTTTTCTACATAATCGACTCGTTTCGCAATGGGAGTGGCTGCCCAGGCAGGAAAGGCCTTGGCCGCAGCATCGACAGCGGCATCGGCGTCGTCAATAGTGGCGAGGGGGACTTTGCCCGCCAGTTCCAGGGTGGCAGGGTTAATCACGTCGAGCCACTCGCCGCCGGTGGACGCAACCCAGTGGCCACCAATATAGAGCTTGTCAAAAACCTTCATGTGAAATGTCCTCGTAGAGAGATGCTGCCGGCTTGTTTATATGACTGATTGGTCATATCTTGTTGCTGTGGAGTCCCAGTGTCAATACAGTTTGCGCTCGGGGTGGAAAAGATGAATGAATAGTCAGTTTAGTTGTGGTGATATTTCGTAATATAATTCCCGCACCTTTCAACTGGGCAGTGTAACGGGCCCACCAGAGAAATGAGGCAAGGTTTGACTGCGCGAACTCAGGAAAAGCAAAAAGCCGTGGTGGCAAAGACAACCCGGCGCCGCTCGCCGCGCCAGGAGCGCAAGAATGAGGCAACTCGCCTGTGTCTTCTGGAATCGGCTGCACATATCGTCGGGGAGCATGGTTATGCTGGCTGTACTATTGCACGTGTAACAGAGCGGGCTGGCGTTGCCCACGGTACGTTTTATTTACACTTTGCGTCGCAGCAGGCGATGTTTGATGAGCTCCTTCCGGTTCTTGGTGCTCAAATGCTGGAGCACATCGGCCGGGCGATTCGCTCCAGCAAGGACGAGGTAGACCTGGAGCGCAAGGGCTTCAAGGCCAACCTGGACTATCTGGTTCAGCATCCCTACATGTATCGGGTGCTAAGCGAAGCTGAGCTGTTTGCCCCCAAAGCCTTCAAGCAGCATCTTGACGCCATGGCGCAAAGTTATACGCGCTCGCTCCGGCGCAGCATGAGCGAAGCTCATATGGCCGATTACAAGGAAAGTGAACTGGAAACCCTGGCCACTATGCTGATTGGCGCTCGCACATATTTGCTGATGCGTTATGGCGTGGATAATTACACCATCAAGGGTGTTTCCAAGGACAAGCTCGAAACGTATCTCCAGTTTATCTCCAAAGGGATCAGCCCCAGAACCTGACCGGTTCGGCAACGCTGCTTTCTCCATTCCGGCAATAAATACAAGTGCTCTGCAACCGCTCCCGGTGTGATCCGGGGGTGGCTTGGCTTTGCTCTAAAACAATATTGACTGATTAGTCATTTTTGATGCATACTGCTCTGCATCATGGTCAGTAATACCGGGAGGCTCCGTGAATATTCAAAGAAAAGACCTCGGTCAACGCCGCTCAGAAGCTCCCTCGGTACAGGATTATCTGGACCGGGAAAAGCGCCAGGTTCCCACTTATTTGCGCGACAATGCTTATACCTATCAGGGGTCTGAAGATCTGCCGGCAGAACGCTGGTACAGCCGGGAATTTTATGACAGCGAAATAAAGCATGTCTGGCCGCGAACCTGGCAGCTGGTCTGTGTGGAAGAAGAGCTTGCCCAACCTGGCGACTATGTGGTCTACGACATTGTGCATTGGTCCTTCATTGTTGTACGTCGCAGCGATGGTACGCTAGGTGCCTATTACAACTCCTGTATGCATCGGGCCACCAGACTCTGTGATGCAGCGGCAGGCCACGCCACGGAGTTTCGCTGTCCCTTCCACGGGTGGGTTCACAGCATCGACGGCTATGTTTCAGAGATTACCTGTGAGTGGGATTTTGATCACCTGGACGAGCAGGCGAGACAAATGCCTCGGGCACAGGTAGATACGTGGCAGGGACTGGTTTTTATCAACATGGATCCAGCTGCTCCTTCCCTGAGGGAGTATATTGGCAATCTGGACGACGCTTTTGCACGTTACCCGTTGACCAGCAAGCGCAAATCAGCCCATGTCCAAAAGCCGTTGCCTTGTAACTGGAAAATAGCCCTCGAACAATTTATCGAAGCCTACCATGTTATTGCGACGCATCCCGAAGGCTTGCCTTATATCGGAGATGCGAACGCCCAGTACAACATTTGGCCTGACAACGACCATGTCAGTCGCATGCACACACTTCATAGTGTGGCCAGCCCCCATGTGGGCGACCGTTACAGCGAACAGGAAAAGCTCGATATCATCACTGATATTTCCGATAAAGCCGGCACCCAAAAAAGGCGGATTGTGCTTCCTGAGGGAATGTCTACCCGAGAGTTTCTGGCGGAAGAGCGCCGCCGTTTGCTCAAAGAGGAGTATGGGTTGGATTGCAGTGAGCTGACCGATGCCGAGATGCTCGATACTATTCACTACTTTATTTTCCCCAATATTGTCGTCTGGACAGCTTACGGATCACCGATTATCTATCGCTTCCGTCCCCACATGGACGATCCGCGGCGCAGTGTTATGGACGTCATGTTCATGACGCCTTTTGATACCAGTAAACCTCGCCCTCCCAGTGCCGAAATTGATTATCTCAGCGCTGAGTCCAGCTGGACTGAGGCTAAGTCCCTGGGCCGTATGGGATGGGTTTTTGATCAGGACACCAGCAATGCACCACTGGTGCAGGCTGGCGTCATGGCCAGTGGCAAACGAGCTGTTTCCCTGGGCAACTACCAGGAGGCACGCATCCGTCACTTTCACCACACCCTGGACAAATACATTAACAATGAACCACTCAATCTGGGCGGTCCCAACCCCAGATCCTGAAATCTATGGCCCGTTACTTCGGTAACCTTATTCAGCAGACAATGAAGAGATAAAAAACTATGTCTTACCAGCCCGACTTTCTTCTGCAAGCTTATCGCACCATGAAAACTATCCGTCAGTTTGAGGAACGGTGCATTGTTGAGTTCGAGCGCGGCAATATCCCCGGCTTTGTACACACCTCCAATGGCCAGGAAGCTGTTGCTGTTGGTACCTGCATGCACCTTACTGACAAGGATGTAATCGGCAGTACTCACCGGGGGCACGGTCACTGCCTCGCCAAAGGTTGCGATGTTGTGGGTATGATGAAAGAGATCATGGCCAGAGCAGGCGGCCTGTGTAAAGGTAAGGGCGGCTCTATGCATATCGCTGATTTTGATAAGGGCATGCTGGGTGCAAACGCTATTGTTGGTGGGGCGCCACCCCTGTGCAATGGTGCTGCTCTTAGCGCCAAGACCCTCAAGACAAAAGATATTGCGGTGTCTTTTACCGGTGACGGCGGTGCCAACCAGGGTACGGTTCTCGAAGCGCTCAACCTCGCTGTGGTGCTCAAGCTGCCGCATATTTTTATGTTCGAAAACAACGGTTACGGTGAAGGCACGGGGGTCGATTATGCTCTCGGTTCCGAGGATATTGCCAGCCGTTCAGGTGCTTTTGGCATGCCTGCGGTCAAGGTGGATGGCATCGACTTTTTTGCTGTCTATGAAACAGTGAAAGAGGCGGTGGAGCGCGCGCGCAATGGCGGGGGCCCTACTGCCATTGAAGCGGATACCGTGCGCTTTGACGGCCACTTTGTCGGTGATCCACAGCTCTACCGTGCCAAGGATGAAGTCAAGCGACTGCGTGAAACTCACGACTGCCTGAAGCTGTTCCGCAAGCGCGTCATCGACGAGGGGTGGCTCAAGGCCAAAGATCTCAATGCTATCGATAAAGAGGTTGAAGCCCAGATCGAGCAGGCGGTGGAAGAGGCTCTGGCAGCTCCCTTCCCCGATGCTATAGAGCTGACCACTGATGTCTATTGCTCCTACTGATAAGTGACGCGACTTTATCGAATCCATTTTTTCAGAGACTAAACCATGAATATCCAAGCTGTGACAGAGAAAAATAAGACCGGTGGCAAAACCTCTATAAAAACGTATCGTGAAGCACTGAATGATGCCTTGCGCAGTGAAATGCGTCGCGACCCTACAGTAGTGCTCATCGGTGAGGACCTGGCGGGGGGCGCAGGTGGAGGTGGTATTGATGATGCCTATGGTGGGGTGTTCGGAGTGACCAAGGGCTTGGTGTCGGAGTTCGGAAGGGAGCGAGTGATCGATACCCCCATCTCTGAGTCCGCCATTATTGGTGCTGCAGCGGGTGCTGCAAACACCGGGCTGCGTCCCGTTGCCGAATTAATGTTTTTTGATTTTATTGGTGTCTGTTTCGACCAGATCTTTAACCAGGCTGCCAAGTTTCGTTATATGTTCGGTGGCAAGGCACGCACGCCCATGGTGATTCGCGCCACCGTCGGGGCAGGTTTAAGTGCTGGTGGTCAGCATTCCAATATGTTGCACCCGCTGGTAGTGCATATTCCGGGTCTAAAGGTGGTCATGCCGAGCAATGCCTACGATGCCAAAGGCCTGCTGATCAGTTCTATTCGCGACAACGATCCAGTAATTTTTCTGGAACACAAGACGTTGTACGACACCAAATGTGAAGTTCCCGACGAGAGTTACACTATTCCACTCGGTGAAGCAGCCTTTACCCGTGAAGGGTCTGATCTCACTATTGTCGCTATTTCTGCCATGGTGCCGCGCGCCAATGCGGTGGCTGACAAATTGGCCAAAGAAGGTATTTTCATTGATGTGATTGACCCGCGCAGTCTGTCTCCACTCGACGATGAAGCCATTCTGGAAAGTATTGAAGTTACGGGCCGACTGGTTGTTGTAGACGAAGCCAACCCGCGCTGTGGTATGGGGGCTGACATCGCTTTGCTGGCAGCGGAACGTGGCTTTGATTCGCTCCGCGCGCCAGTGCGCACCGTGACTGCTCCTCACTCGCCAGTGCCTTTTGCCCCTGTACTGGAGCAGCTGTATATGCCTAGCGAGGAACGCATTGAGCGGGCCGTGCGCGAATTGTTGGAGGTTTAACCATGGGGGCTGATATCCAGGCGATTGCCATGCCCAAATGGGGAATGGAAATGTCCGAGGGCGTTGTGGGCGAATGGCACATCACAGAAGGTGAGACAGTTGCTGCCGGTGACGAGGTGGTGGATATTGAAACCAGCAAGATCGTCAACACTGTTGCCGCCCATACTAGCGGTACTCTACGGCGGCAGGTAGCCAAGCCCGGTGAGATTCTACCCGTCGGCGCCTTGCTGGGAGTGTTGGCAAGTGCCGATATAGCGGACGCTGAGATTGACGCTTTTATTGCCCGCCAGACGGGTAGTGTGCAAGAGGGGGCAGATAGCAGTCAGTCCACTGCACATGCTGAAGCCGAGTCCTCTATGCCAAAGGTTCAAGCCAGTCCGGCTCCAGTGCCTGCGCAGGCCCCGGCCCCTGTTACAATCGGGCTCAGTGAGCTTGCTGGTGGTGGCGATGATCACTTTGTGCCCGCCACACCTGTAGCCCGTCGCCTGGCGAAAGAGTACGGGGTAAACCTTCACAACGTGGTTGCCTCGGGTCGTCACGCTCGGGTTACCAAGCGCGATCTGGAGCAGGCGGTGGTCGCTGGTGGTGGCGAACTGATTGCGCCTCCCGCAGCGAGGCTGGCTCGCAAAGCCGTTGCTACACCGCAAGATGACAGCGCGGTACGGGCCACTCCAGTGGCGCGCCGTTTGGCGAAGGAGTTGGGCGTGTCTCTGGCAGAATGCCGGGTTAGCGGTCAGCGTGGCCGGGTGTCCAAGGCCGATGTAGAAGCAGCTGTTGCCCTGCAAGGTAAAGGCGGGGCAACAACAGTGGAGTTGGCCGCAGCTGCAGCGGTACCTGCCTATGAAGAGCTTTCTCTGAGCGGGATGCGCAAAACAATTGCTGGACGTCTGCAGCAGTCCAAGCAGGAAGCCCCCCACTACCGGGTGCAGATCGACGCTGAGCTGGATAATCTGTTGGCGGTGCGTCGCCAGATTAACGACACCACCTCGCAAGCCAATGTTTCAGTGAACGATTTTTTGGTCAAGGCGTGTGCCTGCGCCCTGATGCAGGTTCCGGCAGTCAATGTGCAGTTCGACGGTCATTCGTTGCGCCAGTTCAGGGATGCGGATATCGCTATCGCGGTGGCCTTGGATGACGGCTTGATCACTCCTATTGTTCGCGCTGCTAACAGCAAGGGGCTGGTGACGATTTCTAACGAGTTGCGTGATCTGGTTACCCGCGCCAAGCTGGGTAAGCTCAAGCCTGAAGAGTTTCAGGGTGGCACCTTCAGCCTCTCCAACCTCGGAATGTATGGCATCAAGCAGTTCGACGCTATTATCAACCCGCCTCAGGCAGCGATCCTGGCTGTTGGGGCCGGTGAGCAGAGAGCGGTCGTTCGCAACGGTGAAGTTGTGTCGGCAACAGTGGTTAGCCTCTCTCTGTCCAGCGATCACCGTGTTATCGATGGTGCTGTTGCGGCCCGCTTTATGGCTGCCTTGAAAGGCTATATCGAGCAGCCCGCGACGATGCTGGGTTAACTCGGATCTTCGACTTACTACGGAAAAGTATCTATGACTGAACAGCAAGCCACCGTGCTCTATGATGAGCCTGCGTCAGGTATTGCCCGCATCACGTTGAATCGTCCTCATCGGGGAAATGCCCAGGACGTACAGCTTACCTATGAGCTTAACGATGCGTTTATGCGGGCGGCTCATGACCGCAACATCGCGGTTATTATTCTGCGTGGCAACGGCAAACATTTTTCGGCCGGGCACGACCTCAAGGATACTACCCACGACAAGGTTGGGCGTGACTTTCCCATTACCTCCACATGGGGCGATATTGAAACAGAAAGTGTTGCTGGCTGGTATGGCTGGGAGCGGGAAACCTACCTGGATATGTGCCGGCGCTGGCGCGACATTCCCAAGCCCACCATTGCTCAGGTCAGCGGTGCCTGTATAGGCGGTGGGCTGATGCTGGCCTGGGTGTGTGATTTGATCGTTGCCTCAGACGACGCTATTTTTCAGGATCCGGTGGTCAATATCGGCGCAAATGCCGTAGAATTTTTTGCCCATGCCTGGGAGATTGGTCCGCGCCGTGCCAAGGAAATGCTATTTACCACGGACTCCTGGAGTGCAGAAGACGCCAAGGATTGGGGCATGGTCAACCGGGTGGTTAGCAGGGACCAAATCGATGCTGCGACACTGGCCTTGGCGGAACAGATTGCGTCCAAGCCGCGCTTTGCCATCAAGATGGCTAAAGAATCTGTAAATGCGGCGGTGGATGCCCAGGGGCAGCGCCAGGCCATGGATCAAGCCTTTGCCCTGCATCAGCTTTGTCATGCCCAGAACCGGCAGATGTTTGGCGGTCTGCTTGACCCATCGGGTTTGCCGGAGTCTATCCGCAATGATGAGCGGGTCAGTACCTTGGTGAAGGGAAAGTAGAGCCGGGTGAAAGGAAAGTAGAGAAGGGAAATTTTGAAGCTGACTTATCGCCACCGAAGTGTTCGGTGGCGGTAAGTCAGGGCGAATCTTAAGTCAATAGTCGTTTGTGGGGAACGGATCAAATCCGGGGTCAGGGGTAAGCTTGAAAGATTTCATAAACATCCCCACCATCATGAACTCACCAACTAAATAAATAAAGTCGATGATATGGGCGGGCGAGTAATGTACAGACAGCCTGTCCCACGACTCATCGCTGATGCCGCCTGCACTGGTAAGGTCGTCAACCGCGGCGATTAAAGCTGCCTCGGAGGGGTGCCAGCCAGTAGCTTTTGCTCCCAGGCACAACTGAGACAACTCTTCGTCGTTGAGACAGCCTTCCCTTCGCGCATAGGCCGCATGGGCGCCCCACTCGTATTCACAGCGCATGTTGTAGGCAACCCGCAGAATCGTAATCTCCCGCTCGCGCAGGTTCAGCAAGTTTTCAAACAGGATGCCTTCGCCAAAGCCGATCCAGTTTTTTAACGTGGTCGGATTATGAGCCATCGTTTTGTGAAAGTTCAGCGGCGGATCCCAGTTTTTCAAGGCTGCCCTGACTTCTTCACTCCACTGTTCCGGCTCCAGGGGAGCAATCCGTGGTCCCGGCTGTGTGTTATTGGACAAGAAATGACTCCTCTAGTAAGTGGTCAATAGTCCACGCGCTTGGTAAAGCCGCCATCCACGACCAGAGTGGTGCCCGTGATGTATTCAGCTGCGGGGCTGGCGAGAAATACGACAGCGCGAGCAATGTCGGCAGGATCAGCCATGCGGCCATAGGGAATCTCGGCCAGAGTGGATTCGTAAAAGTCGGTCATGTTGGCCTTGATGGTTTCCCAGGCGCCACCTTCAAAGTAGACAGGTCCGGGTGCCACACTGTTCACCCGCACATGATCGGGAGCGAGTACGTTGCTGAGGTTCTTGGCGTAGTTCAGCAGACCTGCCTTAAAGACGTTGTAGGCAGTAGGTGCTTTAAATGTTTCAACGGCTGCTGTTGTGCTGATCATCACAATGGCGCCAGCGCTCTTTTTCAAGTGGGGCAGCAAGGTTTCGGTGCCGCGAACTGTACCCATGACGTCGACATGGAAATTGTTGAACCAGCTTTCCTCACCGTTCATACCGCCGCCAGCACTGACGTTAGGGATGAAAATATCCACACCGCCCAGCTGCTCGGCTGCCTGCTCCAGCCAGGCGATATAAGGGTCGCGGTCACTGACATCCACGGCGGCACCGAAGACCCGAACGCCGCGATTGCTCAACTCAGCCAGAGTGCTTTCAACCGCTTTTGCATCGCGGGCACAGAAGGCGATATCTGCGCCTTCAGCGATGAGGTGCTCGACGATGGAGCGACCGATACCACGTGTTGCTCCGGTAACGATAGCTTTCTTGCCTTTCAGATGCAGATCCATATTAGTTCTCCTAGTGGGTGATCAAGTTTGTTTATTGATGATGTTGGCGATGGTAGTGCGCAGGATGTCCTTCTTTACTTTGCCAGAAGCAGTGCGTGGCAGGTCGGCGACGATCTCCACATGCTCGGGGTACTTTTGTTTGGCCAGCCGCGACTCGGCAAGATACGTGGTTATGACTGGCAAGTCGATGGTAGCGCCAGGGCGGGGAATGACAAAGGCGCAGATACCTTCTCCGAGGCGTTCGTGAGGCATGGCGACCACTGCAGCTTCAACAATATCCGGATGGCGGTGGAGCAGGTCTTCGACCTCTTTTGCACTGATGTTTTCTCCGCCGCGGATAATCAGGTCTTTCTTACGGCCAGTGATTCTCAGGCCATCTCCTGCCACGATATGACCGATATCACCAGTGCGGAAAAAGCCATCATCCGTAAAACTGTCGGCGTTATGGGCAGGTTCGGAATAGCCGAGAAACAGTGCCGGGCCGCGCAGTAATATTTCACCATCCTGGCCTTCTGGCAGGGGGTTGTCATGGTCGTCGACTATGCGAACTTCATAATCGACGATGCGGCCATCGGTGTCGGCGGCGAGATCACTGTTGGCAGCGCCGGTGTAACCCAGGGAGCCATAGGGGGCCTCGGTGCTTCCATAGACTCGAAAGGCGCAATGGTTGGCAAAAGTGTTATTGGCGCGACGGATCAAAGCTGGTGGCACCGCTGCTCCACCACAGGCAAACGCTTTCAGACTGGGAATACGTGATCCAGCTGCTTCTGCTGCAGCCACCAGCTCCTGAAGGAAAGGCGTTGCGCCGACGGTGGCATTCATACCGTAGCGATCTGCCAGGCCCACGGCTTCTTCAGCATTCCAGAAGGGCATGAGGACTGAGCGTGTGCCTTGCAGGAAGGGCATTTCAATGCCGTTACTGTAACCGCTGATATGTGTGATCGGTGATGGCATCAGGATAACATCGTTGACCTCTATACCCCAGTAATCGACGCTGGCTTGAACTGCTCGAGCCAGGGTATTGTGGCTGTGGAGAACGCCCTTGGGACGCCCGGTCGTACCCGACGTGTACATCACCAACTTCAAGGATTCAGCAGACAGTTGCGGCCAAGGCAAGTTACCGCCGCGGCCTGTAGTCACTAAATCTTCGTAAGTTAACTCTGCGGGTGCATTGGCGCGCACTGTTATGATGTGGTCGAGGTCGCCTAGCTCGGCTTTGAGCTGAGTGGCCATTTCAAGGTAATTAAAGTTGCGGAACTCACTGGGTATAAAGAGTGCTTTACTGCGGCAGTCCTCAAGGATGATGCGAACCTCGCTGTCGCGATAGATAGGTACGATGGGGTTGATTACCAAGCCCAGTAGCGACGCGGTGAGGTTGATGACGGCAGCTTCCACCCAGTTTGGGAGCTGGAAACTGATTACATCGCCTGGCCGCAGACCCATTTGCCACAAAGCTACGGCCAGGGCCTCGGCATCGATCAGTAAATCGCTGTAAGTGATGGGGCGTGGCTCATTGAGAAAGACCTCGGTATCAGGGGCAGTCATGGCCCAATCCCGTGCATTGTCTGCGATCGTTCGACCTTGCCAGGCGCCTGAGCGGCGGTACTGGTCGTGGCGCGCAGCGTCTTTGCGCATCACGTCCTGCAGTCTGGTCATGCCACTTTCTCCTCGTTTATTGTTGAGTTCTGGTAATCAAACACTTCCCGGTGCCAGTCAGCATCTCCGAACAGTGAGCTGTTGGTTAACAACAGCTTGAGATAGGTGCCTACCGGGAGTTCCTCAGCCATTCCCATACCGCCGTGAAGTTGTACCCCTTGTTCGCCAATAAAGCGACCGGCTTGGCTGGTGCGTACTTTAGCAGCTGCTACCAGGCGCCGGCTGTCCGGCCAGGCGTTGTCCAGCGCAATTGCCGCAGTGCCGGTGATGGCGGTGGCCTCCTGACTGGCAATGCTCATCTCGACCAGGCGGTGCTGGATTACCTGGAAGTGACCGATAGCGGTGCCAAACTGGCGTCGTGTTTTGACGTACTCCAGGGTGATGTCGATCAGAGCGCTCATCGCACCGCAGGCTTCAGCACAGCTGGCAGTAGCTGCGCGCTGATGTAATTGGTCGATGGCAGCGCTGGCGTCCTCGGTCGCCAGTCTGTTGTGCTCTGGCACAAAAACATTGTCCAGCACCAGGTCGGCAGCGGGTCGTCCGTCGAGGAGGCGATAGGTATTCAGGCCGAGTCCCGGGGCTCCAGCGTCAACCATAAACAAGTTTACCGGTCCGCGCTCGCCGTAACGGGCCGAAACCACCAGGTGGCTGGCTGTGGCTCCATGAAGAACCAGATTTTTTTTGCCGCTGAGCCGATACCCATCGGTACTTTTTTTAGCCAGACAACGGGTGCCGTCGAGGTCGTGCCCGGCAGCTGCTTCACGGTGGGCCAGCGCCAGGGTTATCTCTCCAGCAACGACAGCCGGCAGAAAGGTTTCTTGCTGGGTCGAATCACCTGCCAGTTCGATAGCCCCGGCACCCAATACCAAGGTGGCGAGGAGAGGAGAGGTCAGGAGGCCGGCACCCGCTGCCTGCATCAGCACTGCCAGGGCTGCCATCCCGCCTCCCAAGCCACCCATCGGTTCCGGAATGGCGAGGCCGAGCCAGCCCATGTCGGCATAACGCTGCCAGTCGGCGACGTCAAAGCCAGTATCGTTAGCAACTGTCTGGCGCCGTTTCTCAAAGTTATGTTGCTCCGCAATAAAGCGATTAATGCTAGTGCTCAGTGTACGCAGGTCGTCGATGGTAAGTGCTGACATGGCAGGCTATAGCTCCAGAACGGCTTTGGCTAGGATGTTGCGTTGAATTTCACTGCTGCCGCCGTAGATGGTACTGGCGCGGCCGTGGAGGTATTCGCTGATGGCGCCCGGGGCGAAAGAGGGGCCGGTGAGTTCGCCATCCCAGCCAGGGGCCAGCGCCTCTGCCTGGAAAGCGAGTCCGTGATGAGCCAGCAGCTCAATGCTGTGGGCGGCGATATCCTGCATCAGCTCGGTGCCGACAATCTTGAGCACCGATGCTTCAGGGCCGGGCTCGCTGCCACTTTCGGCCTGGGCCATGAGCTCAAACCCCAGGGCCTGTAGCGAGAGAATGCGAACTTCCAGGTCGGCCAGCCTTGATTGCCATACAGCGTCTGCGAGGAGAGGCTTGCCACGCTTGTGAGTGACTTCCAGTAACCCTTGCAACTGGGAAAATAAACGAATGGCCTTGCCGACATCGGCAGCGAGCAGGCGCTCATTGCCGAGCAGGAATTTGGCGTAAGTCCAGCCTGCGCCTTCGTCCCCCACCAGGTTTTCGACAGGAACCTGTACGTTTTCCAGAAACACCTCGTTGACATGGTGCCCGCCGTCGATGGTTTCGATGGGTCTGACAGTGATGCCTGGACTGTGGAGGTCGATGAGCAAAAAGGAAATGCCTTGCTGAGGCTTGTTTTCTGTAGAGGTTCGCACCAGCGCAAACATCATGTCCGCCCAGTGGGCCATTGTGGTCCAGGTTTTCTGACCGTTGACAATATAGTGATCGCCAGCGCGGACAGCACGGGTTTTTACCTTGGCGAGATCCGAGCCCGCGTCGGGTTCGGAATAGCCCTGAGCCCACCAGATATCTGTGTTGAGAGTGGGAGTCAGATATTTCTTGCGCTGCGCCTCACTGCCAAAAGTGTAGATCACTGGGCAGACATAAGTGACTCCGAAAGGCATCAGCCAGGGTGCACCGGCGCGATAAATTTCCCACTCAAAGACCCAGCGCTGCACCCGGCTCCAGTTACATCCGCCGTATTGCTCTGGCCAGTGCCCCGCCATCCAGCCCTTGGCGGCCAGTATCTTCTGCCAGCGCACATAATCCTGCTTGTCCAGGTGCTGGTTGAGAATGACTTTGCGACGAATATCCTGAGGCAGGTTGGCCCTGCAGAACTGGCGAACTTCGTTGCGAAAGGCCTGCAGAGCCGGATCCGCTGATAGCTTGGCTCCGGCCATGGCTTCTACTATATTCTGTGAATTGTGACTCATTAGTCAATTATCCTGTGGCAACTTTCAAACTGTCAACAACACAATGCAAGCCGGTGTTTTAGAGGGAGCGTCCGGCAGCCCAGCGAATACCCCGTCGCAGCAGTTGGTAGTACACCGGATAGTTCCAGGCACACCGCTCCGGATGAGGTACAAAGGGTTTGGCGGGGGAGGTGTCGTAGTGACTGCGACAATGGCCGAGGCTGTTGTAGAGCACTGCGCCCTGGCCTAATTCGCGCAGGTAGAGAACCGGGTTGTCTGTCTCTGGCCAATCGGCGGCAGCAAAAGGTGCACAGTTACCGGAAAACCGCGCGTGGAGCAAGGGCTTGATAGGCGCACGCTGTTCAAATAAATACAGTTCATCCACGACCTGAAAAGGCTCTATTCCACGAGTCAGAGGGTGTTCTGGATCTGACACTTCAACCTGAAAAGGGCCGATAGGAGGGTGGGCAAGAAACTGTGTGCCCAGAATATCCATAAACTCGTTTCGGCTATTGTCGACACCAATGCGGCCATCGTCGAGAAATTTGAGCAAGGCGTTGGTACCGTGCAGTGCCAGCCAGCGACCACCACCCTCCACAAAGCTGCGCAGCGCCGCTATTTCTTTGTCGTCAGGTGCAAGGTCGCAGGTGTATGTGATCAACAGGTCACATTGGGCGAGGCGCTCGGTGTTGCTGTAGTCCATAGCTACAGTGGTGCGGATCGAAGGATCTTCCGCCAGCAGTTTCAGAAGCTCTAAACGAGCGAAGTCGATATCGTGAAACTTGCCGGCTGCGACAAGGTGCGCTTGTTTGGGTGGATTGGCCATACTGTAAATTCTCGTTCTGGTTATAGTGCCCGTGCTTACAAGTGTTTGGCTTGTTCACGCAGCTCGAATTTTTGCACCTTGCCCGTTGAGGTTTTAGGGAGGGGTGCAAAGACAACAACGCGGGGGCACTTGAAGTGGGCCAAGTGAGCCCGGCACCATTCCATAATGTCTTTGTCGGTGACGGGTGTTGCACCAGGGTTCAAGGTAACAAAAGCGCAGGGCGTTTCACCCCATTTGTTATCAGGTTTGGCCACCACAGCTGCTTCCATAACGGATGGGTGTCGGTAGAGCACTTCCTCGATTTCAACGGTAGAAATATTCTCACCACCGGAAATAATCAGGTCTTTGGCGCGATCTTTTATTTCGATATAGCCATCGGCGTGGACTACGGCTAAATCTCCAGTATGAAACCACCCATCCTTGAATGCTTTTTCGGTGGCGGTAGGATTTTTGAGATATCCCTTCATCAAGGTGTTGCCACGCAACAGAATCTCGCCGATTTCTTTTCCGTCGGCAGCTACAGGAGTCAGGGTGTCTGGGTTGGCTACCATCAAGTCGGCCAGCATCGGCATCGGTACCCCCTGGCGAGCCATCCGGGCGCAGCGAGCCTGGTTGTCCAGCTCTGACCATTCTGGCTGGGGCAAGCAAAAACTTGCTGGTCCGTAGGACTCGGTCAGCCCGTACAGGTGGGTGACTTTGAAGCCTAAGGACTCCATCCGTTCAATCACAGAGCTGGGCGGCGGGGCACCACCAGTAGCGATTTGTATAACCCTTGGGTAGGGCTTTTGAGGTCGTTCGGAAGCATGCGCCAGCATATTGAGTACAATAGGTGCGCCGCTCAAATGAGTGACCTTGTATTCCTCTATCAGTCGATAAATCGCGGCGGCTTCTACTTTGCGCAGGCAGACATGAGTTCCGCCCATTAAAGTGACAGCCCAGTTCTGGGACCAGCCGTTACAGTGAAACATTGGCAGTGTCCAGAGGTAGATGGTTTCTGCTGTCAGCCCAAAACCGAGGGCGTTGCCCACAGCATTGAGGTGGGCTCCCCGGTGGTGATAAACGACGCCCTTGGGATCGCCTGTTGTACCGGAGGTGTAATTAAGGGCAAGTGCAGTCCACTCGTCATCGGGGAGCTGCCATTGAAAATGCTCATCGCCCGTTGCCAGTAGTGCCTCATAATCCATTTCGCCAATACGTTCGCCGTTATCGGCATCCGGGTCGACAATATCGAAGACAAAAGGAGGTGACTCCAACTGGCTTATTGCTTCGCGGGCGACCGAGCAGAGCTCGTTGTCCACCAGAACAGCTTTGGCCTCGCCGTGGGTCAAAATAAACCGGATAGTGTCGGCGTCTAGCCGGGTATTGATCGTATTGAGTACCGCACCGGCCATGCCAATGCCGTAATGGGCCTCGATCAAGGCGCTGCTGTTGGGTGCCAGTACCGCGACAGTGTCTTGCGACCCTATGCCACGAGCTTGTAAAGCTGACGCGAGGCGCAGGCAGCGGCGGTAGAGCTCCAGGTAAGTAAAGCGGCGGCGTCCGTCAATGACAGCTATCTTGTCGGGAAAAATACTTGCAGCACGCTTGACGAAAGTCAGGGGTGACAACGGGGTATGGTTGGCGGTTCGGCGCTGAAGCCCCTGTTCGTAGATAGAGCTGGTGTCCAACATGGTGCTTTCCTGGGTAATTATTTGGCTCCGTTTGAGGACGCCGATGTGGTTGACAGAGTGTGGTCCCAATCACATAATGACTCATGAATCATTATTATTCTAGGGGAAGTAACCCGGCTAGCGCAATCAGCTTCATTCAGAGTGCTCTTGGCTAGTCTTATAACATCATAAGTGAGATATCCGGACAGGAGTGCCTAGATGAGCAAGGCTGGAGACAAGCAGAGTAAAACGCCACCACAGGTTCGCTTGATGATTGGCGATTGCCCTCTCGATGAGGGTAGTGGTGGCTTTCATACCCATATCAACCCGGCAACCGGAAAGCCTCAGGCCGAGATTCCCCTGGCTGGTGTGACAGAGATAGATCAGGCTGTCGAAGCAGCCGAGAGAGCCTTTGAAATATGGCGCAGAGTGCCAGGGGCTGAACGACGTGACCTGCTTTTGCGGCTCGCCGGGCTGATTCGGGAAAATGCCGCAGAGTTTGGCCGTCTCGCGGCACTGGATTGTGGCATCCCTGTCATGGTGGGTGGAACTTTTGCTCCTCAGATTGCCGCTGAGTGGATCACCTATTACGCCGGCTGGGCTGACAAAATTGAGGGGCAGGTGGTACTGAGTTACCCGTCTGATGATTTTGCCTACACTTTGTCCGAGCCATACGGCGTGATCGGCATGATTACCACATGGAATGGACCCTTGGTGTCGCTGGGCATGAAGGTGCCAGCCGCATTGGCTGCGGGCAACACTGTGGTCATCAAGCCCTCCGAGATTTCGCCTTTCGTGACACAGTTTTTTGCTGAGTTGGTGGAGCGGGCGGGTTTCCCTGCGGGAGTGGTGAATATGGTCCCCGGCGGGCCTGCGGCAGGACAGCGCTTGGTGGAGCATCCGGCAGTCCAAAAAGTGTCTTTTACTGGCGGGCCAGTTACCGCACGAAAAATCATGCACAGCTGTGCCGAAGCACTCAAGCCCATGGTTATGGAGCTGGGGGGCAAGGCTTGCAACTTGATATTTGCAGATGCTGATTTAGACAATGCCGCAGAGCAAGCGGTCTATGAAAGCCTGGGGGTGTTGAGTGGGCAGGCATGTGCTATCCCGTCGCGAGTGGCTATTGAGCACTCTGTCTATGATGAGGTGGTCGAGAAAATGGCCAGTATTGCCAGCAAATTACCGGTGGGTGATCCCTTCGATCCGGCTACCCTGGTTGGTCCGTTGATCAGTGAGGCAGCAGTGAAGCGTGTCAAAGGACTGGTGGATGAGGCGGCAAGCAGCGGGCGGATGCGGCTGGTAATGGGAGGCGAGCGCTGCGGAGGTGATCTCGCTGGTGGCTATTATATGGCACCAACCCTGTTCGCCGATGTCGACCCACAAGATCCTCTGGCACAAGGTGAAATCTTTGGCCCTGTGCTGACTATTCACCGCTTCAATAATGAAGAAGAAGCCATTGCCATTGCCAATGCGACGCCTTATGGGCTTGGGGGCTATCTTCACACTTCTAATATAAAGCGGGGGCACAGGGTCGCGGCTGCGCTCAAGACCGGTAATGTTTATATCAATAGAGCTCGAACTTTGGCGGCTCAGGTACCCTTTGGTGGGGTTGGTATCAGCGGCTTTGGTCGTGAGGGGGGGCGTCCGGGTTTAGAGGAGTTTTTGCGTCATAAAAATATTGGTCTCAGTCAGTAGGCGCAGAGTCAGCGAATCAAATCAATAAACCAAGCTGGAAAATAAGTTATGGGTGGTACGTTCGATTTCATCATAGTGGGCGGTGGATCTGCCGGTTGTGTCCTGGCCAACCGGCTGTCCGAGAATCCCAATAACCAGGTACTCTTGCTTGAAGCTGGGCCCAGTGATAGCCACCCTTTGATAAACATGCCCAAGGGGTTTGGCAAGATACTCACCAAGGAAAAATATACTTGGTATATTCCTGCCCTGCCTGGCGAAAAAGGTAAGCGGACACCTGAGACCTGGGTGCGAGGCAAAGTCATTGGCGGTTCCAGCTCAATCAATGGCATGCAATACCTCCGCGGCCACCCGCAAGATTATGATCATTGGGAAGAACTGGGTAACCAGGGATGGGGCTGGCGAGAAATGAAGCGAGCCTTTATGGCCATGGAGGATCACGAGCTGGGGGCTACCGAGGACCGCGGCGTTGGCGGTCCGTTGCGAGTGACCGTTTCGCGAGGACACTACCCCGCTCTGGATGCCATGATTGGTGCCGGTGAAAGTCTCGGGCTGCGCCGGTTTGAAGAACCCAATGAATCGATTGAGGACGGTGTTGGCTATACCACCTGTACCATCAAGGAGGGGCGGCGTTGGAGTGCGGCGCGAGCGTTTCTGGATCCAGCAAAGAAGCGCCCCAATCTGCATATTGAGACGGGAGTCCTGGTAGACCGGGTGTTGTTCGAGGGGCAGCGCGCGATTGGCGTGGCATGCTCTCAAAACAATGTCGCCAAGGAGTTCCGCGCTGCAAAGGAAATCATCCTGTCAGCAGGTGCAATTCAGTCACCTAAAATTCTTCAACTTTCGGGTGTCGGCCCAGCTCAGCATCTCCAAGCCCTGGGTATTCCAGTGGTTCAGGACAGCCCTGGAGTCGGAGGCAATATGCGTGAGCATGTGCTGATTTTTCTGCAGCACAGGGTCAAAGAGGGCTATAGCAACAATAGAGAGTTCTCGGGATGGCGATTGTGGAAAAATGCTTTTAAATACGCGGCATTTGGTACGGGAGTATTGGCCAATCCCGGCTATAACTTTACTGGCTTTTTCCGGAGTCGCGAAGACATTGAGAGGCCCGATGTCCAGATCATTGGTGATTGCTTTTCCATGGATATGAGCAAGTGGGAGGGGTGGAAAAAAACACCTGTGCTGGAGAGCCAGCCGGGGTGTCAGATGTTTGGGTATAACCTGAGGCCGGAGAGCCAGGGCAGTATCTTGATTCAATCCCGCGATCCACGGGAACAACCGAAAGTAACGCATAATTACCTCAGCGATGAGCGCGACAGAGAAATCAGCGTGCGGATGTTTCGGATGATGCGGAAGTTTTATGAACAGCCTGTATTGAAAGATATTGTGGTAGAGGAAATGCTACCGGGACCGGCCGTTCAAACGGACGATGAGATTCTCGATGCCTTTGATCTGTTGGGTGGCCCTGGCTATCATGCTACCGGCACTTGCAGCATGGGAGTCGATAGCAAGGCTGTTGTTGATGAGCGCTTGCGGGTTCGGGGCGTCTCGGGGCTTCGGGTTGTGGATTGCTCGATCATGCCGACCAATGTGTCGGGCAACACCAATGGCCCTGTCATGGCGACTGCCTGGCGGGCATCTGACCTTATCCTTGAGGACAATCGCTGACTGCTTGGGGGCAACCGGTGACTGATAGTAACAGGGCCTGTTAAACAGGCCTTGGCGTGATTGAAGTCGATATTGTCTGCAGGTGAGGCTGCTATTATTGGGCAGCCAGCCCACCGTCCACAACCAGCTCGGCTCCTGTAATGTACTTGGCCTCATCGGACGCCAAAAAGAGAATGCTGGCGGCCACATCTTCTGGTGTTCCCATGTGGCCCAGTGGGATCTGGCTATTGATAAGTTCGAACTGCTCGGGAATGTCTTTAAATACTGTTTTCTGAATATTGGTATGGATGGAGCCAGGGTGTACTGAGTTACAGCGAATATTGTGCTTGGCGCACTCAATGGCAACGTTTTTGGTGAACAAGTGTACTGCAGCCTTGCTGGATGAGTAGGCAGATACTCCTGGGGCGCCGACCAGACCTGCAACAGATGACAGATTGACAATCGCACCACCGCCATGTTCCCGCATGGTGCTGATAACCTGCTTGGTTCCGAGAAACACACTGGTCATGTTAATGCGCATTTGGCGTTCGAAATCTTCTTCAGTGAGTTCATCTATGGACTTGAGTATGACGACGCCAGCATTATTGACCAAAATATCGATCCTGCCCCACTGGTTCAAAATTCGCTCTACAGTTTCAATCCAGTCTTGACGACTGGTAACATCCTGTCGCCAGGTAAGTATCTGGTCAGAAACTGTCATCAGCGATGTTTGGCAATGTTCGAGATTGGCCCGATCGATATCTGTAGCGACAACTTTGGCCCCTTCCCGGGCGAAGCTATGAGCCGTTGCATAACCAATCCCCGGGTTGGATGCAGCACCGGTAATAAGGGCAACCTTTCCTGCGAGTCTTGCCATTGTGATATTCCTTCCAACTCAAGGTTGTGAATACGAAGTGGGTTTGCATACCAATGGCCTAAATGGCGATATAGCGCTCTCTGGTACCGTGGCGGGCGGAGCGTTCAATGGCATCAAGCATCTGGTGGCGCAGTAGAGCATTGTTGAAATCCGGACACTCATTAGTGCCATTGTGACGGTCTTGGGCATACAGTGCATAAATCTGAGCCACATTGAAGACGGGGTCTTCCAGTCGGGGCGCTAAATAGTAGTGGCTGGGTATTTCCAGTGGTGCCAGTGGACTCCCGTCAAAAGCCGCTTCCAGCTTGAGCTGAAAAACCTGAAGGTTGCCAAAGTCGCAGCTCAATCGTAGATCACCCTGGGTGCCATTGATTTCCCAGTAGAAGTTGTTGCCTGAGACAATGCCGCCACGATAGTGCACAGAGGCAATCGCGCCGGACTGCAGGGTGCCACTGATTGCCCATTGATCCTCCGCGCTGGCAGTGTGGACTTTATCCTCGAGAGGAAAGTAAACCGTCTTGCGCAGCAGGCCGGAGGTGGCTGTCAGCGTTTCGAACTCACCCAAGCAATAAGCATGTGCATCCAAAGCGTGTCCGCCCGCGATGCTAAGCAGGGTGGCTCCTTGCGTCTTGTCAAGAGTATAGGCATTGCGCTCGGGCATGCCCGGCCCCCAGTTCATGCCACTCCCAATCATGCTGCTGGACAGAACTTGTCCAATTTTTCCATCTGCGATCAAGTCGCGGACGTAGCGGATGGCAGGAGAACCGCGGCCTTGCAGCCCTACGCCGAAGCGAAGTCCTTGTCTGTTGGCGACTTCTACCAGTTGTTGGGCTTCAGCCAGGCCGTTGGCTAAAGGCCACTCACAGTGCACGTGCTTTCCAGCTTCTATCGCCTCTGTTACCAGCTTGAAGTGATCAGGAACTTTGACTGTTATGACGACCAGGTCTATTTCAGAGCATTGGATAAGCTCGGATGAGGTGGAGAAAACATAACTGACACCAAATTTTTCAGCCGTATGTTCTGCACTGCGGCGTGTACGCGATGAGAGAGCTTTTATCTCATAGTAAGGCAGGGCTTGCAGAGCTGGAAGGTGAGCTATATTGGCCCAGCCCCCTGTTTTGTAATCCTGTCCTGGGGTAACGCCAATTATTCCGACTCTAATGGGTTCCATAAAGCGTTCACATTTTATATGTATTTTAACCATTAAAGAAAAATGTAGTGGAATATTCTTGTATGCCTGAACAATAAGTTATGTTTGTGCGTCTCAAGGAATCATGAGAAAAATAAAGTCCTGATCAAAAATATGTATATGGAAGCAAGTATGGATGCAGTACCCGTTGGACGCACAAGCAAATCATTTGAGGCATTGAAAAAAGAGTTTTTACGACTTTGTTGCTAACTTGAATCAGGCCTGCTCGTAATGGCGCGCTAGCAATGAAGTGAGCAGAGGCTATCACTCTTTGTCAATCAGCTAACGAAAATAGATATACAATCTTGTTGAGGAGATACTCATGGGTAAAAAGGGTCGATTAACTGCCGATAAATTTGGATACAGCATGCCTGTCGATGCGCCAGCGTACCCAATGCCGCCTGCATTGATGCGCAATGTAGAGTCCTTCACGATTACATATGAGACGGATGTTGATGCAGCATTAGAGCTGTTACCCGAAGCTGACGGGCTGGAACTCGCAGATGAAGGAACTGCGAAGATGGTGTTTGTGAAGATGCCCTATACCCCATGGGGTGCTTACAATGAGGTTTACCAACTGCTGGATTGCGTATGGGAAGGGACGCCCTGTATTTTTCCGGTTCGATTGCTGGTGGACAATGACATCCCGTTGATTATAGGTCGGGAGCTGTGGGGAAACCCAAAGAAGTTTGGCAACATCGAATTCAGACAGGAGAGCAGCATCCTTCAGTGCACAGGTGAGAGGCCCAGGGGAACCAGGCTTTGTACAGGCCTCATACAGCTTGAGAAGCCACTTGAGGTTGCTCCCTCCATGATGCATGTGGTGGGGTTGCGCGTCATTCCCAACCCTGAATGTCCTGAAAAACCATCACTTGCCGAACTGCTTCTAAATGCAAACCATGTAAGACCCAAAGAAGCCTGGTCAGGCTCTTGCTCACTGTCCTTTGATGCGAGATCTGAATTGGATCCTTGGTACAAGCTACCGGTCAAGAAATTAGTACAGGCTGTTTATATGATCGGAGATATGGAGACGATACCAAAAGCAAAAATCCTGAAGCGCTATTAAAAGCGGCTCTATTCCAATTAAACCGTCTAAATAATCTGGAGGTCTCTCTATCTCGCAGAGCATGTCAATCTCAGAGGTGGAGAGGCCGCGAACCAGAGCGGGATGGCGGTGCGCGAAAAGCTTGACATTCTAATAAGATTTGTATCAATCTAGTGATTGGCTAGTCATAACTGGTGCCCCGATTCCATTCAGTTGACTCATACCTTCATGTGGACAGGCCGGGGGTAGTTGCTATTCTATCTGGCTAGGGTTCAAGGATGGCGGGGTTCACCAAAAGCATATTGCCTGCAATGGAACGCCGCTCTACAACTCCGACGACTGTATGTTTTGTTGTTGGGCGGCATACCTGAAATGTCATAATGAAAACATCAGAGGGTAGGTGGCCATGATCAGTACAAGAGAGAATTTTTCACAGAGTAATAAAATTCAAAGTATTGCCGAGTATCAGCTAGCTATTTCTAAATGGATGTTCCCTATAAAAATAGACCTTCCCGCTCAGGAGGCTCAGTTTGTTGCGCACTCTGAAACTCGCAATATCGGTCTTTTATCTATCATTAAAGCGACAGCTAATTCGCCTATACTTCTACGGCGCCAGCCTGTAGGCACAGAGCCGGAAAACTATTTCATGCTTAATATTCAGCTTGACGGAGAGATTGCCTATGTCAGCCCCAACGGAAAAGTGTCGTGTGGCCCGGGTAGTATGCTGCTCACTAATCAGAATCGAGTGTTAAAGTCTGAGCAGTTATCTCCTGCAGAAGCCTTAGTGGTGAAAGTACCAACCTCCTATGCGCGTCAGCGCAGTCATCATATCGACAGATACTGTTGGACAACAATCGATGCTGATGGAGGAGTATCGGGAATGCTCAGGGATTTTGTTGTGAGCATGTGGCAGGCTGCAGCATCCTTGTCTCCTGCTGAGGCAGAGAGGCTTCCCTTGATTTTTATCGACCTGCTGGATTCGGTGTTCCATAAGGAAAGTGGTGTGTATCCAGAGTTGTCTTCCCCTGAAGACGTACTGGTCGAGCGCTTGAGAAATGAAATTTTCAACAGGATGAGCAAGCCGAAGCTTACGTCTTCTGAGCTTGCTGAATCTCTCTGTGTTTCAAGAAGTAAGCTATACCGTGCAACTAACCAGGCGGGTACTACAGTAGAGCAGATTATACAGGAGGTTCGTCTTGAGTGGTCGCGTAATGCACTTGGTGATGCCCACCTCTCCAAGCTTAGCTTGACAGAGATAGCAATGGAGGCCGGTTTTTGTGATCAGGCACATTTTAGCCGCTGCTTCAAGAAACGATACGGCATGTCTCCTAGTGAGTATCGCTATCAGGAAGCAATAAAGTGTGGTGAGAAACACTAAGCAAAGTTAGCCTGATAACTATAGTGCATCGGGTCTAGTGCGGCCGGGAGGCTGTGCTGGTCAGAAGTTATTAAAATAAAAGTCAGATAAGCCTTTTCTTATAAGCAATTTTTCCATAAGTCGTTTGAAGTTA
>Ga0265293_10001516_pt1 | contig 50442 bp, 46 predicted proteins | sample Munlanlewell138R_FD_192505 | JGI IMG/M metagenome (GOLD analysis project Ga0265293, IMG submission 192505) | Leachate microbial communities from a municipal landfill in Southern Ontario, Canada - Leachate well 138R | ecosystem: Engineered > Solid waste > Landfill > Unclassified | place: Canada... | reverse complement strand
AAGGTGGAGTGTATAACTTTGTAACCAAAAGAGGTTTATGTGAGAAAAACGCTAAAATCTCTTGGACTCAGGTAGAAACAGGTTCTGCCGTAACTTGGAAATATCCATCATGTGTGTTGAAAGGAGATAATTCGGTAGGTGAGTTTTATTCGATTGCTGTAACCAATAACTTTCAACAAGCAGATACAGGAACCAAGATGATTCACTTGGGTAAAAACACGAAATCTACCATTATTTCTAAAGGAATCTCAGCAGGTAAATCACAAAACAGCTACAGAGGGTTGGTGCATATTTCTCCAAGAGCTGAAAATGCAAGAAACTTCTCTCAATGTGATTCCCTTTTGATGGGCAACGAATGTGGAGCACACACTTTCCCATACATTGAATCAAATAATCCGACAGCTCAGATAGAACACGAAGCAACAACGAGTAAAATTGGTGAAGACCAAGTGTTCTATTGCAACCAAAGAGGAATCGATACAGAAAAAGCCATTGCCCTTATCGTAAACGGATTCTCAAAAGAAGTGCTGAATAAACTCCCGATGGAATTTGCGGTAGAAGCTCAAAAACTATTGGAGATTTCGTTAGAAGGTTCAGTAGGGTAATTTGAAAATGAGGTAATTTGAAAATTTAAAAATGTTTTTATGATAGAGAAAGAAAACCTAATCGTTAAATTAACTTTTCAATTTGCCTTAGACATTATTAAGTATTGTGATGATTTACAAGAGAATAAAAAGTATGTAATAGCTAATCAACTTTTAAAATCGGGGACATCTATCGGAGCTAATATCAGAGAAGCACAAAATGCAGAAAGTAAAGCAGATTTTATTCATAAATTTAAAATTGCAGCTAAAGAAATAGAAGAAACTATTTACTGGTTAGAGTTATGTAAGTTTTCTGAAAATTATCCTAACACAGAAAGATTAATTGAACAAACAAATAATATTTCAAGAATAGTCAATAAAATTATAATAACATCAAAACAAAAATAATTAGATAATTTAGAAATGAAAAAATTTAGATAACTACGAAAAGTATATACGTAACAAGTTATTTGATTTCCAAATTTCCAAATTTCCAAATTTCCAAATTTCCAAATTTCCAAATTAAAATGCTTAAAATAAATAACCTACACGCCTCAGTTGAGGACAAAGAAATCCTGAAAGGATTAAACTTAGAGATAAAAGCAGGAGAAGTACACGCTATTATGGGGCCAAACGGTTCCGGAAAAAGTACGTTAGCTTCTGTAATTGCCGGAAAAGAAGATTACGAAGTTACCGATGGAGAAATCATTCTTGAAGGGCAAGATATCAGAGAGTTAGCTCCTGAAGAGAGAGCTCATAAAGGAGTGTTCTTGTCGTTTCAGTATCCGGTAGAAATTCCGGGCGTATCGGTGACCAACTTCATCAAAACCGCAATCAACGAAACCCGTAAAGCAAAAGGTCTGGAAGATATGCCGGCCAACGAGATGTTGAAACTCATCAGAGAAAAATCTGAGATGTTGGAGATTGATCGTAAGTTTTTATCTCGTTCGCTTAACGAAGGTTTCTCAGGTGGTGAGAAAAAGCGTAACGAAATTTTCCAAATGGCAATGCTTGAGCCTAAACTGGCTATTCTTGACGAAACCGATTCAGGTCTAGATATCGATGCCCTTAGAATCGTTGCCAACGGAGTAAACAGATTGAAAAGTCAGGACAATGCAGTGGTTGTAATCACTCACTACCAAAGACTTCTTGATTATATTGTTCCCGATTTTGTTCACGTTTTGATGAACGGAAAAATCGTAAAATCAGGAGGTAAAGAATTGGCTCTTGAGCTTGAAGAAAAAGGATACGATTGGATAAAAGAAGAGGTTAATATGTGATTTGAGATTTGAGATTATGGCTACATTCAAACAGTTTGAGGATCTTGATATATGGCAAAATGCCAGAACTTATGCTAACAAGATTTTCAATTTGGCAACCAATGAAAAATTTAAAAATGATTTCAAATTAATAAATCAAATCAATGACTCTTCCGGCTCTGTTATGGATAACATAGCAGAAGGTTTTGAGAGAGAAGGCAATAAAGAATTTGTACACTTCTTAACCATATCAAAAGGTTCTTGTGGAGAGTCTCGCTCACAATTATATAGGGCTTTTGACAGAAAATATATTACTCAACCCGAATTAGACGAATTAAAAGAATTGAGTATTAGTCTCAGTAAATCCATAGCTGGCTTTATAAATTATTTAAAAAAGTCAGAGATTAAAGGAAATAAGTTTAATAGGTAAAAAAATAAAGAGCCAAGAAAAGAGATTTTATTTTTATCTGGAGTAGTTTTTCACAGACACTCGTAATTTCAAATCTCAAATTTCAAATCTCAAATTATAAAAAAAATGGCACTAAAAGAAAAATTAATAACATCATTTATGGCTTTCGAAGAGCGTGTGAGTAGCGATGAAGAGTTCCACGATATCAGAACTTCGGCCATCAAAGTTTTTGAAGACAAAGGCTTCCCGACCAAAAAAGAGGAAGCTTGGAAATATACATCACTCAACGCTTTACTAAAAAACGACTTCTCAGTTTTCCCGAAATCTGAAGTGAATATCGGAATTGCAGATGTAAAACGTTTTTTTATTGACGAAACCGACACCTATAAAGTAGTATTCATAAACGGAATTTTCAATTCGTTTTTATCGAGCACTACACATGACGGTATCGATGTTTGTTTGCTTTCATCTGCAATTTCAAAACCAAAATACAGAGAGGTTGTTGATAACTATTTCAACAAGATTGCCATAAAAGACGAAACCTTAACTTCGTTAAATACGGCCTTTGCTTGTGAAGGAGCTTTCATCAACATACCGAAAAACAAAGTAGCAGACAAGCCAATAGAGATTATGTATTTCTCTACTCAAAACGAAAATAAGTTGTGGTTACACCCTCGTAATTTAGTTGTGGTAGGAGAGAATGCTCAAGTGCAAATTATCGAAAGACATCAAAATCTGGATAATGATTTGGTGCTCACGAATTCTGTAACTGAGATTTTTGCTGAGAAAAATGCCATTGTAGATTACTACAAACTGCAAAATGACGAGTTAGAAGCGAATTTGATTGATAACACCTATATTTCGCAACAACAAGGAAGTAATGCATCGGTTCATACCTTTTCATTCGGTGGTAATTTAACTCGTAATAACTTGAATTTTTATCACTTTGGTGAACATATCGAATCAACGCTTAAAGGAATCACGGTTATCGAAGGCAATCAGCATGTAGATCACTTTACTTTAGTACATCATGCCCAACCCAATTGCGAAAGCCATCAAGATTACAAAGGTATTTTTGGCGGGAAGGCAACAGGGGTTTTCAACGGAAAGATTTATGTTGACAAGATTGCTCAAAAAACCAATGCTTTCCAGCAAAACAACAATATTTTGATTAGCGATAAAGCGACAATTAATACCAAACCTCAGTTAGAGATTTTTGCAGATGACGTGAAGTGTTCGCATGGTTGTACGATTGGTCAGCTTGATGAGAGTGCTTTGTTTTATATGCAACAAAGAGGTATCCCTAAAAAAGAAGCCAAAGCTCTCATGATGTATGCTTTTGGTAATGAGGTAATTGCGAGTATTAAGATTTCGTCTTTGCAACAACGAATCACTAAACTAATCGCTAAGAAATTAGGGGTAGATTTAGGATTTAATTTATAGTTGTCTATATTTACCCTTTAAAAACAAAGTTATGTTACATTCTTTGAGTATGGTTTGGAATCCTTCAGAAGGAATTGATTTGGGTTTTTTTACAGTCAGATATTATAGCCTGATGTGGGTTATTGCTTTTGTTTTGGGGTATCAGATAATGAAGAAAGTTTTTATTCGTGAGAATGAATCCATGGATAAATTAGACTCTCTTTTCTTTTATACTTTTATTGCTACAATGTTTGGAGCAAGGTTAGGACACGTAATTTTTTACGATTCACACCTCTTTAAAGACGATTTTTTGAGTGTTTTCCTTCCAATCAGAACCAACCCGACTTTTGAATTTACAGGATTTGCAGGACTAGCAAGTCACGGAGCAGCTATCGGGATCATTGTTGCCATGTTCTATTTCAGTAGAAAAGTAATGAAAAAACCGTTGCTCTGGGTTTTAGACAGAATTGTTTTACCGATTACTTTAGGAGCAATTTTTATTCGCTTCGGAAATTTTATGAATTCTGAAATTCTGGGAAAGTCAACCAATTCTTCTCTTGGAATAAAGTTCGTTCAGGACCAGTACAATCCGTATGAAATCGTACGAGAGACAGGTATTTCAAACCATAAAGAAGCCTATAAAGCCGTAACTGCTAACTCTGAATTTGCTCCACTTATAGAGAATATCAGTCCTAAACACCCTGCTCAACTTTATGAAGCACTAGGTTATGTCTTGGTATTTGTTATTTTGTATTTTATGTATTGGAAAACCAACGCAAGAAACAAACAAGGGGTTATTTTCGGAATATTTCTTATTTTACTTTGGACAGTTCGATTTATTGTAGAGTTTGTAAAAGAAAGCCAAGGTGGTTTTGAAGGAGCTAATCCACTACTCTCAACAGGACAATGGTTGAGCATTCCGTTTATTCTGATTGGAATCTATCTGATTTACAGAAGCAAAAAAACACCAGTAAGCCTTTAGTTTTTATATTCTTTCAATTGCGTTTTGTAATCTTTTAATAGTTTCTTCCTGTCCGATTGTTTCAATAATTCGGAAAATATCAGGACCTTTCATAGCTCCGACTAAACTCATTCGCAAGGGTTGCATTACTTTTCCCATCGGGATTTCGTTGTTGGTAATCCAGCTTTTAATTCCTTTTTCTAAAGTTTCTGCTTCAAATTTTGGCGAACTGTTCAAAATAGAAATAAGCTGTTGCATATATGTTGGAGTTTCCTCTTTCCAATTTTTCTTTGCTTTCTCATCGTATTCTGTGGGTGATACAAAGAAAAAATCCGAAAGTTCCCAAAAATCAGTTACAAAATTAGCACGCTCTTTAATAAGAGAAATTACTTTCGTCACGTAATTCAAGTCGGTTTTGATGCCTTTTTCTTCCAGAATCGGTAAGAACAATTTAGCCAATACCTCATCAGATTGTTTTATCAAATACTGATGATTGAACCACTTGTTTTTTTCAGGGTCAAACTTTGCTCCCGATTTGCTTACACGAGCCAAATCAAAACTATGAATAAGTTCTTCTAAAGAATAAATTTCTTTGTCACTTCCGTCATTCCAGCCCAAAAGCGCCAAAAAGTTAATAACCGCTTCGGGAAAAAATCCTTTTTCTCTGTAGCCTGACGAAATTTCTCCCGATTTTAGGTCTTTCCATTCCAACGGAAATACCGGAAAACCTAATTTATCTCCATCTCTTTTAGATAGTTTTCCGTTTCCGACAGGTTTTAGAATCAGTGGTAAATGAGCAAATTCAGGTGTTTTCCAGCCAAAAGCTCGATAGAGCATAAAGTGCAACGGAAGCGAAGGCAACCATTCTTCTCCTCTAATCACGTGAGAGGTTTCCTGCAAATGATCATCTACGATATTTGCCAAATGATAGGTAGGCATTCCGTCTGATTTGAACAATACTTTATCGTCTAAAAGCGAAGTTTCAAATTTTACTTCTCCTCTGATTAAATCGTTTAAAATCAAGGTTTCATCAGTAGGAGTCTTAAAACGAATTACATAAGGTTCTTTGTTTTCGATTCGCTTTTGAACTTCTTCTTCAGATAACTTCAACGAAGTTTCTAACTCTTCTCTGATGGTATGATTATAAATAAAAGTCTTTCCTTCGGTTTCTGCATTTTTGCGGAGCTCATCAAGCTTTTCAGCCGAATCGAAAGCATAATAGGCATTTCCGCTAGCAATGAGCTGTTCTGCATATTGTCTGTAAAGTGGTTTGCGGTCGCTTTGTCTGTATGGAGCAAATTTTTCGTTTTTCCCGATGGTTTCATCAGGTGGAATTCCCAACCATTCCAAAGCTTCAAAAATATATTGTTCGGCTCCTTCTACAAAACGGGTTTGATCCGTATCTTCGATACGCAAATAGAAAGTTCCATTGTGTTTTTTTGCAAATAAATAATTGAAAAGAGCTGTTCTTACTCCTCCAATGTGTAAAGGTCCTGTTGGGCTTGGTGCAAACCTTACGCGTACTTGTGACATTTCTGTTTTTTTTGCAAAGATAGTTTTTTAGTGACAAATCCTGAAACAAATAAAGAAGGCACTTTTTTTGATAATATTCGTAAATGAATTTTTATATTCGTTTGAGTTTATCTATTTTTAGCCACTTTAAAGATTAGGTTTAGTTATATGCGTTATTTCATAGGGATTTTATTTTTTGTAGGAATATTTACTTTGTTTGGTTCTGATGTAATTGGCCAGACATCAGAAAAAGAAAAATTTATTTCGGAGGTTCGAAAAGTTGATGCAGATACTGTAAAAGTAATTGAAAAAGACATCAATGCGTTTTTCCCACAAACGGAAAATCAGAATCGTTGGGTAGATAGTGTCTATAACCAAATGACGATTGAAGAAAAAATAGGTCAGCTCTTTATGGTTGCGGCTTATTCTAATAAAAACAAAAAACATGCTTTGGAAGTCGAATCGCTTATCAAAAATCAAAAAATTGGAGGCGTAATTTTCTTTCAAGGAGGACCTGTTCGTCAAGCACATCTTACCAATCGTTTTCAGACAGTAGCAAAGATTCCGTTGTTTATCGGAATTGATGCAGAATGGGGACTTGCCATGCGTTTGGACTCGACTTATGCTTTTCCGTGGAATATGACTTTGGGAGCTATTCAGAATTTGGATCTAATTGAACAAGCAGGAAGACAAATGGCAAAACACAGCAAACGAATGGGAATTCATTTCAATTTTGCTCCGGTTGTTGATGTGAATACCAATCCTAAAAACCCGATTATCGGAAATCGTTCGTTTGGAGAAAGCCCCGAGAACGTAGCAAACAAGGCAATTGCTCTTATCAAAGGACTACAAAGTGAAGGGGTTTTTGCAACAGCCAAACATTTTCCCGGACACGGAGATACCGACAAAGACTCACATCATACACTTCCTTCTGTTAATCATTCTGTAGAAAGAATGAGCCAAGTAGAGTTGCATCCGTACAAAAAATTGTTCAAAGAAGGTTTGGCAAGTGTGATGGTGGCTCACCTGAATGTTCCCGCTTTGGAGAGCAGAAGTGGTTATCCTTCTTCGATTTCTAAGAATATCGTAACAGATTTACTTCAAGAAAAAATGAAATTCAAAGGACTTATTTTTACCGATGCTTTGAATATGAAAGGAGCGAGTAATTTTAAAAGTCCGGGCGAAATTGATTTAGAAGCGTTTTTGGCAGGAAATGATATTCTACTTTTTCCGGAAAACGTACCGGTTGCCATCGAAAAATTTAAAAAGGCTTTATCAAATGGAAGATTGTCTGAAAAAAGATTAACACATTCGGTCAAAAAAATTCTAAAGTACAAATACAAAATAGGGCTTCACGATTATCAACCTATTGACACAGAACATTTGTTTCAGGAATTAAACAGAGCAGAAGACGAGGCTTTACACCACAAACTAATGGAAAATGCCCTGACCGTTCTGAAAAATAAAAATGAAATCCTACCTATTAAAAATCTTGAAAATCAAAAAATTGCTTATGTAAAGTTAGGCGATGATGACGGAACGTATTTTGTAGAAGCACTCAAAAAATATGCGGCTGTTACAGTAGTCGAAGATACTTCGTTAAGCACATTACAAGAAAAGCTAAAAGAGTTTACAACCGTAATTGTAGGTTATCACAAATCGAATGCAACAGCTTGGAAAAGTCATAATTTCAGTACTAAAGACCTGACATGGCTGTACGAAATCGCCCGAACCAACAAGGTAATTTTATCGGTTTTTGCCCGTCCGTATTCGCTTATACAGGTTCAAACTTTCGAAAACATTGAAGGGCTTATCCTTTCGTATCAAAACAGTAAAATCGGACAGGAAGTTACGGCCAACCTGATTTTTGGAAGCTCAGGTGCCAACGGAAAATTACCTGTTTCCATCAATTCTGATTTTTCGGAAGGTTACGGAATTTCCCTCAAAAATATCGGACGATTAGGTTTTGATATTCCCGAAAATGTAGGGATGAGTTCCCCTGTTTTAACCAATATTGATTTAATTGCGGGTGAGGTAATTTCCAAAAAAATAGCTCCCGGATTACAGGTTTTAGTGGCCCGAAAAGGAAAAGTAGTTTATCACAAATCTTTCGGATACCATACTTATAATAATTTGATGCCTGTTCAGGACTCCGATTTGTATGATGTAGCTTCGCTAACCAAGATTATGGCTACGCTTCCGATGATTGTAAGGGAGTTTGACAACGAAAATATTTCGTTGGACACAAAACTTTCAGAAATGTTGCCCGTATTTTTGAATTCGAACAAAAAAGACATTACTCTCAAAGAAATGCTCACTCACAATTCCGGCTTTTTGGCTTGGATTCCGTTTTATAAATCGACTTTAGATAGCCTTGGACTTCCGAGTAGCGAAATTTACAGCAACACATACAGTCCCGAATTTCCTGACCAAGTAGCCAATAATTTGTATATCCGAAAAGGTTATTCCGATGTGATTTTGCAACAAATTGCCGAGAGTAAATTAGGAAGAAAAGCCTATAAATATTCTGATTTTTCGTTTATCATTCTCAAAGAATATTTAGAAAAAGAAACAGGAAAAACGCTCGATGCTTTGGTTGATGGGGTTTATTTTAAATCTATCGGAATGTACCGAACAACTTACAATCCGTTGCAAAAATTTGACATTAGCGAAATCGTTCCGACAGAAAACGATACGTATTTCAGGCATCAGCTTTTGCAAGGTCATGTTCACGATATGGCAGCTGCAATGCAAGGAGGAGTAGCCGGACAGGCAGGATTGTTTTCTAATTCGTTTGATGTTGCCAAAATGATGCAGCTCTATCTGAAAAAAGGAACGTACGGAGGAAAACAATATTTTTCTGAGCAGACTTTTAATAGGTTTAACTCCTTGTACTACGATTTGAAAAAGAATCGTAGAGGTTTAGGATTCGACAAGCCAACAGGCGATGACAACGGACCAACTTGCAATTGTGTTTCTATGGAGAGTTTCGGGCATACCGGATTTACCGGAACAATGGCTTGGGCAGACCCGAAAACCGAAACGATTTTTGTGTTTTTGTCTAACCGGACTTTTCCTGATTCTAACGCTCCGAACCTACTTTCAAAAGAAAATATCCGGAGCAGAATTCAAGAAGTGATTAGCAATGCAATAATAGAAGAATAAGATTTGTGTACTAAATATCAACCTCGAAAGTAGTAAGCCCAACCCTGAATTTAGGCTCAATATAAGTGCTTTTCGGTGGCATAATAAGTCCTAAATCGGCTATTTTCTTGATTTCGGAAATGTCGGTTTTGTACATCAAAAAAGCCACTTCAAACTCTTCATCATCAACTTTCTTTTTAAGTTCGGTTACAGCTTGCTTTCCCGATAAGTATTCGATGCGCTGGTCGGTGCGTAAATCTCCGATCCCTAAGATTGGATTCAGAACAAAGTTGTATAAAATTTGAGTGTCTAAACTTTGCAGAATATCAGATTTATCTACTTTATTTTCTTTGAGTTGCAGTTTGTAGAAATTTCCGTCAAGATACATTCCGAATGTAAATTTTTCTTGAGGTGTATATAAGGTTTGTTGTTGATTTTCGACAGAAAAATGCTGTTTCAGAAGTTGTAAAAACTCTTTTTTTGAATACCCGTTCAGGTCCTTGATGACCCTATTGTACTCGTTGATTTTCAAACTACTTTCGGCTATCAGATAACTCATAAAAAACGGATTTTTTCCTGTTTCTTCGTGGAGTTTGGTAGCCGATTCGGTTCTGTGATGTCCATCTGCAATATACAGACAATCCATTTTCGAGAAAATATCCTGAATAAACTGTATGTCTTTTTCTGTATTGATTTTCCACAAATAATGAATTTCTTTTTTATGAGTGGCAAATTCAAAATGAGGTGTTTTGCTTTTTTGTTTTTTTATCCACGCATTCAGTAGATCTGAATCAGGGTAAGTAATCAGGATAGGTTCGGTATAAAAACCCGCATATTTCATATAATCCCGAAACAAATCCACCCGATAGCCAAACGTATCTTCGTGTTTTTTGATTTTGTTCTGTTTGTATTCTTCAACAACAAGTCCTCCAACAATTCCTATAAACGTATTGGTTTTGGTAACAATTTTATGAAGAAAAAAACTGTCAGAATTTTCTTTTTGTAAGATTTTTTCGGTTTTGAATTCCTTGTATTTACTGTTTACTTGGAGCAATCTTTTTTCGGCATCTACTTTTTGTTGGTTCAGATAAAACGGATTTATCACGTGCAAAAATGAATACGGATTGTAATCCAATTGCGAGGCCAATTCAGCTATGGAATAATCTTCGTATGCTCGGGAAGTAACCAAAGCAACTTTGTCTTTGGCTGGAAGCGTGGCTTTAAAAGGAATTATTTTAGGCATTATTGTTTTAGAATTTAAAATTTAAAAACCAGAATTTGAGTTGCTTTGCAAAAATACAAATACTAATCGGATACTCCATTTACGGACAAAGATAAAAAAGTTGATATTCTTTGCCTTTGTTTTGCTTTGATTTTTAAGTTTTCTCTATATTTGAAACCAATAAAAATGCAGTTCACAACACAAATACCAATAACTCGATACAGCAATCCGATTGACTACGACTCGGAGGTTTTCTCTATGGGTTCTTGTTTTGCGGTAAATATCTCTCAAAAGTTTGATTATTTTAAGTTGAAAAACACAACCAATCCGTTTGGGATTTTGTTTCATCCGTTGGCTATTGAAAATATGTTAGAAAAATCGGTTAAAGGTATTCTGTTTGCCGAAAAAGATGTTTTCTTTCACAACGAATTGTGGCACTGTTTTGAGGTACATTCCGAATTTTCGACAACCGACAAAAACGAACTTTTACAGCGATTAAACCAAACTTTATCCGAAACTCAAAAAGCTCTTGAACGCTCAACACATATTATTATTACACTCGGGACTTCGTGGATTTATCGGTATAATCAGACGGATAAGATTGTAGCCAATTGTCATAAAGTTCTACAAAAAGAGTTTTCTAAAGAATTGCTTTCGCCTGATGAGATTGCTCAAAGTTTAAATCGTATTAGTACTCTTTTTTCGGATAAAAAAATCATTTTTACCATCTCTCCGGTTCGGCATATCAAAGACGGATTTTTTGAAAATAATGTAAGTAAATCACATTTGTTTGCCGCTCTGAATAAGGTTTTTTCTGAGAATGTAAATTATTTTCCATCTTATGAAATCGTAATGGACGAGCTTCGGGATTATCGCTTTTTCTCGGAAGATATGCTTCATCCGAATCAAATAGCAATTGATTATATTTGGGAGCGATTCTCCAAAAATTATCTATCTGATAAGGCGTTTGAAATCTCCAAAGAAATAAGTGCTATTCAAAAAGCACTAAAACACAAACCGTTTAATCCCGGTACCGAAGCTCATCAGAAATTTATTGAAAATACTCAAAAACGAATTGAAAAGTTAGGCGGAATTTGGAAGATTTAAATGATGTGATAGCTTGTTTTTACAGGTTAAATAAAGTAAATTTGAAAAATTTTTTAAAAAAATTAAACTTTAAACAAAAAATATGAAAATAATTGTACCTATGGCAGGGCGTGGTTCTCGACTCAGACCACATACACTTACAGTTCCGAAACCTCTAATCCCGATTGCGGGAAAACCCATTGTACACAGATTGGTTGAAGATATTGCAGAAGTAATCGGACAGGAAATAGACGAAATTGCCTTTATCATTCACGAGAATTTCGGGAAGCAGGTCGAAAAAGATTTGATTGCCATCGCAGAAAAATTAGGTTCTAAAGGAACAATTTATTATCAAAACGAGGCACTGGGAACAGCCCACGCAATTATGTGTGCCAAAGAATCCTTAGAAGGAAATGTAGTAATTGCTTATGCAGATACACTTTTCAGAGCCGATTTTACTTTAGATACCACAGCCGATAGTGTGATTTGGGTAAAACAAGTAGATGACCCGAGTGCCTTTGGAGTAGTGCAACTCAATGATAAAAACGAAATCGTAGATTTTGTCGAAAAACCAAAAGATTTCGTGTCCGATTTGGCTATTATCGGGATTTATTACTTCAAAAGCGGAGAAACTTTGCGAAATGAATTACAGTACTTATTAGACAACAATATCGTAAAAGGAAACGAATATCAACTCACAGACGGACTCGAAAATATGAAACAAAAAGGAATGCGTTTCGTTCCCGGGAAAGTAGATGAGTGGATGGATTGCGGAAACAAAAACGTAACGGTGGAAACCAACAGCAGAATGTTAGGCTTTTTGCATCAAGACGGTAAAAACCTGATTTCCGATTCTGTGAAAAACGAAAATTCTACAATTGTTGAACCTTGTTTTATCGGAGAAAATGTAATACTTAAAAACGCAACTATTGGCCCGAATGTATCTTTAGGAGAAGGAACCGCAGTTGAAAACAGTACCATAAGCAATAGCCTTATACAAAATCATTCCAAAGTCAGCAATGCAAAATTAGACAATGCTATGATAGGAAACTTTGCTAAGTTTGACGGAAATTTTACAAGTATAAGTATAGGAGATTATTCGGAATTGAGTTAATTGAAGAAAAAACCACTAACAAGCAATTCTTTTTCAGAATATAAAAAAGTCTTTAAATAACCCTTATAGGTTGCAAAACTTATAAGGGTTATTATAGGGAATGTCATATATTTTACCGAACTTTGTAAGAAACATAAAGCCTTAAAAAAAATGGACTTTACATCTTACTTAGACTACTTTCAAGCTATTGTGGAAAACAAAGACGGAAAATTACCCGAATTATACCAAGACCCTGAATATTTTGAATATACCAAACTCAATTGGTCAAGAGTAAACCGATGGATGAAAACGGGAAAACTTCTCAATGAAACAGTTGCGAAACTAAAAACTATTAACACACCTCAAAATTGGATTGTGATTACCGAACCTTGGTGTGGCGACGCTTCGCATATTGTTCCGTTTATCGAGCTGATGTCAAGAGAAAACGATTTGATTTCGGTTTCGTATGAATTGCGTGACTCCGAACCCTTCCGAATCAACAACTACCTGACCGGCACGAGCAAATCAATTCCGATTCTGATTATTCAGGATAAAAACGAAAAGGATTTAAAGGTGTGGGGACCTCGACCTAAAGAATGTCAGGAATTTTTTATGTCCGAAAAAGAAAAAGGAGCCGATTTTGAAGCATTAAAAATTGCTTTACAAAAATGGTACAACCAAGATAAAGGAGTTCAGATTCAGCAAGAAGTTTTGAGTTTTATCTCCCTATAAAAAGTTTAAATCGTTTCTGTTATTTATTACCTCAGCAATTTTTTCAAAAACATAACTTACGGTTTTTTCTCTGATTTCATTTCGAGAGTTTCCGTCTATAAGAGTATCAAAAATATAGGTTTTGTTTTTAAACAAAACAGCAACATAAATTTGCCCGACAGGTTTTGTAACCTTATAGTTGTTTGTAGGAGCAGAGGCAACCCCTGTAACGGCAACATAAATATCCGAATGTAATCCTAATTCAGCCAGTCCGTTTACCATTTCTGTAGTGGTTTGTGCAGATTCTGCAGAATAGGTTTTTAGAGTTTGAGGATTTACATGCAAGAGTTTAACTTTCAACTCTTCCTGATAAGTTATAATTCCGCCTTTCAAAACAGACGAAGCTCCCGAAACCGAAGCAATCGTGCTTGAGAGTAATCCTGCCGTTATGCTTTCGGCTGTGGTAATGGTAAGATTTCTGTTTTTCAGGAAAGAGTAAAATTCGGAAGCATCCATAAAAAAGATTTCTTACAAAGGTATAAAAATTCAATAGTAGATTTTTCAATCACAAAGTTTCAATCAGTAGGATTTTCACTAAAAAATTCCGTATTTTTGCCGTTGGTATTTTTAAATCGAATTTTTTAAATATGAGAACGATACAATTCAGAGAGGCTATTTGCGAAGCGATGAGCGAAGAAATGCGTAGAGATGAGACCATTTATTTGATGGGAGAGGAGGTAGCCGAATATAACGGAGCTTATAAGGCTTCTAAAGGAATGTTGGACGAATTTGGTCCTAAGCGTGTAATTGACACTCCGATTGCAGAGCTTGGTTTTGCTGGAATTGCAGTAGGTTCGGCTATGAACGGAAACCGTCCGATTGTGGAGTTTATGACCTTCAACTTTTCACTTGTCGGGATTGACCAAATCATCAACAACGCTGCAAAAATGCGTCAGATGTCTGGCGGACAATTCAATATTCCGATTGTATTTAGAGGACCAACTGCTTCGGCAGGTCAATTAGCAGCAACTCACTCTCAGGCTTTTGAGAACTGGTTTGCCAACACTCCGGGACTTAAAGTCATTGTTCCCTCAAATCCGTATGATGCCAAAGGGCTTTTGAAATCCGCCATTCGCGATAACGACCCTGTAATTTTTATGGAGTCTGAACAAATGTATGGAGACAAAGGAGAAGTTCCAGAAGAAGAATACACCATTCCGATTGGAGTAGCGGATATTAAACGAGAAGGAACAGATGTAACTATCGTGTCGTTCGGAAAGATTATCAAAGAAGCTTACAAAGCTGCTGACGAATTAGAAAAAGAAGGAATTTCGTGTGAAATTATCGACCTCAGAACCGTTCGTCCGATGGATCACAACGCAATTTTGGAATCGGTAAAGAAAACCAATCGTTTGGTAATCCTTGAAGAGGCTTGGCCTTTTGCAAGTGTTTCGTCTGAAATTACATATATCGTTCAGGAAAGAGCTTTCGATTATCTTGATGCACCCATTCAGAGAATTACAACTGCAGATACACCTGCACCGTTTTCGCCCATTCTGTTCAAAGAATGGTTGCCCAATGCAGACGATGTAATCAAAGCGGTTAAAAAGGTGGCTTACGTAAAATGATTTGTTTAAAGTTCAAAGTTTAAGGTTCAAAAACCTGAAACCTGACAAGAGCGTAGCGACTGAACCGAAGTTAAACCTGAAACTTTAACCCCAAAACTTTAAACAAAAACAATGAAAAAACCAAATAAACCGTCTTTCGGAAAGTCGAAATCTACGGGAGAAAAAAAATTCGAAAAAAATCCGAAGGCTAAATTCGAAAAAAAAGACGGTTCGACCCAAAAGTCTTCCCAACCTAAACCCAAGACAGATTCGGACGAAATCCGTTTGAACAAATATATTGCCAATTCGGGAGTTTGCTCTCGTCGGGAAGCCGATTTGTATATCACTTCGGGTAACGTAAAGGTAAACGGACAAGCGATTATAGAACTCGGTTACAAAGTAAAACCGGGCGATAAGGTTACATTTGACGGAGCTTTATTAAGCCCCGAAAAGAAAGAATATATCTTGCTGAACAAACCCAAAAACTTTTCGACTTCTGCTAATGCTACTCAAAACAATGTGGCAAACCTGATTAGCGGAGCAAGTAAAAATAAATTGCTTCCTATAGGAAGAATGGACAGCACTACAACCGGACTTTTGTTGTTTACTAATGACAACGATTTGATTACTAAATTTACACAAGAAAGCCAACGCTCGTCAAAAATCTATCAGGTAACTTTAGACAAGAATCTGAAATATGAAGATTTAGAAAAAATCCAGAAGGGAATTACTATTGAAGAAAGGAAGGTTTATGTAGAAGATGTCAGCTATATCGAAAAGCAACCCAAAACCGAAATCGGATTAAAGGTAAGGACTTCAAATGTAAAAGTTGTTCGGATTATTTTCGAAAAATTAGGTTATGATGTGCTAAAGGTTGATAGAGTAACTTTTGCAGGACTTACCAAAAAGAACCTCCCGAGAGGAATGTGGAGGGTTCTTACCGAACAAGAAGTCATCAACCTGAAAAATATGTAAATCAGAATTGCCCTAAGCCGTTTTTTGATATAGACAAAATTTAGCCACAAATGCATAAGTTATCCTCTAAAATGTGCATTTGTGGCTAAAAAAATAGCCTTATTTTACTGCAATTACCGATATTTCGACATTGACATTTTTTGGCAATTTTGATACCTGAACCGTTTCGCGTGCAGGTGCGTTGCTCTCCGTAAAATAACTTCCGTAAACGCTGTTGATTTTGGCAAAATCGTTCATATCTGTAATAAAGATAGTTGCTTTAACTACATTGTCGAAAGCCATTTCGGCTTGTGAAAGAACAGATTTCAGATTTTCCATAACTTGTTGGGTTTGCTCTTCGATAGAAGCCATAACAAGCTCGCCTGACTCGGGATTTAAAGGAATCTGTCCCGAAACATATAACGTATCTCCCGACAAAACAGCCTGACTGTACGGACCAATAGGTGCAGGAGCTTTTTCTGTAAAAATAATTTTTTTCATAGTATAAAATGTGGATTGTGTATTTCTGTTACGAAATTACAAATAAAACACTGAAAAATAGTTTTTAAAAATAGTTTATACGGATTTTTAGCCACGGATTCAAGGATTATCACAGATTTTTTAATGTAAACAGCACAAGAAAATCCTTTTAATCGGTGTAATCTGTGGCAAAATACTAAGCGGATTAAGTAATAATTTCTTTATTTTTAGCCACGGATTCAAGGATTCTCACGGATTTTTTTTAATCTGTGTAATTCGGGCAAAAAATTATCAGAATTTATTTAAAAGACAGTAGTAATGCAAGAAAGATAAAGCCTGTAAGTCTAAAAAAAATGACATTAGTCCATAAAAAAACGGCCTCAATTTGAGGCCGTTTTCTGAATTTTAAAAGCGTGTGCAATTAGAATTTGTAGTTAAATCCTACACCGATTGAAGAGAAAGTTCCTCCGGTAATAGAGATTCCTTTGTACCCAGCGTACACTTCGAAAGTTTCAGTTTGATAACCTACTTTTGGTTGGTACAACATACCTCCGTCCATTCCACTAGGTGCCATACCTAAAGCATAACCTAAGTCAGCACCTACAAAGATGTTTTCAGTAAAAGCGTACTGACCTGTAGCGGCAATAGGAAGAAATGCGGCATTGTCTGGCTTAATTTTAACTCCCATAAAATCATACTCTTTCGCCATATAAGTAGAGTAGCCTACAGTGGCACCCACTTGGAATTCGTCAGAAATAGACCACATATAGGCTACATCTACTCCAATAGCTAAAGAGTAACCATCCTTAATGTCTCCCATAGGCATACCTACGTTTACACCGGCTTTAAAGCCTCCTTCTTGAGCACTTGTAATTCCAAATGCACATACAGCGATTGCTGATAAAAGTAATTTTTTCATAATAAATTTTGTTTTAAATTAATATGATACAAATGTATATTAATATTTTTAACAAAACAATAAGGCATTTGTCTTATATTAACAAATTGCTGTTAATAACTCTTCCATTGAAAGGACTCTATCAGCAATCGGATATCGTTTTTGATATATTCTGAGGCAGGAAGTAGAGAATCTGCGTTGGGTTTAGTGTTAAAATAAACAGATCCTGTTACAAAATTTTTGATACTGTCGGTAAGGTAAAATTGTGTGGCAGATGCAGCATTTCCGCCTACTTCGTAAAACATTCCGTAAACTTTTTGGTCAGGATTTACAAAAGGTTGCTCCAAAATAGTCTCTGCCTTTTTGGTGTGTTGGTATGTAATGCGTTGGGCATCTTTTAACAAAGCATCAAGGTTGTTGTTAATTTGTTTGTAGCTCAAAAACACAGTACTCTTCATGTTCGGATATTCGATGTTCAAATCACAATTTTTCTTAAAATTGATTTGACTATAAATGTTTTTCCCGAAAGTAAAAGGACAGTCTCCTTCAAAAGTTTCGTATTTGGCAATAGGATACTCTAAACGTAAATATCCTTGTGGTTTAGGAATTGCGTCTTCTGTACAGCCCAACAAAAGCAATCCGAAAAAGAGTGGTAAACAAAATTTTTTCATCTGTTCTTTTTTATTTGGTTTTAATTGGTCAGATGGAATTCACCATTGAACATTTCGGTTGGTATCAACTTAATTGTTATGGCTCATTTTATATAAGAGAATCTAAAAAGAATCAAAAAAAGAACCTGAAAAAAAATAGTAAAACAGAAACGGGCATTATACATCATACTACTGTTTTAGCTGTTTTCGGTTTTTCTGATTGGTTCATTTATTCCGAAGTAACCTTAGTATTTACTTCTGCCTCTTTTTTAGTACATAAAAATGTAAACTCTGTAGCCTGAATTTCGGTTGTGTGTTTCATGGTTCCGTCATCTGTTTGCCATTGCCTCGATTTTATTCGTCCTTCGACATAAATTTTATCTCCTTTCGAGAGATATTTTTCGCAAACTTCAGCTGCTTTATTTCTCACTACAATACTGTGCCATTCAGTTGAATTTATTTTTTCTCCCGTTTGCTTGTTGATGTAAACCTCGTTGGTTGCCAACGAAAATCTCCCGATACAATTGCCGTTTTCGAAGTAGTGCAACTTTACGTCTTCTCCCAAATGCCCAATAAGCATTACTTTGTTCAATGTTCCGGTATGCATAGTCTTTATGATTTAAACCAACAAATGTAGTGTTTTTTTGTAACGAATTACAAGGATTTTTTACTAATTAACAAGAATTCGGGGTGGCGATTTTTTAAAAAGAAAGCACTTCAAAAAACTTGTCCAAAGAAGTATGATTAACCAAAATTTCGAAATTTATTTGGAGAGGTTAGCGATAAAGTTATAAATCACAATCGGAAACGGATAACCTGAAATTTCGGAAAGCGCAATGCTTTTATTCAAATTACCACGAACTGAAATTTTCCAAAACAATATATACAACTGCTGATGCGATAGCTTATGAACGATTTCTTTCGGATTAAAAACAGAAATATCTTTTATGGTGTATTGGTCTGAATACATTTCGGATATTTTTTGAGTAATTACCTCCAGATCTGTTTTTTCGGTTACTTCCAATAGAGGGAATTCGTACAGGTTTTTCCAGATTCCGTTTTGGGTTCGCTTATTAATTATAGTGTTCTCGTTTTCGTCCATAAAAACCAAATAATTCAAAAAGCGTTGGGTTATTTTGGTTTTTTTGAGTTTTATTGGAAGTTGAGCTACTTTGTTTTTTTGTAAGGCAAAACAACTGTTTTTAAAAATACAAGCCTTACAATTCGGATTTTTCGGAACGCATTGCAAAGCTCCGAACTCCATTATCGCCTGGTTAAAAAGCGAAGGTTGTTTTTTGTCTAAAACTCGGTTTGCCAACTCTTGAAATTCTTTTTTTGCCTTAGAAGACGAGATGTCGGTTTGAATCCCGAAGTATCTCGAAAGCACCCGATAGACATTGCCGTCTAATACAGCAACCGGTTCTTGGTACGAAAACGAGGCAATAGCAGCAGCTGTATAACTCCCGATTCCTTTGAGTTTGAGCAAATCGTTATAATTCTCGGGAAAGTTTCCGTTTAAGTTTTCAGAGATATGTTTAGAAGTATGATGCAAATTTCTGGCTCTGGAATAATAGCCCAAACCTTGCCAAGTCTTAAGGACTTGTTCTTCATCGGCTTGAGCCAAATCAAAAACAGTAGGAAATTTTTTTACGAAATTCTTGTAATAGGGCAAACCTTGAGCCACTCGGGTTTGTTGCAAAATTACTTCCGAAAGCCATATTTTGTACGGGTTTTTAGTTTCTCTCCAAGGTAAATCCCGTTTGTTTTGCAGGTACCAAGAAATCAGTTTTTGACTGAAATTCATTTTTGAAATATGTCAATTTGAAAATGAAAAACGGGAGATTTTAAACCAAAATCAGAAAGAATCGACAATTTTCAGAAAATCATCAGCTTTGAGCGAAGCTCCTCCTATAAGCCCTCCGTCCACATCCGGATTGGCAAATATTTCTTTGGCATTATCGGGTTTTACGCTTCCTCCGTACAAAATCGAAACCTGATTGGCTACGGTGCTTCCGTATTGTGAAGCGATAGTTTGCCTTACAAAAGCGTGAATTTCTTGTGCCTGTTCGGGTGTTGCGGTTTCTCCCGTTCCGATAGCCCAAACCGGTTCGTAAGCCAGAACAATGTTTTTCCAATTTTCTGTTTTCAGGTGAAAAAGTGCTTCTTTGATTTGATTCTCAACTACATCAAAATGCTTTTCGGCTTTTCGCTCGCTTAGATCTTCTCCAAAACAATAAATAACCGTAAAATCATACTTTAGGGCAGTGTTTACTTTCTCAGCCAAAAGCGAATTGGTTTCTCCGAAATATGCTCTGCGTTCGGAATGACCTAAAATTACCGTTTCTACTCCAGCCGATTTGAGCATCGGAATCGAAACTTCTCCGGTAAAAGCTCCGCTTTCATTCTGATGTGCGTTTTGGGCTGCAACTTTGATGCTTTTTCCTTTGAGTTTTTCGACTGCCAAAGACAAATTTACAAAACTCGGAGCTACGATGATTTCGGTATCGGTTTTTGGTTTTTTACTACTGATTTCTTCCAACAAATGGTAGCTTTGTTGTATGTCATTATTCATTTTCCAATTTCCTGCAACGATGTTTTTTCTCATTTTGTAAGTTCTTTAATTTTTTCGATTAGTTTCGGGTCATCGGCTTCAATCGCTCTGAAGTGTGCGATTCTTCCGTCAGGGCTTACTAAGATATATCTCGGAATCCAGTCTATCCTTAAAGAATGTCTGAGTTTTTCTTTTTCCGATTCGGTTATGACAAGAAAATTTTTTCCAATAGTTTTGTGTTTTTTGATTCCTTCTTTCCAATCCTTCTCGGTTCTGTCAAAAGATAGAAATATATAGACCAAGTCAAATTCTTCTTGCAATTTATGAACTTTAGGCATTCCTTTAATGCAATCAGGACACCAAGAACCCCAAAAATCAATCAGAATTGGCTTTCCTTTATACATATTTAGAACTTCTTCAAAAGTTGTGGTATTGCCTTCGATGGTTCTGAGCTCTTGTTGCAGAACATCTCTGCCGAATTCTGTTTCAGAGGTCATTTCGGGAACAGTACTTTTGGTTATTTCCGGTTCGGAAGCGATTTCGGTTTGTTCCGATTGTTCTTTTTTACAACCGACCATAGCAGACAAGAGCATAAGAGCAAATATTGTTTTCTTCATTTTTTTTGAAATTTTACGAACTCCAAATATACGTTAAATTACTCGATTTATATATAGGTTGATGCAAATAAATCTTTATAAACCCGCGCACGAAATAACTATTTGTATTTCTCGATTTTATAAAGTCTGTAAAAAATATAGCTGATAAAATACGTAAATTAAGAATCAGATTAGTTGTTCTGATTTCTTTAAAAATAAAAAGCAATTAACTAAACCCGAAAAGAAGTATCAATAAAACTACCGAAAATCCGAACAAATAAAAATATACTGAATTTAAACGCAAAGCGTCTTTTATCCAAAAAAATAACGAACCCAAGCAAGCCGCAAAAAAAGCAAATAAAGTAGGAAGCCAAACAAGCTCGTAAAACGCTCCGGTTAAGATGAATTTATATACATCAAAGCTTTTGGCATACCCCCAAATCAACAAAAAGAATAAATTAATACCCAGAAATATTTTCGGAATAATTAGGTTTTGCTGATATATTGCTTTCATGATTCTTGGGTGTTTTTTCAAAATATATTGCAGAAGTTCTATAGCGGATTATATTTTATCACTTCCCACTCAGGATTTTTTAAATCCACATAGTAGTAATGCACTAAATCGTTTTTGTCAAAACTTCCGTTTTTGTTGATGTCTTCTATAGTTCTGAAATACAGACGGTTTTGTACTTCGATGGTGTTCCAGTCAATAAGTTCTTCTAAATCGACTGAAAGTTTTGTGAAATTATTTCCGCTTATATCGCTGATATATAGTGTTTTAATATCATTAGAGTTAATCTTTCCGTCTTTGTTGGTATCGTAATCAACCATCGTATAGACCAAAATATCTTTATTGAGTTTTTTTGAAATTTCTTCAAGGTAAGTAACTGTATGTATTTCAACTGCTTTGTCAGTAAGGGTTTTGGTATTTGTAGAGTCGATATGCTGAAATTTTAGGTTATTCAGATAGCCTGTAAGTTCAAAACGGTTGTAATTAGAGATGGAATAACTCACGGAATTGGTTTTGCTTGAGCCGTATTTAGAGGTGTTTCTTTCGTACAGTCGAACATCTCCAATAGCGTGAATAAGGTATTTTGTGCCTTCCATAAGTACGGGCAGATCTGATGTTTTTATCTGAGTAGAGTCAATTTTTACCTCTGTAATTTTTACTTCATTCTGTGCTTCCGGATAAGTAACTTTAGGAGTTTCGGGAGTGTTGTCAGTACACCCGATATTGATAAGCCCTATTCCGAAAAATAAATAACCAAACTTTTTCATCACTTGAAGAATTAGATATACCAAAAGTACAATTTTTTTCTAAAATTACTCGCTTTTAATTTTTTCGAGTTTCTCTACAAGATAATCCGGAGGGGTGGTCGGACGACCTGTTTTTGTGTTCACAAATACGAGAATTGAGTGTCCGGTTGTTAATAACTCTCCTTTTTCGTTGTGAATTTCGTAGTCAAATTCAATCTTGACAGAATGTTGATTTTTGAATAGGGTTGTTACGGTTAATATGTCATCATATCTCGCTGGTTTTTTGTAATTCATAGTGAGCGAAACAACCGGAAGCATAATTCCGTTTTCTTCCATCCATTTGTATGAAATCCCTATGTTTCTTAGCCATTCCACACGACCCATTTCAAAAAAAACGGCATAATTTCCGTGATAAACCACTCCCATTTGATCGGTTTCGGCATAGCGAACACGAGTTTGATATTGATGTTTTTTCATGATTTTTTTACGTATTTAGAATCTGTTCAAATAGCCTTATCTATAACAATTTTTTTTTAATAATCAAGAGGCGTTTAATTTTTTTTTAAGGATTTTTATTTACATATTTGCTAACTCAAATTTTGGTAATTGAATTTCTGTTTAGTGCCTCAATTTGAATCAATTCTGAATCACCAACAAAGTTAATTTAATTAGTAATATGAACAAAACTGCTCAATCGGTATGGGGAAATTGTCTGTCTTTCATAAAAGATAATATTCAAGAGCAGGCCTTTAGAACTTGGTTCGAGCCGATTAAAGCTATTGAACTTTCCGAGAATGTTCTTCATATTCAGGTTCCGAGTAAGTTTTTCTACGAATGGTTAGAAGAGCACTATGTTAAATTACTCAAATTATCTCTTACCAAAGAACTTGGAGAGGGAGCTAAATTACTTTACAAAATAAATATGGAAAATACTGCGGGTAAAAGACAGCCTTTTACCGAACAGTTACCCGGTTCATATAGGAGTTCCGTAAAACCGCAAGAGGTAGATTTTCCGATACAGAACAAAGCTCCCGAGCTTAAAAACCCGTTTGTAATTCCGGGAATCCGAAACATTAAGATCGAATCGCAGCTCAACTCTAATTACAATTTTGAAAACTTTTTAGAAGGAGATTCAAACCGATTAGCTCGTTCTGCAGGTATGGCCGTGGCCAATAAACCGGGAGGAACTTCGTTCAATCCGCTTTTGATTTTTGGAGGTGTGGGCTTAGGGAAAACCCATTTGGCTCACGCAATTGGAGTGGAAATCAAAGAAAAACATCCGGAAAAAACGGTGTTGTATATTGCCTCTGAAGTGTTTGTACAGCAATATGTGGAATCTACACTCAGAAACACCCGAAATGACTTTATCCACTTCTATCAACTCATAGACGTACTGATTATTGACGACATTCAGTTTTTGTCCGGAAAAGCAGGAACTCAAGACGTGTTTTTCCATATTTTTAATCACTTACACCAGAACGGAAAACAAGTTATTTTAACCTCTGACAAAGCTCCTGTAGATATGCAGGACATCGAGCAACGCTTGCTTTCTCGATTTAAGTGGGGATTATCAGCCGAACTGCAACAACCCGATTATGAAACTCGTTTTTTGATTCTGAAAAAAATCCTGTATCGAGACGGAGTCGAAATGCCTGACGAAATCGTAGAATATGTTGCCCGAAACATCAAATCGAACGTAAGAGAACTCGAAGGAGCGATTATTTCGCTTATTGCTCAATCTTCTTTTAACAAAAAGGAAGTTACCCTTGAATTAGCAAAACAAGTGGTCGAAAAGTTCGTGAAAAACGTAAAAAGAGAAATCTCTATCGACTATATTCAGAAAGTAGTTTCAGATTATTTTAAGTTAGATGTTGAAACGCTCCAATCCAAAACCAGAAAACGTCATATTGTTCAGGCACGCCAGTTAGCTATGTTTTTTGCCAAGAAATATACAAAATCTTCGTTGCAAAATATTGGTTCTCAGATAGGAGACAGAGATCACGCTACAGTTCTTCACGCTTGCAAAACGGTTGATAATTTGGTCGAAACCGACAAACAGTTTAAAAAATATGTTGAGGACATCAACAAAAAGTTTTCGATCTGATGAAAACAAGAATTTTAATGGTCTGCTTGGGAAATATTTGCAGAAGTCCTTTAGCAGAAGGTATTTTACAATCTAAATTAAACCGCTCCGAATTTTTGGTAGATTCAGCAGGAACAGGAGGTTGGCATTCGGGAGAACAACCCGACAAGCGTTCGATTCGGATTGCTAAAAAATACGGAATCGATATTTCTTCTCAAAGAGCAAGACAATTTACAGTTATAGATTTTGAAAGATTCGATTATATTTACGTAATGGACAGTAGTAATTATCAAAATGTGCTTTCTTTAGCTCCTGATGAACAAGCAAAAAGCAAGGTCAAAATGGTTATGAACGAACTCTTTGAAGACGAAAATGTAGATGTTCCCGACCCGTATTACGGAATGGAAGACGGGTTTGAAAATGTCTATAAATTGTTGAACGAAGTCTGTACGGAAATAGCTCAAAAACTCCTGAAGAATTAGCACTTATTTACAGGTTGTTTACTGACCATTTTCAACTTTCAGCTTGTCTTTCCAGATGCTTTTAAGTCTTATATAATCAAATTTTTCTTTAGGAGGTTGTGCTACCAAGGTTCGATTTTCAAAGGCTTCGAGCAGGATATCTTCAATCCAAAAATCTTCTTTTATGGTGTAGGGTTGATAGGTAGTTTTCATATCAATGTCGTAAAGTTTTGCCATTTTTCCGTACCAAAAGGCACTCCAACCGCTTTTTAAGTCTTTAACCAAGTCAAAAGTAGTTTGTCCGGTTTGTCGGTAGATGAGTTTTACGAGGATTTGTCCGTCTTTTCGGGAAAGGTTTTTTAGCCGTGCTTCAAATTCGTTTTCCATATATTCCTCAGCAATTTTCAAAAACTTTTTCTTTTCTTTTTTGGTTTTCAAAAGAGCTAAACTTCGATTGAGGACTTCTAATCGCTCTGAAGCAATTCGAGCATACGGATAGGTTCTGTAAACACGTCTTTTCAGAATCAAAAACTGTTTTCGGGCTTCGATTTCTTCGGGTGTAAGAGGTGTGTCGGTAATAAAGATATCCTCTAACAGAATTTCTTTAAAAATAGCATCAGTCGAATCATCTTCAACAGGAGTTTGTGCTTTTAGCTCCAAAGCAAAGAACAAAAACAAAACCATAAACCCAAGCTGCTTCATAATGCCAATTAAATATTTCCTCAAATTTACTATAACTCTCGAAAACAATTTATATTTTAGTAAAAATTTAAAAATACTATAACTATGCCAAAATCAATTTTGAAAAAATCATCTTTAGAATTTCTTGAAAAATACTTAAATAACGCTTCTCCAACGGGTTACGAATCGGAAGGACAAAAAATTTGGATGAACTACCTCAAGCCTTATGTAGATGAATTCATTACAGATACTTACGGTACAGCAGTCGGGATTATCAATCCTGATGCGAAATTCAAGGTAGTTATCGAAGGTCATTCAGACGAAATTTCGTGGTATGTGAATTATATCACCAACGAAGGGCTGATTTATGTAATTAGAAACGGAGGCTCAGACCACCAGATTGCTCCTTCAAAACGAGTGAATATCCATACTAAAAACGGAATTGTAAAAGGAGTTTTCGGTTGGCCTGCCATTCATACCCGAAACAGAGCAAAAGAGGAGGTTCCGAAAATTGAAAATATCTTTATTGATTTAGGTTGTTCAACCAAAGAAGAGGTAGAGAAGTTAGGCGTGCATGTAGGTTGTGTGATTACCTATCCGGATGAATTTATCGTTTTAAACGAAAATAAATTTGTTTGTCGTGCTTTAGACAATCGCATGGGAGGTTTTATGATTGCCGAAGTGGCACGATTGCTCAAAGAAAACAAAAAGAAACTTCCGTTCGGACTTTATATTACCAATTCGGTTCAGGAAGAAGTAGGACTCAGAGGAGCTGAAATGATTACCAAAACCATTCGTCCGAATTTAGCTATCGTAACCGATGTGTGTCATGATTCCACCACTCCGATGATTGACAAGAAAATTGAAGGAGACACTCAAATAGGGAAAGGACCTGTAATTACGTATGCTCCGGCTGTTCAAAACAACTTGAGAGAACTTATCTTGAATACAGCCGAAGAAAAGAAAATTCCGTTTCAACGCTTAGCATCTTCACGAGTTACCGGAACTGACACCGATGCTTTTGCTTATAGCAACGGAGGAGTAGCTTCTGCCCTGATTTCGCTTCCACTTCGCTATATGCATACCACAGTTGAAATGGTTCATCGAGATGATGTAGAAAACGTAATCAAACTCATTTATGAAACACTTTTAAAAATCGAAGATAATCACGAGTTGTCTTATTTTAAATAGAGATAAAAATCCGTTTTGTTACAAAACGGATTTTTTATTTAGTAACGATATTGAATGTTGAAACACTTTTGTAGATTTGGTATTCTAATTAACCCAAGTTCAATACGACCCAAATAACCCAAAAAATACTACCTTAATTGCGGAAAAGAAGTATTCGATAAATATTTGTTCAGAATGTGGTCAAAAAGCCGACACGCATCGTATTTTGTTTCTCTCGAAATGATTAGAAAACCAAACTTATAACTCAAAATTCTGTCAGAAGTATTGATACAGTTGTATTAAATCAAGCTCTTAAAAAAAACTAAATAGTTTCGGCAATAGTTTTAATTATTTGCTAAATTGATTCTGAAAGGGTAGTCACAGCCGGAAACTTAACAAATGTTTGTGAAGTTTTGCCTTGGGTAATCATATTTTTGCCTTGTTTGAACTCTTAAACAAAATTATAATGAAACCCTTACAGACACTTCTTTTTTCACTTATTTCGTTGGTTGCATTTTCGCAACAGTCAGTAAAAATTTCAGGAAAAGTATCCGAGAAAAACACAGGTTTACCTTTAGAATATTCCATTATTTATATCAAAAATACTCAAAATCCATCTGCTGTTTACGGAGGTACAACAGACGAGCAAGGAGCTTTTTCAATTAGTGTACCCAAAGGAAATTACGACATTAAGATAGACTTTTTGTCTTACAAACCAGTTGAGTTTTTTAACCGCTCGGTTCAGGAAAACATCAACTTGGGCAATATCGTACTCGAAGAAGACAGTCAGATGATCGAAGGAATAGAGATTATTGCAGAACGATCTACTGTGGAAATGCGATTGGACAAAAGGGTGTACAATGTAGGACAAGATATGATTGTCAAAGGAGGAACAATAAGTGATGTGCTGGATAATGTTCCTTCTGTAAGTATAGATGTTGAAGGAAATGTTACTCTGAGAGGTGATGATAATGTACGAATCCTGATTGACGGAAAACCATCAGGATTGGCAGGAATTAACATCAACGATGCTCTGAAAATGCTTCCTGCCGATTCGGTTGAAAAAGTAGAAGTTATTACAAATCCATCTTCAAGATATGAAGCCGAAGGAGGAGGAGGAATCATCAATATTATTCTTCGCAAAGGAAAAAACAACGGAATAAACGGAACTTTTATTGCCACAACCGGAGATCCTGCCAATCACGGGATAAGTGCAAACATAAACTACAAAACAGACGAATTTAACATCTTTACCACCCAAGGTTACAATCACAGAGGCAGCAAAGGAAACTTTCTGAACGATATTGAAAACCTCGATGCGGATACCGGAGCAACTACAGGGTTTATCAAAGAAAGACGAAATAACGAAAGACTGAGCAAAGGATACAACGGATTGTTCGGACTGGAGTGGAATATTACCGATAGTTTTTCGTGGACAAACAGCATATCGTATCGAAAAGACAGCAGGGAGAATCCTACCAATGTTTCGATAAATTATTTTAGCCCAAATATGGATTTGCTAACGGAAACCTCACGGGATAATTTTGATTGGAGCGATGACGAAGACGTGGATTTTTCGAGTAATTTTACTAAAAAATTTCAAAAAGAAGGGCATGAGCTCACAGTCGATTTTTCGACTTCGTTAAGCAAAGACAGAGATTTTTCGGATATTACTACCCGAAACCTGACTTTAAACGAAATTACCCGATTAGAAAAAACTTCGAGCGACCAAAAACAAACCCGCAATCTGATTATGTCCGATTATGTACTTCCACTAGGAGAAAACAGTCAGTTCGAGGCAGGATATAGAGGGAATTTTGTCGATTTAACCACAGATTACAGCGTAGAAAACTTTAACGAGATAACCGATGGTTGGGAAAATGACACCAACTATTCTAACGTACTTCAATACAAAGAAAATGTAAACGCACTATACTCTCAATTTGGGAGCAAAATCGGAAAATTCTCTTATATGGGAGGACTTCGTTGGGAAGATACCAATGTGCAAATCAACCAGTTTACACACCAGGTTTTTAAAACTAAAAAGTACAACAACCTTTTCCCGAGTGTGTTTTTTGGTTATGAATTTGATGAAGAAACCAATGTTTCGTTGAGCTACAGCAAACGTATTTCAAGACCGCGTTCGAGAATGATAAACCCGTTTTCGAATTTATCGAGTAATGTATCTTTATTCCGAGGGAATCCCGATTTAGATCCATCACTTACCGATGCAATTGATTTGGGACTTCTAAAACGATGGGGTAATGTATTTACTTTAAGCAGTTCAATGTATTTTAATCATACTACAGATGCTACTCAATTTGTAAGATACGTGGAAGAAATTAACGAAATTGATGTCTTGATTACTTCTCCTGTAAACTTAGGAGTAAGAGAGCGTTTCGGATTTGATTTCACTTTGAATTACAATCCTTACAGATGGTGGAGGCTTAACGGAAGTTTTAATCTATACCGAAACGAAACTAAAGGAGATTATACCTATTATGATTTGGACAACAACTTGGTTAGTGAGAACTTTGACAATGTGGCTTATTCATGGTTTTCGAGAATTACCTCAAGAATTACTCTACCTTATAAAATAGACTGGCAAACCAACGTAACCTATCATGCTCCTCAAGAAAACGCACAAGGAAGATCAAAGGGAATACTTCACGCTAATTTGGCTTTTAGCAAAGACATACTAAAGGATAAAGCAACTCTTACGCTTAATGTTTCTGATGTATTCAACTCAAGAAAACGCATTTACGAAACAGAATTACCTATTCAGAATACCTACTCAGAAATGCAATGGAGAGAAAGACAGATTACTTTATCATTCACGTATCGCTTTAACAAACAAAAAGAAAGAGAACGTCCTCAAAGAGGAGGAGATAACGGATTTGGAGAAGACGAATTTATGGGAGGATAATTCCCGTTTTCGCCCGAGTTAAAAAAAGAAAAAACGGTCTGAAAGTTTTTCCTGTTTTGTCATTCTGAATTTATTTCAGAATCTTAGAAGTTGAAATAAGTTCAACTTGACAATAAGAAGGAGGTTTTCAGACCGTTTTGTTTTGAGGGTAAGTACAGGAAAAAAGAATTATTTTTCTCTTTTCATCGGAAAGCCTTGTGGGTTTCCACCTCCCGAAATTTCTGCATAAATAGAATCGTTGTGAATTCGGTTGTATGTGATTTTTTTGGGGAAATCATTTTCGGGATTCTCAAAAACGAGCTTGTTCTCAGAGCTTGAAGTCAGTTTAAATTCGGTTGGTTCAGAGGGTTCAGAAGTTATTTTTACTGCGTAAAACAAATCCTTTCCTCGCTGAACAAGGTTTACTTCTTCCGAAAAAACTACTTTACCTTCAATAACAAAAGAGGAATTTCCGAGAAAAGTGCTGTCGTTTTTTACATTCCATTTTTCAGAGAACAATCCATCAGAAGAATTGTGCTGCCAATTTCCGAGAAGCCATTCTGCTTTTGCCAATTTTTCATATTCTACCTGATTTTCTTTTTTGCACGAAACCAAAAGCAATAAAGCTACAACCGATATAGAAGCTATTTTTTTCATCTTATTCTTTTTCTTTGTTTTTGTTAAACAGATTTTTCAAAGCATCTTTGGCTTTGTCCTTCATTTCTTCCTTCACTTCTTCTTTTTTCTCTTCAATCTTCTCCTCAATTTTTTCTTTGACCTCCTCTTTGGTTGTCGGGATGTTCAGGCTGTCTTTTCCGGTAGCATTTCCGATGACTCCACTCAAAGCGTCTTTACCTTTACCGATGAGTTCGTTTTTTTGTTTTTCGACAATTTGATTAGTCAGGTTGGTAACCATTTGCTTCATATCGGTTTGAACTTTAGGTTCTGAAAAACTTCCGGTAATATTGGCTGTTATGGGAATCTTCATGGTGTTGGCTTCATTTCCGCTCAGGTTAGCCAAAAGTCCTGTAACTTCTTTTCCGAGATATTTGGCAGGCACATCAAGAGTAGCTCCGTAATTCATAGACTGGTCAAATCCGTGAGTTCCCGAAAACTGAATATTGATGTCCTGATAATTCAAATCGAGCGGTTTCATAGTTACTTTTCCTTTATCAAAAGTCAGGTTAGTTGTCAGATTGTTTAGGTTCAGTTTGTCAAAATCAATAAAATTCAAATGCGAATCTAATGAAGAAAGTAACTTTGAGTTCTCCGAATTTACTTTTGCATCAACCAATTTTCCTAGTAAATTGCCTGATAGTGTAGCCAAATCAGGAGTAAACTCTTTAGCATCAAGATTTCCTGAAAGCTGCACAGTCGAATTTATTTTTCCGTTGATAACTCCTGCAATCGGAGCAATGTTTTTCAGCATTTCGAGTTGGGTAAACGACTGCGAAATATCGAGTGCGTTCAGATCCAGGTTCATATCAAATTTGGGAGTAGCTTCTTGGGTTGAAACATTTCCGCTCAGTCCTATTTTCCCTCCAAAAATAGAGGTAATGACATTTTGCAAAGAAACCGTTTCGTCTTTGATAATCAATTGCCCTGAAGCATCTTTCAGGTTCAGGTTGTCATATACAACCGTTGCTGCTTTTGCGGAAATGGTACAATCCAAAAATGCAGGAATTTTAAATTCTTCAGGAGTTTCTGTTTTTGATTCTTCTGTTTTCTGGGTAGGAGAGGAGGTGTCTGAACTTTCCGAACTTGCAGTTGTCATAAAGTCCGATACTTCTAAGTGATTGGAATTCAGCTTGAAATTTCCTTTCAGGGTTTGGTCATTGAACATAAATCCGTAGAAATTGTCCAAAGTCCCGGTTGCTTGTATATCTGATTTTCCTGTTTTGACATTAAATTTATTCAGAGCTACGTGAGACGGATTAAACACCAAGTTGGCTTCTGAAATCATAAGTGGTTTCGCCAATTCTTTTCCGTTGTATTCAAATCCGGTCAGGCTTAGTGTTCCTTGTGCTTTTACGTTTTCGTATTTTTCTTGTTCAACCGAAAGCATATCCAAATTCAAGCCTACAGTTGCTTTAAGAATTCCTGACAAGTCTTGTTCTAACTGTATCGGATAAGCCTTTGAGAGGTTAGCCAAGTTCAATACTCCGTTTAAATCAGCATCAACCAACATATTTTCGGTTATATTCCGAAGCTTTGCTTTCGCATTAAATTGGTCTTGGTCAATTTTGAAGGATAATTTATCTAAATCAACATAAGTGTCTTTGGCGAGTCCTGTTTCGTTTTTTACTTTGGCATCAATTGCGATATTCTGCACTGTTTTCGGTAAATCTGGATATTTAAACGAGGCATTATCTGAAGCCATCGCAATATCAAACATCGGAATTGTAGTTTCTGACAACAAGCCTTTTACAAATCCTTTAACCGAGAATTCTCCTGTTGTTTTGATGTTATCTAAACTTCCTGAATAAGCAGAAGGAATTAATCCTAAAAAGTTTGAAAACGAAGTCGTAGGTGTATTAAACGTCAAGTCGTATTCCTGACCTTCTTCTTTCATTTGCAAAAATCCGTCAAACTCCAAAGGCAATTTGTTGATGCGGGCCATATTTTCTTTGAACGTATATTTGGAGTTTTCTAAATCTAAGTTCAGAATGGCATCTAAAGTTAAATCTACATTGTTCAGATAATTGGTTTTGTCCATTTCAAACGAAGCAACAGCTGTGGTATAAGTGTCTAAATCCACAATTTTTGAGGAAAAATCTCCCGTTCCTTTGTGGTTTATTTTATCTAACACCATTTTCATATTTGAGCTTTGGTCGAGATAAGTAAAGCGAAGATTTTCTATTTCGTAGTTTTGTAAAGACATCGTAAATCCACTATCATCAGAGTTATCATCACCTTCTTCACTATCTGGGTCATCTTTGAGAGCAATATCAAAATTTCCGATTCCGTCCGGGTTAAAAATCACATTTACAAGAGCATCTTTAACCAAAAAACTTTCTACATTTATAGATTCAGCATCAGATTTAAAAAGCTCTTTAACAGACATTTTCAGGTTAATTCTATCCGAATAAACCAACGTATCTCCCTCAAAAGGTGCTTTGTTGATGATGCTTAACTTTTTGACAGAAACACTTGCTTTTGGAAAATTCCTAAGCAGACTAATATCAACATCCTCAAAATCAACGGTTGCATCCACATTATTGTTAATGGCTTTTATGACCATTTCCCTTATTTTGTCTTTAAACAAAAAAGGTGCAGCTGCTAAAGCTACAATTACAACACCTAAAATAATGGCTGTCCATTTTAAGAATTTTTTCATAACGTATTTTTTATTTTTCACAAATGTAGTGCAAAAACCAATCCGAAAATTTTAAAGGAATTGTAAAATTGGTCGAGTTATATATTTTTGTCGGTTATATTCAGAAATTGGTATATATTTCTTTATTTTTTTCCAAAACTCGAATAAAATTCAAATACTTTTTTCGCTTTCGAAGCTCCGATTACTTGGGCAACTTCTTCTTCAGATGCTTTTGAGAGTCGCTTTACCGAACGAAAGTGTTTGATGAGTGCAATCATTGATTTTTCTCCGATTCCCGGAATGGTTTCGATAGAGGTTTTCAGGGCAGCATTGCTTCGTTTTTGTCTGTGGAATGTAATACCGAATCGATGGGCTTCGTTTCGAAGTTGTTGAATGATTTTTAATGTTTCGGATTTTTTGTCCAAATACAACGGATAAGGGTCGTTCGGATAAAACAATTCTTCTAATCGTTTGGCAATTCCTACAATGGCAATTTTACCTCGCAATCCTAAGACTTCCAGACTCTTGAGTGCAGACGAAAGCTGTCCTTTTCCGCCATCAATAATTGTCAAATCGGGCAAGGATGCTCCTTCGTCTAAAAGTCTTTTGTACCTCCGATATACGACTTCTTCCATTGAGGCAAAATCATTAGGTCCGTCAACGGTTTTGATGTTGAAATGACGGTAGTCTTTTTTGCTTGGCTTTCCGTCTTTAAACACTACACAAGCCGCAACGGGATTTGTTCCCTGAATGTTTGAATTGTCGAAACATTCGATGTGTCGGGGTTCGACCGAAAGTCTTAAATCAGATTTCATTTGTGCCATCAATCGGTTGGTGTGCCTGTCAGGGTCTGTAATTTTCACTTGTTTCAGTTGGTCTAAACGGAAGTATTTTGCATTGCGTTCCGACAAATCCAAAAGTTGTTTTTTATCGCCTAATTTCGGTACAATAACTTTAATTTTATCTCCTAAATCCAATTCAAGCGGAAGGATAATTTCTTTGGTATCCAACCGAAAACGCTCCCTAACTTCGATGACAGCCAGTTCCAAAAGATGCTTGTCGGTTTCGTCTAATTTCTTTTTGATTTCCATAGTATGCGAACGGATAATAGCTCCGTGCGAAATCTGTAAAAAATTTACATAGGCAAAACTGTCGTCGGACACAATCGAAAAAACATCAACATTAGATATTTTCGGGTTTACGATGGTGGATTTTGATTGATAGTTTTCGAGAACTTCGATTTTTTCTTTAATTCGTTGGGCTTCTTCGAATTCAAGATTTTGAGCATAAGTACTCATCATTTTTTTAAAACGATGTAATGAGTCTTTGAAGTTTCCTTTCAGAATTTCCCGAACTCCCTTTATTTTTTCTAAATATTCCCCTTCTGATTCATAGCCTTCACAAGGTCCTTTGCAGTTTTTGAGATGATATTCTAAGCAAACTTTAAATTTTTCGGCTTTAATGTTCGAGGGAGTGAGCTCGTAATTGCAAGTTCGCAACTGATACAATTCTTTTATCAGGTCTAAAATGGTATGAACGGTTTTAAAACTCGTATAAGGTCCGAAATATTCCGAGCCGTCATTTACTTTGTTTCGAGTGGCAAAAACTCTGGGAAAAGATTCGTTTTTTATACACAACCAAGGATAGGTTTTGTCGTCTTTGAGCATTACGTTGTACTTGGGCTGGTACTTTTTTATCAGATTGTTTTCTAACAAAAGTGCATCGCTTTCGGTTGCTACGACAATGTGTTTTACGGTTGCTATTTTTTTGACCAACACACGAGTTTTTCCGTTTTCGTGCATTTTGGTAAAATAGGAAGCCACCCTTTTTTTGAGATTTTTGGCTTTTCCGACATACAGCAATTTTCCGTCTTTATCATAATACTGATATACTCCCGGATTGTCAGGAAGCGTTTGAAGTTGTATTTCTAAAGAGGGTTGCATTTTTTCTGGTCGGACGAATTTTAAAAATGAAAAACTTTGTCAAAAGTGTATTTCGACAAAGTTAGAATATAAAACTCTGAAAAACTAAGTTTATGAAAGGCTTAAAAAAGACTGCTTACATTAAGCCAGCATCGTAACCGGATTTTCTATATATTGTCTTAAAGTTTGCAGGAATTCTGCTCCGGTAGCTCCGTCAACCGTTCTGTGGTCGCAAGCCAAGGTAAGCATCATCGTATTTCCCACAACAATTTGTCCGTTTTTTACAACCGGTTTTTCAACAATTGCTCCCACCGACAAGATGGCTGAATTGGGTTGATTGATAATCGAAGTAAACGACTCAATTCCGAACATTCCTAAGTTTGAGATAGTGAATGTGCTTCCTTCCATTTCGTTGGGTTGTATTTTTTTGTTTCTCGAACGAGTTGCCAAGTCTTTAACCGACGCTCCGATTTGAGAAAGTGTTAAGCTATCTGCAAACCGTACTACCGGAACTACTAATCCGTCTTCGACAGCCACAGCCACCCCGATGTGAACGTGGTTGTGAATTACGGTAGCCTCGTCTTTCCATTGCGAGTTTACTTTCGGGTGTTTCTTAAGAGCCATAGCAACGGCTTTGATAACCATATCGTTAAACGAAACTTTGGTGTCAGGAACACTATTTATAGTAGCTCTCGAAGCAATTGCGTTATCCATATTTACCTCAATATTCAGGTAATAATGAGGAGCAGTATATTTCGATTCTGATAAGCGTTTGGCAATTACTTTCCTCATCTGAGAATTTTTCATTTCTTCCGAAGATTCCTGTCCGACAGCAACAATCGGTTGTGATGTTGCTTTTGCCGATGGAGTAGCCGTTACAGGTTGCACAGATGGAGTGAAGTTTTCTACGTCTGCTTTAGTAATGCGTCCATTTTCTCCAGTTCCTTTTACCTGAGAAAGCTCAATTCCTTTGTCTTCTGCTATTTTCTTAGCCAATGGGGAAGCGAAAATTCTTCCTTTTGTGTCGGCAGGCTCAGCACTTTTGTTTACTGTACTTTCTTTTTGCGATTCAACCGAAGTTGTAGTTGCTTCTGATTTGGTTTGGGTTTTAGCACTCTCTTTTCCGTAATTATCTACAACTCCCGATACGTCTGTTCCTTCTTTTCCGATAATTGCCAGAATACTATCAACTGGTGCTGATTCGCCTTCTTGAACTCCGATATATAAAAGCGTTCCAGAATTAAACGACTCGAATTCCATTGTAGCCTTATCAGTTTCTATTTCGGCTAAAATATCGCCTTCGTTTACTTTGTCTCCTATTTTTTTAATCCATGAAGCCACGGTTCCGTCTGTCATTGTATCGCTCAAGCGAGGCATAGTAATTACCTTTATTCCTTCCGGCATTACAAAGTCAGATGAAGATTGGGTTTTTTCTTCTGTTTTAGGTGTCTCTGTAGTTTTTTCTTCTGTTTTTTCAACAGGTTTTTCTCCTTTCAACAAGGTAGAAATGTCTTCTCCTTCTTTCCCAATAATAGCCAAAACGCTATCTACAGGAGCTGTTTCGCCTTCTTGAACTCCGATGTGCAAAAGTGTTCCGGAATGAAACGATTCAAATTCCATTGTAGCTTTATCGGTTTCTATTTCGGCTAAAATATCGCCTTCGTTTACTTTGTCTCCTACTTTTTTAATCCAAGTAGCAACAGTTCCGTCTGTCATTGTATCGCTCAAGCGAGGCATTGTAATAACTTGTGCCATTCTTATTTCAATTTATGTGGTAAAAACGGATAATTTTCTTGCTCATATACAGCATCGTACATAACATTTAATTCAGGATAAGGAGATTCTTCTGCAAATTGTTCGCATTCAGTAACTAAATCTCTTACCCTGGTGTCAATCACTTCAATTTCTGCGTCTGTAGCATATCCTTTTTCTTTAATAGTGTTCAGAACCTGAGTAATCGGGTCGATTTTTTTGTATTCTTCAACTTCGTCTTTTGTTCTGTAATGTTGTGCGTCAGACATTGAGTGTCCTCGGTAGCGGTAGGTTTTCATCTCTAAGAAAGTAGGTCCTTCTCCTTTTCTTGCTCTTTCCATTGCCTCGTGCACCGCTTTGGCAACCTTTTCAGGATTCATTCCGTCCACCGGTCCTGAAGGCATTTCGTATCCTTTTCCTAATTTCCAAATCTCTGTGTGGTTAGCGGTTCTTTCTACCGAAGTTCCCATAGCATACCCGTTATTTTCACAGATGAACACCACAGGAAGTTTCCACAACATAGCCATATTAAAGGCTTCGTGAAGCGATCCTTGACGAGCAGCTCCGTCTCCGAAATAAGTCAGAGTGACTCCTCCGGTTTCGAAGTATTTGTCGGCAAAAGCAATTCCAGCTCCCACGGGAATTTGACCACCTACGATTCCGTGACCTCCATAAAATCCGTGTTCTTTAGAAAAAATGTGCATTGAGCCTCCGAGTCCTTGCGATGTTCCGGTTGCTTTTCCTAAGAGTTCTGCCATTACTTTGCGAGGATCAACACCCATTCCGATAGGTTGAACATGGTTTCGGTAAGCGGTAATCATTTTGTCTTTTGACAAATCCATTGCGTGTAAAGTTCCTGCCAAAACCGCTTCCTGGCCGTTGTATAAATGTAAGAATCCTCTTACTTTTTGCTGGATGTATAAAGCAGCTAATTTATCTTCGAACTTTCTCCAGAATAGCATATCCTCGTACCATTTCAGGTACACTTCTTTGGTGATTTCTTTCATTTTTTATCGAATAAAATCTATTTAGATTAAAATTAGGTTGGTTAAGTACCAACTGCAAAAATAAGTAAAAATTCCTAATTTGTTTCAGGTTTCAGGCTTAAAGTTTTTACAACAAATCTAAGGTTCTTTCCAGAGCCATTCCTCTTGAGCCTTTAATCAAAATGTCTTTATTTACAGGCTTTTTAGTCAAGATATATTTTTCTAATTTTTCAAAAGATTCAAAAAATGTAAAATGCTCCTTTGGAGTTCGATTGGAATAAAAATCATTTCCTACAAACAGCACTTCAACATCAGGCTTGTCTTTTACAAGCGAAATGATGTTTTTATGTTCTTGTAGACTTTCCGTTCCAAGTTCAAACATATCGCCTAAAATCATCATTTTTGATTTACCGTCAAGGTTCAAGAAGTTTTCAATAGCTACTTTCATACTGCTCGGATTGGCATTATAAGCATCTAAAATTATCTTGTTGGAGTTCTTTTCTATAATCTGAGAACGGTTATTTGTTGGGATATAATTTTCTATTGCCTTTTTGATTTTTTGGGTATCTACTCTAAAATATTTTCCGAAAGCAATGGCTGCTGCAATATTAGGAGCATTATACATTCCGACAAGATTAGATTGAATTTCTGTATCTTCAAATTTTATTTTCACAAACGGATTTGCTTCAACAGAATTTATAAAAACAGCTGCATTTTTATTGTTGAATGAAAAAGTAAATCGGTTTAAACCTTCGGATTTTTCAACCTGAATAGCGTCATCAAGATTTATGAAAACCCATTTTTGTCTGACTTCTTCCTCATCAAAATTTTCACTTTGAATGTATTGGTAGAGTTCACTTTTTCCTTGAATTACTCCCTCAAAACCTCCAAAACCCTCTAAATGGGCTTTTCCGAAATTAGTAATATATCCAAGGTTTGGCTCTGCTATTTGGCACAAAAATTCGATTTCTTGTTTGTGATTGGCTCCCATTTCAACAATTCCGACTTCGGTTTTATAATCAAACGAAAGCAAAGTAAGTGGTACTCCGATATGATTATTCAGGTTTCCGACGGTAGCTTTGGTTTTGTATTTTTCAGACAAGACAGCATTGATGAGTTCTTTGGAGGTGGTTTTCCCGTTGCTTCCTGTAAGAGCAATAATTGGGAGTGCTAATTGTTTTCTGTGAAAGTTAGCTAACTGTTGTAAGGTTTCGAGAGAACTCTTGACCAAAATAGTTTGCTGGTCAATATAATAATCCGGATTGTCAATCACAACGCACAAAGCTCCGTTGTCAAGAGCTTGTTGAGCGAAAGTATTTGCATCAAAGTTTTCTCCTTTGATAGCTACAAAAAAATCATTTTTTTGAATTTTACGCGAGTCAATAACTACGCCATTTGATTGGAGAAGCAACTTATATATTTCTGATATTTTCATACAAAAACAAAAAATTACAGATAAAACAAAAGCCCGATTAAGGGCTTTTGTGTAAATTATATTTTTTGAGGATTACCCTCTTGGTTTCTTTTTAGAAGTTTTTGGTCCCGCTTTGCTCATAGCACATCTGAAACCGATGTCATTTGTTGCCATATATTGAGGATAATATCTACGTTGAGCAGGGTCGAGCCAGTAAGCTCTATCTCTCCAAGAACCTCCTTTATAAACTCTTGCTTCGTCGTTGATAAGGGTAGTTCTTTTGTTTGCTTTATCCCATTGTCTGTCTAATGTTTCTTCTCCTGTAAGAGAATCAAATACTACTTGAGCTCTGTGTTCAGGGGAGTTATACATTCTTTTTCCACCTTCTTCAAAGTCTTCAGAACCTGCTGCAAAGAAGTCTTTCATAGATTGAGGATCTCCGTCACGGTAGTTACGATTATCACTTTTATCGAAGTTGTAACGCAAATAAGTTTCGTTTTCATCAACAGGTACTTTTGATATTTGTCCCGGAAGTGAAACTGCAATTCGTTTTCCGTTAGGCATAATATTGTATCTGATTGAATCTGGAGTAACAAATACTACCTGACCTAAAGAATCAATTTCGTTTTTCGTATATACGTTACCTCTGTAGTAGTTGAAGTCATTCATTTCGTCATCTACAATCGGTCTGTATACGTCAAGTACCCATTCGTTTACGTTTCCTGCCATATCATACAATCCGAAAGCATTTGGAGGGTAGCTTCCTACGGCAACGGTAATATCACCACCATCACTTGACCATCCTGCAGGTCCTCCGTAATCTCCTTTACCTTGTTGGTAGTTTGCCAATTGGTCACCTCTCATTTTTCTTTTGTTAGAACGTGTGTAATCACCGCTCCAAGGATATTTCTTTTTGCCTCTGTAAAGGTTATATTCTCTGTTTTCTCCAAGAGCGAGTGCTGCATATTCCCACTCAGTTTCGGTAGGAAGTCTGTATTCAGCAGGGATGATACCCGAAGACATTGTTGCGTAAACATTAGTAGCTTCTTCGTCTGCTGCTTTTTTTCCTCTTTGACCTTTTTTCAGAACGATAGCTTCATCTCCTCCAAAAGAAGTACTTGGAGAAACAATATATCCTTCTCTGCTAAAATAGTTGCCGTCATTCAACTCTTTAGATTTAGCATCTTTTGCCAAATAGCCGTTTTTTTCAAGTTCATTCATTGTAGCGAAATCTGTTCTCCATTTGCAGAATTCAATAGCTTGAACCCAGTTTACACCTACTACAGGATAATTTCCGTAAGCAGGATGCCACAGGTATTCTGTAACCATAGACTCAAAGTATCCTAAACGATCTCTCCAAACAAGTGTATCGGGTAAAGCTCCGTTATAGATGTTAGTATAATTTTCTTCCGAAGGAGGGAAAACTTTTTTGATATAGTGCAAGTACTCCGCATACATCATATTGGTAACCTCTGTTTCGTCCATAAAAAATGATTGCACGTGTTGTTGGTTCGGAGAGTTGTTCCAATCATGCATTGGATCATCTTGTACTCTACCCATAGTGAAGGTTCCTCCATCAACGGCTACCATTCCGATAGGTGTTTCCTGTTTCTTGAACTTGGAGTTATAATTAAATCTCCCGTCTCTACCGTCTATTTTCCAGCCGGTAGCTTTCGAAACACCAGATTTGTTCTTTTTGCTACAACTCGACACTCCTACCGCTAACCCGGCAAGAAGGAGTAAATTCAAAATTACAATTTTGTTAGTTTTCATAGGTTTTAACAATACTAATTTTAGCGTTGCAATATAGTAATTAACATTTAATTGACAACAAATTTTAAAAAATAATTTTCAACAGCTACAAAAGCCTTTGTGAGAAAGAACGCAAATTTATAAGAATTATTATACAAATTGTCATCTCAAATAATTATTTTTACTTTTTTGTAATATTTAACATATATATTCGTTATCCATAAGCGATGAAAAACATTATTTGTCTTACAGTTTTACTACTTTCCTTGCTCTGTTCTGCCCAAAAAGAAACGGTTATAGAATTGGATTGGCAAGATGCTCCCTTGGTGTTTTCTGAAAACATAAATGTGGATGTGCCTTATTTTCAACCTGAATATTTTGGTTATGAATTAGGTTCAGATGAAGTTTTCTTTCATTACTCTATGCCTGCTTCTGTCGAGAATGACTTTGTTATCAGTAATATTGTTTATCAAACCATAAGTAAAGAGCAACTCGGGAGATTGTCTTGGGATAAGCTACCTAAAGATATTAATAAAAACGTAAACAAAACCAAAAGTAGAGATAAAAACTATCTGACTTTAGAGTTTTCTCCGATAATCAAAGACGGAAATGCTTTAAAAAGAGTAAAATCATTTACCCTGCGAGCTGTAAATAACGGTATCGCATCTAAATCTATGGGTACGAATGCTGTTCCTTCGATTTCTAATTCGGTTTTGGCAAGTGGCGAATGGTTTAAGTTTTATGTAGAAAAGTCGGGTGTTTACAAATTATCGAGAAGTTTTCTTCAAAGTTTGGGAATGAATCTCAATGGAGCTGATCCTCGAAAAATTAAAATTTATGGAAACGGAGGTCGTATGCTTCCGCTTATGAATAATGAGGATTATCCTTTTGATCCGGTAGAGAATGCCATTCAGATTGTTGGAGAAGAAGACGGACAATTTGACTCTCAGGATTATATTTTGTTCTATGCAGAAGGCACAGATGTTTATAACCAAGAAAGTGATACACACATTAATTTATATAGTGATCGCTCATACTACTATATAACTACAAGTGGTTTTGAAAACGGAAAACGCATTACAACAATGGTAGAGCCTTTACAAACTCCTGTAATTGTAGTTAATGAGTTTGATGATTATCAGTTTTATGAAAGAGATCTTACAAATTTTGCTCGTTTGGGCAGAAAATGGGTTGGTGAAAGCTTTAACATTCAATCCGAACAAACCTTCACGTTTACATTTCCTAATTTAGTTTCGTCTGTTCCTGTACAATTCAACGGAGTTACAGCTATTAATAGTGCTGGTTTGGCTGCATCTTTTATGTTTAAAGCAAACGGAAACGAAATCGGTACTTCGACCCATAATTCTGTATCTAATCCGAGTGGAGAAACCTATGGCAGATTAAGAACTCTTAATACAACCTTTAACGAGAATTCTGACAATATTGACATAACAGTTTCGTTCAACAATAACGGAGTACCTACCCTAACCGGTTATTTGGATTATATTGCCATAACTGCCCGGAGACAGCTTCGAGGTATAAACAAACAGTTTCAGTTTTTTTACAACGACGCACAAAATAATATAGGAGTTATAGAATATCAAATCAGCTTTGCCAACACAATTACGGAGATATGGGACGTAACCGATATATATAATGTTACCAAAAAACAAAACTCAGGAAATACAAATTTCAGTTTTAAAGCCAATATGGGAGAAAAGCGTAAATATGTAGCTCTTGAGCCTAATGATTTTTATACTCCTTTGAGAGAAAGGCAGTCGATGCGTGTTGTTAATCAAAACCTGAAAGGAACGGTTTTTAAAGATAATAACGGAAACTATACCGATGTAGATTATCTGATAATCACACCTGCTTTTCTGAATGCTCAAGCCGAAAAATTAGCAAATTTTCACAGAAACAATTCGGGACTTGTGGTTAAAGTTGTAAACCTTGAAAATATTTACCCGGAATTTTCTTCCGGAAAGCAAGATATAGGAGCTATCCGAAACTTTGTTCGATATGTTTATCACAACGCTTCTGCTCCTGACAAAAAGTTGAAGTTCGTAAATTTATTCGGAGATGCTTCATTTGATTTCAAAAACCGTACTCAAGGGAATACCAACATTGTTCCGATATTTCACAGGTACTCATCGAGTACGTTTTCTCAAGGAGATTTCTGTTCTGATGATTATTTTGGGATGATGGATGAAAATGAAGGGAATATGGGAGGGAATGATAGAGCTGATGTAGCAGTTGGAAGAATGTTGGTTAGTAATGCTAATCAGGCAGAGCAAATGGTTCAGAAAGTAATTGATTATCACGACCAAAAATCATACGGAAGATGGCGAAACAACATAACCCTAATTTCTGACGACATAGACAAGTCTGCAGACGAATCGATGCAGTTTAAACTCAACGAACTGGCTGATGCCATTCAGGCTAACAAGCCCTTTTTTAATGTTAATAAAATCTTTATTGATGCTTATGTTCAGGAAACAGCTTCGGGAGGAGCGAGGTATCCGCAAGCCCGAAAGGATATTATCAGTGCTTTTGAAAACGGCTCTTTAGTGTTCAATTATCTCGGACACGGAGGAGAAGAAGGCTTGGCTCACGAGCGTATTTTAGAGAAATCAGACGGACAAAACCTGAACAATCGCTATAAATATCCGGTTTTTGTAACTGTTACTTGCGAGTTTACAAAGTTCGATAATCCGCTTCATCCTACAGCAGGAGAATACGTGTATTGGAATCCGAGCGGAGGAGCGGTAAATATGATAACCACCACCAGAACCATAGGTATCGGAACGGCTGAGAATTTTAATTTAAGATTAGGACAAGTAATGTTTTCGTACCAGAATTATGAAAATCTACCTTATCCGACTGTAGGAGAAGCGTTGAGAGTAGCCAAAAACGATTACGGAAATATGGGAGCTACTCGTATGGTTGCCTGTATTGGAGATCCGGCTTTGCAACTTGCCATTCCTAAGCCCAAAGTCATTCTTACCCATGTAAATGACACTCTTGTTTCGGAATTCACAGGAAGTCTTGAGGCACTTTCTTACGTGAAAATAAAAGGATATGTAGCAGATGGAAATGATAACTTACTCCCGAATTATAACGGAGAATTAGCCATTCAGGTATTTGATAAAAAAATAAGTCGAACCACACTCGGAAATGATGGATATGTCAAAAACGGACAACTTTATACGATGGATTTCGATATTTTGGGAGAAACCATCTTCAGAGGAAATGCAACGGTTGCAGGAGGTTTGTTTGAATTTGGCTTTGTCGTGCCCAAAGACATCAAAATTCCGATAGATTACGGAAGAATTAGTTTTTATGCCAAACGACTGTCTCCTCTCGAAGATCAAACCGGATTTTCGGAGGAAATAAAAGTAGGTGGGCTTAATGAAGATGCTCCTGTTGATAATACTCCACCAACTGTAAAGTTGTATATGAACGATACAAGTTTTATTTCGGGAGGAATTACCAATGCTTCCCCGATTTTTTTGGCTTACCTCGAAGACGAAAACGGAATGAACACAGCCGGGGGAATCGGTCATGATATGGTTGCTATTTTGGACGGAGACGAAATGAATCCGTATATTCTCAACGATTATTACCAAACCGAATTAGATGACTATACCAACGGAAAGGTTTCTTATCCGTTCAGAAATCTTGAACCGGGTTTGCATACCATTACCTTTAAGGCTTGGGATGTTTACAACAATATGATAACTGCCGAAATCCAGTTTGTGGTGGTCGGAGATGAAACCATTCAATTAGAAAATGTATTGAATTACCCGAATCCGTTTGTGAGCTATACCGAATTTTGGTTTTCGCACAATCGTCCTTTTGAGCCGCTTGATGTTCAGGTACAGGTGCTGACCATAACAGGAAAAGTCGTATGGACTAAAAATCAGACCATCACTACCGAAGGTTTTCTCTCAAGAGATATAACTTGGGACGGGCGAGATGATTTCGGAGATAAAATAGGAAAAGGCGTTTATATTTATAAACTTACCGTAAAGTCGAGTCTTACGGGAAAAAAAGCAGAAAAATACGAGAAACTCGTTGTACTTTGATATAGAGTAGTATATTTGTAGGATTTTTAAGAACATAAAATTTAGTATGAGAAGAATTGTTTTATTGCTAATCGGATTATTTATTTTTAAAGGATTAAATGCACAAGACGGTAACAGAGTTATAAGTGTAGCAGTACCGTTTTTATTAGTTCCTGCAGATGCCCGTTCTGCTGCTATGGGAGATGTGGGAGTAGCTACTTCAGCAGATGGATTTTCACAACAACACAACCCTGCCAAATATGCTTTTGCACTCGAAGGACAAGGGATTTCTTTGAGTTATACACCTTACCTTACCGAAATTGTAAACGACATCAACTTAGGACAATTAAACTATTATTACAGATTAAACGAGCGTAGTGCAGCTGCTGCCAGTTTGAGATATTTTGGATTAGGAGATATTGTACTAACCGAAAATGCAGATCCTAACAGTGGAAGAACTGTAAACCCAAGCGAATTAGCTTTTGATGTTTCGTATTCGCTTCGTTTGAGCGAACGCTTCGCAATGGCTGTGGCAGGACGTTATATCCGTTCTGCACTGAGAATTCCCGATGCTTATTCAGACGCTTCTGCTGCCAATACTTTTGCAGTAGATATAGCCGGATATTATCAATCTGAACAAGTTGCATATAGTGATTTTGACGGAAGATGGAGAGCAGGGTTTAATATCCAGAATTTGGGACCAAAAATAAGTTATGACGGAGATGAAGAGTACAGCTCGAATTTTATTCCTGCTAATATGAAATTAGGAGTAGGATTTGATTTTATTATGGATGAATACAATACCATCGGAGTTACTCTCGAAACAACCAAACTTTTGGTTCCTACACCTCAATACGAGGAAGGAATGACTGCAGACGAAAGAAATGAATTACGAGAAGAATATAACAGAATACCTTGGGCTTCAGGTATTTTTGAATCGTTTGGAGATGCTCCCGGAGGTTTTAGCGAAGAGTTAAGAGAGTTTACCTTAGGTGGTGGTGTTGAATATTCGTATATGGATTCTTTTGCTTTGCGTTTAGGATATTTCAAGGAGCACGAAACTAAAGGAGGCAGAAAATATTTTACGCTCGGAGCAGGATTCAAATATACTTCTGTAAAAATTGATGTGTCGTATTTGATGTCCACTTCAAAAGTTCAGAATCCGCTCGAAAATACACTGCGTTTTTCTCTGACTTTCAATTTCGGAGATAGTTATGATGAATATTAAATCTAATAAAGATTGAAAAAACTAACTGTAAATACTGTCTTTTCGGTTTACGACTCGATTGATGAATTAGGCGATTCAACCAAGGAACTAATGTTTCGGGCCATCGAAATCCGTAAACAGGCGTATGCTCCTTACTCTAAGTTTCGGGTTGGAGCGGCCGTTTTGTTAGACAACGGAAAAGTAGTTTTAGGAAGTAATCAAGAAAGTGCTGCTTATCCTTCGGGATTGTGTGCGGAGCGGGTTGCAGTTTTTCAGGCAGGGAGTATTTATCCTGATAGTAAGATATTGAAAATAGCCATCTCTGCCACATCTGACATTCATCCAACCCAGCGACCAACTCCTCCTTGTGGAGGTTGCAGACAAAGTATTTCAGAATACGAACAAAAACAAAAAACTCCTATCGAAATTTATTTTATGGGAGAGTCCGGAGTGATATACAAATCAGATTCTTTAGAAAATTTACTCCCACTTAGTTTTGACAAAGATTTTCTCTGATGTTCCTTTACTGAGGCTTTTTACAAAAAACGCTCTCTTTCTTTTTTCGGAAGACTTTCCAGAATCAGCTCGTACGAATGGTCGATAAGTTCGAGTATCATTTTATCGGGTAAATCTTTGTTGAAATAAACCGTGTTCCAATGTACTTTACTCATGTGATAACCAGGCTGAACTGCTTCGTATCGGGAGCGTAATTCTAAAGCATTTTCCGAATTACATTTCAGATTTACGGAATGGTCGCCTTGTTCCCATTTTTGGAGCGAAGTCAGAGCAAACATTTTTCCTCCTACTTTGAATACTAAAGTATCTTTATCAAACGGAAAATGCTCGGTTACTCCTTTTTTGGAAAGGCAATAGTTGTAAAAATCTTCGATATTCATAACAAAAATAAACAAGCCGTCCGAAAACCTGAAATTAGTTTAAACCAAAGACTAACAACAAAAATCCGGAATTTTCAGACAGCTTATAATTGTGTTTTTTTATTGTCCTTGAATCATTCTTACCTGCTCCTGGATATCTTCCATATAAGCGTTCCAGCCTCCCATCGAATAGATTTGGAAAATAGTCCACAACAGAAAAAGAACGCCCAGCACAATGCCGATGATGTTGAGTATTTTCCCTGTTTTAACATTGTTGAAACCGTCATATTGCTCAGGACTTTCGTTGTATTGGGCAATGGCTTTATTTGCTAATATGAGCCCAATAACTCCTAAAATACTCCCGAAAATTGAGCAACAACAAGCCAAAACAATCGAAAGGATTCCTAATACTAAAACAGCCGTACTGTTGGGTAATTTTTGTCTTTCCATAAGTTTGAATTTAGTTTATAATTGGTTAATAATAAATTACTTTATAAAAATAAGAAACCACCATAGCAAGAGCTGTAATGATTCCCGTTGTAATGATTAGTTTGTGATACGAACGCGATTTGTCAATAAAATTAAGCACGACAAAAACAAAAAACAACATCAGAGGATAAATGGCGGGATACATATAAAAAGCATCTGCAAATTTCCCTTCAAAAATAAGAGCAATAGAGCGTTGAATACCGCAACCCATGCAGTCTATCCCAAAGAGTTTCCTGTTCATACAAGGCAACATATATTCTTCCATAGTGAAAAAAAAATCGTTATGCAATTTTAAGAAAAATTTATGGAATTAAAGCCGATTGCCACCATATTTTATTACAAAGTTTTCTACATTTGAAGATAAAATATTTTTGATGAAAAGAATACTGTTTATTATTGCTATTTTGGCAGGTATTTATGCCTTTTATGAACAATCAAAATCTACCCCAAATGTCTGGATTTCGGCTATTTGTATTGTGGTGTTTATGGTAGGATTGCTGTTTCTTAACAAGAAAACTACTTCGAATTCTTTTTCGGATTCGGATAAAGAAAACAAACAAGATGATAAATAAAGGAGATAAAGTAACGGTTTTAGATGATGATATTGATGGAATTGTAAAAGACATCAAAGGCAATACGATTTATCTTACTACCGATGACGGTTTTGATTTGCAGTTCGATAAATCCGAAGTTATCAAAATTGGCAGTGAACTTAAAAATTCAGCTTACCATAATATCTCTAAAGTCATTCAGGAAAAAACAGAACCGGTAAAACGCAGTTTTGTAAAACAGAAAAAAGAAGTGTCTAAAGAAGTAGCCTTTGATTTACATATCGAAAAATTAGTTCCTTCGACCAAAAATATGCAAGCTTTTGATATATTGGAGTTACAAGTTGAAACAGCTCAAAGACACATCGAATTTGCCCTTAAAAACAGAATTCCGAAAATCGTTTTGATTCACGGAGTAGGAGACGGCAGACTTCGGGCAGAAATCGAATACATTTTAAAGCGATACGAAAATGTATGGTTTCAAGAGGCAAACTATCAACATTACGGACAAGGAGCTATCGAAATTAATTTCAAACAAAATGCAAAGCATGCCTTTTAGTAAAACGCTATTTTGATTCTGTTTTTAATCAGTATTTTTGCAATAAATAATCTTAGCTAACTCAATGTACATTCTCAACATAGAAACATCTACTAAAAACTGTTCTGTTTCGCTTTCAAAACAAGGAGAAATCATCTCTTTGAAAGAACAGGCTGAACAAAATTTCACACATTCCGAGAAATTACACCTTTTTATAGATGAAATCTTAAAAGAAGCAGCTGTTTCGTACAAAGAACTATCGGCTGTAGCTCTAAGCAAAGGTCCGGGTTCTTACACAGGACTCAGAATCGGAACATCAACTGCCAAAGGACTTTGTTTTGCACTCGATATTCCTCTGATTGCCTTAGACAGCTTAACTGCTTTAGCTCGGCAGGTTACCTCAAAAGACGGGCTTATTGTTCCTATGATTGATGCTCGAAGAATGGAAGTTTATACGGCAATATTTGACGAAAATTACAACAAAAAATCAGAAATACAGGCTTTGATTATTGACGAAACCTCGTTTTCGGAAATTTCGAAAAAAACTTATTTTATAGGCGATGGAGCTGCTAAATGCAAAGAAATCCTGACCAAAGAAAATTTTATCTTTCTCGATGATGTCTTGTATCCTTCTTCTGGCGAAATGGGAATACTTTCGTTTGAAAAATTTCAGGCACAAGAATTTGAAAATATTGCTTATTTTGAACCTTTTTATCTGAAAGAGTTTTTTACCGGAAAATAGCCTTCGCTAAATTTACTTCGTTTACAATTCAATCAAATTCACTAAAAGTCGGTAAGCTCCATCGGTTCCGTTTGGGATTTGTCTGAAGAAGCTAATTCCGGTATAAACAAAATGTCCTTTTCCGTGTTTTGCGATTAGGAGCGAACCTTGTTTCGGACTTTCATTTTTGTCGTGCATACTAAAAATCGGTTCGAATTCCATACTCCATTCTGCTCCGAAATACAATCCTCTTTCCTGAATCCAATTCTCAAAATCTTTTTCGGTTATTTTATTCGGATACGAAAGCACTTTGTGTGTCGGATTTACAAAAGTAACTTTAGCATCTTCATCGGTTACCCTTTCTCTCCCGATTGTGAGCGGATACGGAGTAAATTCAGAAATATCAAGATTCCTTCTAAAACCGGAAGTAATGTATTGCATAATTACCGTTCCTCCATTTTCAACATAATCATTCAGAATTTTACTTTTTAATTTCAATTCTGAAATGGTGTTATAAGCCCTGATTCCTAAAATAACGGTTTCAAATGTAGCTAAATTTTCGGATGTAATATCACCCACAGAAATTAGTTTTACGTTGTAACCGATTTGCTCTAATCCTTTCGGAATCTCATCGGTAGCTCCCATTAAGTAAGCAATATTTTGCTTTGATTTTTTCAAATCCAACCGAGTTGCTTTAGCTTCAGCCGTTTTCAAAATAGATTGTTTCAGGATATGCTCATAATCAATTTCGATAAGCTCTTGATTGTAGGTTTTTCCGTTGGTTGTAGCCGTGATATTTAGAGTTGCATTATCAGGATTTGACGGAGGAGTTAGCGAGAATTTCACAAGACTTTCTTCTCCTTTTTTCTGAATATCAAACGGAATCTCTTTTGGAGAAATCGCCCAACCTTTTGGAATTTCAACGGAAACTGTTCCTTTTGAATTGTTTTGAAGTGCTTTTACTTTTACTAAAACTTCTTTCGGATTATTATCTGCAAAAACCAATACGTTACTCATAAACGAAACCACAACATCTGGCAAAATCACAAAAGGTCTGTAAGTTTCTCCGTTTTCCGGAGAGTTGAATTTATAGGTAATATTTTTCGTGAAATCTATGGTTGTTCCTTCAACATCCAATACAAAAGTTACCGGATAATTGTTT
>Ga0265293_10001515_pt1 | contig 50457 bp, 42 predicted proteins | sample Munlanlewell138R_FD_192505 | JGI IMG/M metagenome (GOLD analysis project Ga0265293, IMG submission 192505) | Leachate microbial communities from a municipal landfill in Southern Ontario, Canada - Leachate well 138R | ecosystem: Engineered > Solid waste > Landfill > Unclassified | place: Canada... | reverse complement strand
GCCACCGACGAGAAAGAGGACGCGCCCGTGTCCGGCGTTCATCCACGATGCCATGAGATCGGCGAAGGCGAAGGAGTCGTGCTGTTGTCCGCGTTCGTCCATGGCCACGGTGATGGCGGCGCGATCGGCGGCCTTGTGCATTTTGTCCTCGGCCTGGGCATCGTTGGCTTTGAGAACGATTTCTTCAAATGGAATGAACTTGGCGATGCGCCCGGTGTAATCATCGACCAGGGGCGCGGTGGGATCTGCCTTGATGCGGCCGACGCTCATCAATTGGATTTTCAATCGCTTGGACCCTCAGGTGGGGTGGGTTCGGCGCTGGCGTCGACGGCATCGGCGATTTTGCGCAGCGGCACGCGATCCGCGTCGATCCACAGGCCGTCCAGATCGTAAAAACCGCGGTTGGTCTCCTCGAAGACGTGAAAGATCACGTCGCCGTAGTCCATGAGAATCCACTGGCCGTTTTCTTTGCCCTCAATGCCCAACGGGTGTTTTTTGTGCGCGCGCATCGCGGCGTCTACCCCGTTGGCGATGGCCTCCACCTGTCGTTCGGAGCGGCCGGAGCAAATGACGACGTAGTCGGCGTAGCTGACCTTTTCGGCGATGTGGCGAATTTCCAAGGAGGTGGCCTGCTTGTCGAGGGCCGCTTCGGCGATGCGCAGGGCGAGTGCTTTTGAATCCAATATGGGCCTCTTTTGTTTTTGGTTGCGATTGCCTGACAAAATGGAATCATTGTCCGGCGATGCGCCCCCGCACGTCGCGCGGGAAGCTCTTGGGGTATTAGTCAATTGAACAAGAAAATGATAGTCCGAAATTCCATCTTTCCGCTGCCACTGCCGCAAAACCTCTTCGATCCGCGCGCCATTATTGAGGTGTTGGACCTGCCCGAAGGCACGCGCCAACTCAACCCCGTGGGGCGTTTTCTCTTTCTCAGGGGCGAGAGCGCTTATGACCCGCTGTATCCGTTCATCAAGCGGGTGAACCGCTCCGTGTACGCGGGCCAAGGGGCGGCGGTGCGCATCGGCGAATACTTCTTGGGCCTGCGCGGTCCGCATCGCATCCCGGCCTTCATCGACTTTCAAAAGGAATACGCCTACGTCGGGCGAAAGCTCACCATCCCCTTCAGCTCCCTGCGCGGCGTCATGATCGGCCACGGCCTTTTGCCCTGGCGCAAGGTGCCGGTCTTTGTGGTGTTCCTCAAGGTGGACGGCTGCGACAAATACCTGCCCATCCACCAATGCCACATGGACATGACCATCATCGACCTGGCCGACTTCCTGTCGAGTCACCTCCGCGTGCCCCTGGGGCTGGCCTCCACGCCGCTGCAATTCCTCATCCACCCGGGCGCGTCGCGCATGATACACGCCAAGGGCGAGACGCCGCTCTACGAGATCCGCGGCCTCCTGACGGTGAAGCAACCCAACGGGCACATTCACATCAGCCTGATGGTGGGGCGCACCAAAGTCACCATTATCGACGAGCCCGACCCGCTGGGCTGGATCGAAAACTGGGGCATCATCGCCGACGAATTGTTCGCCATCGTCGCGCACCGCGCCCGCCCGAAATACGGCATCGAATAACCGCGCTTGGGGAGGGATGGCCTAGAGATGCGAATCGTCGCAACCGCCGTCGTCGTACTCGAGGATGCCCCCGGCCAAGGACACAATTTCGCCGCCATCGGTCTGCAAGAGGAGTTGTCCCTGGGGGGTTAAATCGACGGTGGTGCCGTGTTGGCCATCGACGCGCACCCGGCGGCCAAAGGGCTCGCCAAACCCGCGCCACGTCGCGACGATGTCGTGGGGACCGCGGACAGCCGCAGTGGTCGTCCAGTGATCGAGCCGGTGCAGCCAATGCGCGGCAAAGCGCTCCCGCGAGATGAACGGCGCTTCGAGGGCAGCGGCGTTGGTGGCGATATCCGCCAGCGCATCGGGCAGGGCAGCGCGGCCAAAGTTAATGCCCATGCCCACGCAGGCTACCACGCGGTCGGGTTGAAAATGCGGCGCCTCGCACAGGATGCCGCCGAATTTTTTGCCGCGCAGCATGAGGTCGTTGGGCCACTTCAAGCGCACGTCTGACACGCGACAAGCACGAAAGGCCTCGGCCGCAGCCACCCCGGCGCAGAGCGGCACCAGGGGCAGCAGTTGTGCGGTGTCCCCCGCGATGTCGAGGGAGACAGAGATGTACAAGCTGTCGGGATCCGCCGAATGCCACGCACGTCCCTGGCGTCCTCGCCCCTGGGTTTGGATGCGGGCCAACAAGACGTCGCCCCCGCGTGCGCCGTGACCCTGCGCGCGAATCCGCCGCATCAACTCGCTGGAGGTGGAGTCGATGGCGTCGTGCACTTCAATGCGCCACTGCCGTGCCCCCAGAGATGACAGGTGTTGTTGCAGCCGTTGCGCGTTACAGGTGGTCATGCGTGGGTGCCGGTGTCGGTGTCGGCGCCGCGAGGAGCGAGCACCGCTCGGTCAGGGCGGTCACCAGCTCGGCCCCGCGGTGTGCGCCCCGAACTTCGATGGTGCGCGCCTCGCCCTCTTGCAGTTGAATGAAGAGCATCAAGGCGTGTTCGGGCCACAGGTCGGTGAAGCGATCGAACCACTCCACCAGGCAGACGCCCTCGCCTTCGTAGTAATCCCAGAGGGCGAGGTCGAACAGATCGCGCGGGCCTTGCAGGCGGTAGAAGTCCATGTGGTACACCGGCAGCCGACCGCCTTCGTATTCGTGGATGATGGTAAACGTGGGGCTGTTCACCTGGACATCCGGCGGGAAATCCAGCCCCTCGCAGATGGCGCGGCTCAAAAATGTTTTGCCGGCGCCCAGATCGCCCGAGAGCCCGATGACGTCGCGGGGCAGCAGCAATTGGCCCAGGCAGCGGCCAAAATGCGCGGCCTCGGATTCGTTGGTGATGTGAAATTGCGCAGTAATCATGGGCAACTTTTTTGTCGCGGGTGCGGTGCGCGACAACAGGGCGTTGTGATTTTGCAAGCGAAGATGAAAACAAAGCACAAAGGACGAAGGACAATCGCTTGGTGCGGATAAAAAAAAGACCCGAAAGAATTTCGAGTCCTTGCGAAAACAGGAGTGGAGCTATGCGGGATCGAACCGCAGACCTCCTGACTGCCAGTCAGGCGCTCTCCCAGCTGAGCTATAACCCCGTTTTTATAAAAGAATTGGCACCGTGGCCATTGCGGGGGGACTATTACCAAAAGGATAATCTGCGTGTCAATCTTTTTTCGCACGCGGCGGTTTTGGCGACCGCGCTAGAGCTAAGGGCTATTTGTCGCCGCCGCCGCCTTGGTAGAGGCGAAGCTGGAGTTCGGCCGCGCGGATGCGGGCGTCGCGGAAGAATTGGCTCTGCGGATATTGCCGCATCAGGGCGCGCAACACAGAGCGGGCCTCGTCGCGCTGGTGAGCTTCTTGGTGGGCCAGGGCGAGATACCACATGGCGTCGTCGGCCAGTTCGGGGTCGAGGTGTTCTTCGATGACGCGCTGCAGCACCGCGATGGCCTCTTGGGGTTTGCCCTGCAGGCGCAAGGCGTTGGCCATGTGAATTTTGGCCGCCTTGGCGTGGCCAGCGTCATCTTTGTAGCGCAGCGACTGGCGGAACTCTTCGACCGCTTCGGGAAACTTTTTGGCCGTCACGAGGTCGAGGCCCTTGGTGTAGTGCACCATCGACAAGTCGCCGCGGAAGCGCCGCACCACGTCGTCGAGCAGCTTCTTTTCAAAAAAAGACAGGCCGCCCTGGGGGATTTTTTCGTACAGCTCGAGCACCTCAAGCGCCTTGCCTTCGCTGATCAAAACGTGCAGCTCGGCGAGCTCTTTTTCGTTTTTGGTTTGCGCCTGCGCCCCGCCCTTGCCCTTCACTTTTTTGGCGTCGTTCAACTCGGTTTCGAGGGCTTTGACCTGCTCCTGCGCCTTGGTCAGCTCGGCTTCCAGGGAGGCTTTGCGGGCGTCGTAGGCCATCCAGGAAGCGAACATGGCCACCGCGGCAAACACGAGGTAGGCGATGAAGGAATTGAACGAGAGGCTGCGCTCATACCACGACTGCCGACGGGCGATGTTGCGCACATCGGCGCTCAGGCTGTTGGTCAAGTTGTTGGACTTGATAATCAACGCCCGCGTTTCGACGATCTCTTTTTCGATTTTGCGTAATTCGTTTGCGCCGTCCATAACAGGGGTGCCTTATCAGAAGCCGCCTTGAAAATCGATACAATAGCTCGCGGCCTCGCCGTGAAAAGGATGCGCCCAGGTCGCGGTGGATGGCCCCGCCAAGGGCACAGCGTTTTTTTCACGGGGATTATACTTTTTATCTGGTTGCCAGAATCGCTATGATGCCCGAAAACGGCCCGTGTCATGCGCGCCGAACGCAGAAAGGAATGCCCATGGAAAACTTCACGTTTCACAATCCCACCCGCATCATTTTTGGCCGCGACACCGAGTCTTCGGTGGGAAGTGAAGTGCGCAAATTCAGCGCGCGCATCCTCCTGCACTACGGTCAGGGTAGCGCCGAAAAATCGGGCCTGCTGGACCGCGTCCGCGCCGCGCTCGAGACCGCCGAAGTGACCTTCGAGGAGCTGGGCGGCGTCGTGCCCAATCCCCGGCTCTCCCTGGTGCACGAGGGCATCCGCCTCTGCCGCGAAAAAGAGCTCACGTTTATTTTGGCCGTGGGAGGCGGATCGGTCATCGACTCCGCCAAGGCCATCGCGCTCGGCGTGCCCTACGACGGCGACGTGTGGGATTTTTACAGCTCCGGAGGACGCGCCAAAGAAGCGCTGCCCACCGGGGTGGTGCTCACCATTCCCGCAGCGGGCAGCGAGTCGAGCCCCAGCACGGTCATCACCAAGACCGAGGGCGCCCTGAAACGCGGCTTTGGCGCTGGCTTGCTCCGGCCGCGCTTTGCCATCCTGAACCCCGAGTTAACTTATTCGCTGCCGCCCTACCAAACCGCCTGCGGCGCCGCCGACATCACCGCCCACATCATGGAGCGCTACTTCACCCCAACGCGCGACGTCGACTTCACCGACCGCCTGTGCGAGGCGACCTTCCGCAGCATTGTGTACAACGTGCCCAAGGCCCTCGACGACCCCAACGATTACAGCGCCCGGGCCAACATCATGTGGGCCGGGAGCGTGGCGCACAACGATCTGCTCGGCACGGGGCGCTTGGGCGACTGGGCGTCCCACGGCATCGAGCACGAGATCAGCGGCATCTACGATGTGGCCCATGGCGCGGGCCTGGCCACGGTGTTTCCCGCGTGGATGAAGTTCGTCGTATCCAAAGACGTAGACCGCTTTGCCCAGTTTGCCTGCCGCGTCTTCGACGTGGAGATGCGCCACTTCAACCCGCTGGAGACCGCCATGGGAGGCATTGCGGCGCTCGAAGATTTTTACCGGCGCATCGGCATGCCCGTGCGGCTCAGCGAGATGGACATCGACGGCTCGCGCATTGAAGAGATGGCGCGCAAGAGCACGCAAGACGACGCCTTCACCTTGGGCCAGTTTGCCAAGCTGACCAGCGACGACGTAAGCAAGATTCTCACATTGGCCCTTTGACGCGACACAGGTGATGCATGGTGACCAAAATCGGATTTGATAACGCGAAGTACCTGCGCGAGCAGTCCGCAGAAATTTTGCAGCGCGTAAACCTGTTTCACAACAAGCTCTACCTGGAGTTTGGCGGCAAGTTGCTGTTCGATTATCACGCGGCGCGCGTCCTGCCGGGCTTCGATCCCAACGTCAAAATGCAACTGCTGCAAAAGCTCAAAGACGACGCCGAAATCATTTTGTGCATCTGTGCGGGCGACATCGAAAAACGCAAAATGCGCGCCGATTTTGGGGTGGCCTACGATGCGGACACCCTGCGCACGCTAGATGATTTCCGCGAGTGGGGACTCTTTGTGCGGGCGGTGCTCATCACGCGCTTCGAAGATCAACCCGGGGCCATCTCGTTTCGCAACCAACTGGAGCGGCGGGGCATTCAGGTGGTGACCCATCGCTTGACGCGCGGCTATCCCCACGACGTGGACACCATCGTCAGCCCCGAGGGATACGGCGCCAATCCCTTCATCGAAACCGAGCGCCCCATCGTGGTGGTGACGGGCCCTGGACCGGGCAGCGGCAAGCTCGCCACGTGTTTGGGGCAGCTTTATCACGAGCACGTGCGGGGGGTGCGCGCGGGATACGCCAAATTCGAAACCTTTCCCATCTGGAGCCTGCCCCTCGATCACCCGGTCAACGTGGCCTACGAATCCGCCACCTGCGAATTGCGCGACGCCACGGTGATGGACCGCTTTCACTACGACGCCTACTGCGAGCACAGCGTGAACTACAGCCGCGACATGGAGGCCTTTCCCCTGGTGCAGCGCATCCTCGAGAAGATCACCGGCACCACCGCCATCTATCGCTCGCCCACGGACATGAGCGTCAACCGGGCGGGCTTTGGCATCACCGACGACGCCGTGGTGCGCGAAGCCGCCAAGCAAGAGCTCATCCGGCGCTGGTTTCGCTATGCGTGCGAGTACACCATCGGCCTCGTCAACCGCGAGACAGTGACGCGCGCCGAAGAGCTCATGACGCGCGCGGGCGCCACAAAAAATGATCGCCGCGTAGTAGGCGAAGCCGAGCGGGCGGCGCAAGAGGGCATTCGGTTAAACAAGGGCAACGAGGGCATCTTCTGCGGCGCGGCCATCGAGCTCAACGACGGCACCATCATCACCGGCAACAACTCGCCCCTGCTGCACGCGGCCTCGGCCTTGATATTGAACGCGGTCAAGCACTTGGCCGGCATCCCGCCCGAGATTCACCTGCTGTCACCGGCCATCACCGAGTCGGTGGCGCGGCTGAAACGCGATGTGTTTGCGGGGCGCTCCCCGAGCCTCGACCTCGAAGAAACACTGATCAGCCTCTCCATCGGCGCGGCCTTCAACCCCTCTGCCGAGGCCGCCGTCGAGAAGCTGCGCGAGCTGCGCGGATGCGAACTGCACCTCACGCACATGCCGAGCCCCGGCGACAGCGCGGGCCTGCGAAAGATCGGCGTCAACGTCACCAGCAACCCCGCCTTCGCCTCCAAGTACCTCTTTGCCACTTGAGGGCAGCACCAAACGACCGCGAGAAAACACCTGCGCCCATGTCATCTTCTTCTCCCATTTCACTCGGCCCCTTTCGCATCGAAGACGGCGCCTTTCTCGCACCCATGGCCGGCATTACCAATCCGCCGTTTCGCCAGCTCTGCCGCGAACTCGGCGCCAGCCTCTGCGTCACCGAGTTGATTTCTTGTCACGCGGTGATGTTCGTGCACAGCCGCCTCAAAAACCGCCGCAAAATCCGCGGGCGCAAGCTGCTGTCCCTGCTCGAAAAATACGAGGGCGAGTCGCCCTATGTGGTGCAGCTCTACGGCCGGGAGCCCGACATCATGGCCGATGCCGCGCGCGTCATGGCGGACAGCGGGGCGGACATCATCGATTTGAACTTCGGGTGTCCGGCGCGCAAAGTCGTGAAAAACGGCGCGGGGTGCGGGGTGGCCCTCATGCGCGATCCGGCGCTGCTCGCCCGCATTGCCAGCGAGGTGGTCGCGGCGGTGAACATCCCAGTGACGGCCAAAATTCGGTTGGGATATGGGCCGGGCGAAAAAAACGCCGTCCCGGTGGCGCAGGCATTGGCGCACAGCGGCGTGCAGTTGGTGACCGTACATGCGCGCACCCGCGACCAGGGACACAGAGGCCCCATCGACATGGCGCTGCTGGCCGAAGTGGTGGACGCGGTGGACATCCCCGTGGTGGGAAACGGCGGCATCCAACGCCCCGAGGACGCTGAGGAAATGCTGCGGCAAACCGGTTGCGCCCGCGTGGCCGTGGGACAAGGCGCCAAGGGCAATCCCTGGCTCTTTCGGCACATCCTCTCGGGCGACGCCCCGGTGCCCCTAGACGAACGCATCGCCATTTGTCGCCGTCACCTGGCGCTCTACGTGCAGTGGATCGGCGAGGAGCGCGCCGCCATCGAAATGCGCAAGCACGCGTGTTGGTATCTCAAGGGTTTTGACGGGGCCGCCGCGTTTCGCAAGCGCTTGGGCGAGGCCGTGTCGCCCGACATCTTTCATCAATTGCTCGACGAATTGGTGCGGGAGAATCCGCCGGCCGATCCGCCGGGGGCAATGGACGAAAAAAACAACTCGTAACAGCGGCGGCGAAAGGCCGACATGGCGCGCGAAGGGGCGCCGGTGCGCGTGCGATTGGCGAGCAGGACCAGCAACGCGCGTCGCGCGGGATCGACCCACAGCGAACAGCCGGTAAACCCCAGGTGTCCAAACGCGTGGAGGCTGGCGCTGTCTCCGGCGCTGGAACCGGTGGGGCTTTTGAGATCGACGCCCAAGCCCCGTTCGCCCCGGCCCCGTTCGATGGCCGCTTGCGCCGTGTCCGCACGCAGCAGCGCGTCGCGTTCGAGGGCGCCAAGCCAGGCGTACCCCAGTTTGGCGATGTCCGCGGCGCGGGCGAAGAGCCCGGCGTGTCCCGCTACACCGCCCATGGCGCGGGCGTTGTCGTCGTGCACCGCTCCGGTCAGCGGCCGGTGATGCCAGGGGCAAATGCCGGTGGTGGCGTAGCGCACATCGAAGCGGGGCGGGGCATCCAGCGGGCGAAAATGCACCTGGGACAACTGCAACGGGGCGAGCACAAACTGCGCGATGATGTCGGCAAAGGGCTTCCCCAGGGCATCGCTGAGCAGGGCGGCCAAGGCGATGAAGCCCAGGTCGGAGTACTCGGTTTGCGCGCCCACCGCGCGGTGACAGGGCGTGTCCAACACCGCCTGGAGGATGTGCTGGTGGCCCTGCGGCGTACCGCGTTGCGATGGGGGCACGTCGGCGAAGTACGGGTGCCAAGCGGGCAGTCCCGATGTGTGGCGCAGCAGGTGGGCCACCGTGGCGTTGCGGGCACCAAAGCGCTGCCAGCGCGGCGGCAAGGGCATTTGCGCGATGGGGGTGTGCAGGGGCAAGAGGCCGTCATCGGCGGCGCGGAGCGCAGCGGTGGCCGTGAAGAGCTTGGTCAGCGAGGCGATGTCGAAGAACGTGTCGCCGGTGATGGGGCGGCGCCGGTCGGTGTCGGTGGTGCCGCTGTGTAAGGCTGTGATGGCCGGGGTGTCGATGGTATAGGCCACTTGGGCGCCGGTGAAGAGGCGCTGGGACACGCCTTCGTCGAGCAGGGATTGCAACCGGAATGGGAGATCGGTGTGGGGCACGGGACTCCTGCGGCCTAGTGGTGTGCATCGGCCCAATGGGCGAAAATTTCGGTGATGAACACGGCGTTGTCGGTCTTGAGGACGCCGACGCCCACGTGGGTGTCGCTGGGATTGACGATGCGGATTTTGTGCGAGGGGCTGCGCATCAAATTGACGTGAGCGCGAAAGACGCTGGAGGAGCGCGCCACGTTTTCGGAGAAGGCGTGGGGGTAGAGGCGTTGGGCCTTGAGGCGGTCGGCGAGGAAGCCGGTTTGCTGCGAGTAGTGGCCAAAGTTGCCGGAGTGCGCCATGTCGCGGCAGTGCGCGGCGGCGATGGCGTCCAGGCGGGCGTCGGCGTGTAGGGGCGGCACTTGAGCGCGTTGGCGGGCGAAGTTGATGAGCGCGCGCAGGTCCTCGGGGGTGTCCTTGGCGGTGTCGCCGGGCAGGGGCAACACCGTGGGGCGTGTGGGGACAGGGGTGTCGACGTAGATGGGCAACAGCACCGCGGTCTCCATGCCGTGGCCTTGATCGGCGAGCAGCTCAAAGACAAAGCGCCCGGTTTGCCCAAAGAACAGCGAGAGGTGGAAAGCGGTGGCGGTGGCGCGCGGCGCGATGCGCTCGATGTGCCCGCTGGGGTGCTCGAGGTAGGCGTCGACCTGCGCAGGCGATGTGGCGGCCCGGGTTTGCAGCACCGTGCGGAAGCCCAATGGCGCCTGGGTGGGCAAGGGGCTGATGTCGATGGCGCGGTGCACCCCCAGCCAAAAGACCGTGCCGGACGCGTCGTTGGGCGCGCCGATACCGCAGTGCGTCCACGCGCGGTGATGTGCGGCGACAAAGTGTTGGAAGCGGTCGCGGCCATCGGGGGCGTCGGGGATGCGCCAGGGCTGTACGGCGTAGTCGTGGGCGCCGGCGAGGTGCAATGCGTGGCGCAGATGGTCCATGGCGTCGGCGTCCTTGGAGATGGCGCCGCTGTCCAGGTCGGCGGCGTGCCGGCGGGCGGCGTCCACCAGGGCGGCGTCGAGGCGACAGGGCGAGCGTCCGGCGGCGTCCTGCGCGTGGGCAAACCACTCTTGCTCCAACGAAGACAACTGGGGGGCGTCGCGCTGATCCGCGTAGTAGGTGGCCGGTGCCGGAGGCGTCCAGGACGATGGGGAGTCCGCTTGGGCGGGTGCCTCGGAAGGCGTCTCGGCAGGTGCCGATTGAGGGAGCGGGGTTTGCGGTTTCACCGCGACGCGGGCATCAACGCAGGATGTGAGCCAACACAGGCTGGCACATCCCCACAGCGCAGCTACCTGCCGCAGCATTTTTTGTACTTTTTGCCGGAGCCGCACGGGCAGTCGTCGTTGCGCCCCACCTTGGGCACGCTGCGTTTGACGGTCTCGGGTTTGCGGCGCTCTTTGGGCGCGCCCCCCTCGCCACCGCGTCCCTCCACGGTGCGCTGTGTGCGCCGGGGCAGCGAGATGCGGTGGGCGTCCTCTTCGTTGGCGATGCGCACATGAAAGGTTTTTTCGATGACGTTGGCCTTGAGGTTGCTCATCATCTCGGAGAACACATCGAAGCCCTCGCGCTTGTACTCTTGCTTGGGATCGCGGTTGCCGTAGCCGCGCAGGTTGATGGCCGAACGGAGCTGCTCCATGGCGCTGAGGTGATCGAGCCACTGCTTGTCGATCTCGCGCAGGTAGAAATGGCGGAAGGCCGTGATGAGGACGTCTTTGCCGATCTTGACCTCGCGCTCGGCGATTTGCTTTTCGACTTCATCGAAGACGAACTCGGCGATCTGCTCGGCGCTCGACACCGTCCCGAGGGAGGGCAGCGACACGCCAAAGCGCGCCTGTACGAGGTTTTTCAGCGCCTCGATGTCCCAGCTATCTTGGCCGCGGTGGCCGCACTGCTCGTCGACGAGATCGGAGATCACCAGGTCGCAGTCGTCGAGCAATCGCTCGCGCTGGGTCGCCTGGGAATGGGGCACGGTGTCCATCAGGCGCGCGTGGATCTCTTGCGGGGTTTCGAGGCCCTTGAAGTCGGGCCGCATGCCGTAAAAGGTGTACACCTGCTGGGCGATGCGATCGGGAAACAGGGCCTCAATGTGCTCGTAGTCGGGTTCGGGCAGCGCGCCGTCCGGACCGGGCGGGGGCGGCGGCATCAGTTGGCTGTTGGCGAGAATGATGCGCTTGAACATCGGCGAGAGCAGCGTTTTGAAAGCCTCGACCTGTTCGGGCGGCGGCTCGATGGGCGTGATGTTGCGCGCGGCGGTGTCCCCGGCCTGGCGCATGTCGGCGAGGCCCACCTCGGTCATGTAAGCGCCTTCGAGCAGTTGCCGTCGCAGCGCGTAAATGGTTTTGCGCTGCTGGTTCATCACGTCGTCGTATTCGAGCAGGTGCTTGCGGGAGTTGAAGTTGCTCATCTCCACTTTCTTTTGCGCGCCTTCGATGGAGCGCGTCACCATTTTGTGCTCGATGGGCACGCCCTCCTCCATGCCCAGACGGGTCATGATGTTGGCCAGGCGTTCGGCGCCAAAGATGCGCAAAAGGTCATCTTCGAGGGAGAGGAAAAACCGCGAGGACCCCGGGTCGCCCTGGCGTCCGGCGCGGCCGCGAAGCTGGTTGTCGATGCGCCGGGATTCGTGGCGCTCGGTGCCCAGGATGTGCATGCCGCCGGCGTCGAGCACCTGCTGGCGTTCGAGCTCGCACTGTCGTTTGTATTCGGCGGCGAGCTTGCGGTATCCCGCTGGATCGTCGTCGGGGTTGATGCGCCCGCGCGCCATCATCTCGGCGTTGCCCCCCAGGATGATGTCGGTGCCGCGGCCCGCCATATTGGTGGCCACCGTCACCGCGCCTGCGCGCCCGGCCTGGGCGACGACATAGGCCTCGCTCTCGTGGTGCTTGGCGTTGAGCACATGGTGCACGATGCCCTTGCGCGAGAGAATGCGGTGAATGGCCTCGGACTTTTCGACGCTGACCGTGCCCACGAGGACGGGTTGTCCGCGCTTCTGGGCGTCGAGGATCTCGTCGACGATGGCGGTGAACTTTTCGCGCTCGGTTTTGTAGATGACGTCTTGGCGATCGGCGCGCACGCAGGGCCAGTTGGTGGGAATGACCGTCACGTCGAGGCGATAGGTTTTGAGAAACTCTTCGGCCTCGGTCTCGGCGGTACCGGTCATGCCGGAGAGCTTGTTGTACAGGCGAAACAGATTTTGAAACGAGATGGTGGCCAGGGTGCGGTTCTCTTCGAGGATGGGCACGTTCTCTTTGGCCTCCACCGCTTGGTGCAAGCCGTCGGACCAGCGCCGTCCCGGCATGGTGCGCCCGGTGAACTCGTCGATGATGACGATGGTTTGGTCTTCGGTGACCATGTAGTTCACTTCGCGCTTGTAGAGGTTGTGCGCCTTGAGGGCTTGGTTCACGTGGTGGAGGTAATCGATGTTGGCCGGGTCGAAGAGGTTGCCCACCTGGAGGGTGTTTTCGACGCGGTCGACCCCCTCTTCGGTGAGGGTGACCGAGTGGCCCTTTTCGTCGACGATGAAGTCGGTGTCCTTGCGCAGCCGGGGGATGATGCCGTTGACGCGGACGTAGAGCTCGGAGGAGGCCTCGGGTTCGCCCGAGATGATGAGGGGCGTGCGGGCCTCGTCGATGAGGATGGAGTCGACCTCGTCGATGATGGCGAAGTTCAATTCGCGCTGCACGTAGTCGTACACGCTGAACTTCATGTTGTCGCGCAGGTAGTCGAAGCCGAACTCGTTGTTTTGCCCGTAGGTGATGTCGGCCTGGTAGGCGGCTTGTTTCTCGGCGCGGTCTTGGCCGTGCAGCGTGGAGCCCACGGAGATGTCCAAAAAGTTGTACACCTGCCCCATCCACTCGGCGTCGCGCTTGGCCAGGTAGTCGTTGACGGTGACCACGTGGACGCCCTTGCCGGTCAGCGCGTTCAAATAGGCCGGCGCCACGGCCACCAGGGTTTTGCCCTCGCCGGTCTTCATCTCGGCGATGCCGCCCCGGTGCAGGGTCACCCCGCCGATGAACTGGACGTCGAAGGGGCGGATGCCCATGGCGCGCAGCGACGCCTCGCGCACCGTGGCAAAGGCTTCGGGCAAGAGGTCGTCGAGCGATTCGCCGTTGTCGATGCGCTCTTTGAAGCGAGCCGTTTGGCCCCGCAAGCGCGCGTCGGTCATGGCCTTAATGCGGCCTTCGTGCATGGCGATGGCCTCCAAAATGGGGCGCATCTTTTTCATTTTTCGCTCGTGATTGGAGCCGAGCAGTTTTTTGATAATGTTCTTCATCTTGCGTTGGACCTCAAAGGCGGAGGCATCGCGTAGCGCATGGTGCGTGGCGCGTTATTTATCGAATGTCCAGGGCCAGGGGCAATCCGGATCGGAAGGGGGTTTGTTGGGATCGGGGTCGCTGTGCGCTTCGGTGGGCAGGCAGTACGTATCCGTAAAGACAGCGTCGATGTACGGGATGTTGCGGCATTCCCAGTGTTCGTCCTGACGGCAGTGGGCGTCCTCGCGGCAGCGCTCCAAGCAGATGAGATAGGCGCCGTCGACGCCGACACAATCGATGCCCGGAGCGCATTTGTCTTTGCCCGCTTCGTTGCAGCAAGCGGTGCAGTAGCCGCCGGGCGCGTTGATCATGCCCAAGACATCTTGGAGGCAGGCTTTGTTTTCGGCGGGATAATCGCGGCAGTCGCTGTTTTGGGTGCAGCCGCTGCCAAAGCCCTGCCATGCGGCCGAGAGCAGCGGATTGGCCAAGGTCTCCGTGTCGTCGGTGGCGGTGTCGTTGGCGTCGGCGCTGTCGCTGTCGGTCGCATCGGCATCTGGTTTTGGCGCCGGTGTGGTGTCCGGAGCCGCCGTGCCATTGCCATCTTCGCGGTCGTCGGCACAATTGCAGTCGTTGTCGTAGACATGGACAACTTCGTCCCAGCAGCCCGCGAACATCGCGGCGACAAACACGCCCAAACAGAGGTTGGCTAGATATTTATATTTCATTGTATGCGTACCCTTTCATTCGCCCGGAACCTTAAACGCAATTTTGCCACAGCGTCAACTTGCCCCTTCAATGCAACTGGAAAAACAACTATAAAACGGCGATGGACACCGCTTCCCGCTCCCCGCGCATTTCGCTGGGCATCTTGGGCCGCACGCCCGCCCCCCAACAGTGCAAGCGACGACTGGCCAAAACCCTCGGCGAAGACGAAGCCCTGCGCATTTACAAACTCTTGTTTCGCCACACGTTGCGCTGCGCCCACTACGCGCACCAATCGCGCCCCTCCCTGTGCCCCACCCTGTGGTATCTCGGCGACAAACCCACCGATTACCTCAATGATTTCCCGCACTTCGAAGCCGTCCCCCAGCCGGGCACCGACTTTGCCGCCAACATGCAAGCGGTGATCGACCGCGCGGCAGACCCGGCGTTTTGCGGCGCCCTGCTCATCGGCACCGACCACCCCGAACTGCAACCCGAACACCTCGTGACCGCCGCCGACGCCTTGCAACACAGCGACGTCTGGCTCGCGCCCACCGAGGACGGCGGCTTTTGGGGCCTGGCGACCCGCGTGCCCCTCCCCGGCATCTTTGCCCACATGCCCTTTTCCGTGCCCACGGTCTTTGACGAGCTGCGCCAGCGCATCGCCGCGCGCGCCCACTCGCTCCAGGTGGGCCCCCTGCTCTTCGATGTCGACACCGCCGACGATTGGCAGCGCGTCTCCGAAAAAAGTTTGTTTCGGTAGATCCCCCGCATCCCACGTGCGTCTGCAGGGATGTACCCGTTGACAAACGGACCAGCAAGGGAGGCGGATATGCGTTCATTATTGTTAGGAGTGGGTTTGGCGATTTGCGCGGCGCTGACATGCGGGATCACCCCGGCACAGGCCCGCACTGTGGCCTTGGGCGACTACGGCCTTCAAATCGAAAGCGATGGGGTGCCGTTGCAAACATTTTACCACCGCGGGTCGGTCTGGGCCGAGGGCGTCCGCGGACAGCGCTACGCCATCCGCGTGTTCAACCGCTCCAGCGAGCGCGTCGAGGCGGTGGTCACCGTGGACGGCCGCAACGTCGTCAGCGGGCAAAGCGGGGATTACCGCACGCAGCGCGGCTATGTCATCAACCCCTGGGACTCGGTGCTCATCGAGGGCTTTCGGCGCTCGTACAGCGATGTGGCGGAGTTCACCTTCTCCGACGTGGGCGCTGCCTACGCCTCGCGCATGGGCACCCCGCAAAACATCGGGGTCATCGGCGTGGCCATCTTCCGCGAAAAAGCGGCACCGAAACCCGTTGTTGTCGTCCCGCCCCGCCCGCCTCGCCCGTATTCGTCATCGGCGCCGAAGCGCTCCATGGAGAGCCGCGCTGCCGCACCGGAGGGGGCGCACGTAGAAGATATGGCGGGCAGCAGTCCCGAGGTGACCTCGCGCCGCAGCGACAACGCGCATCGCACCACACAGAGCATCGGCACGGCCTATGGCGACTCCCGGCGCTCCGAGGCGGTCAAGACGACCTTCACGCGGCAGAGCCAGCGCCCCGACGCGCGCCTGGTGATGTATTACGACGACCACCAAGGCCTGGTGAAACGCGGGGTGATCTCCGTGCCGCCACCGCGCCCCATCCCGGATCCCTTTCCGCTCTCCAGCGACCCCCAGTTTGCCCCGCCGCCGCCCGGCTACGATCCCTACTACCGCGATTGAGCGATTTCCCCCCGTGACGTCCCCTCGGTTTCCCCCGCGAGAACCCCGGCCACAACGCCTGCTGTTTTTGCAAAGCCTGCCCCGCCGCGACGGCGAGCGCTACTTGCGCATGCCGCGATTCCAGACGCGCACTTGGTTGCGGCCGCCCTCCTTGGCCGCGTACAGGGCGAGGTCGGCGCGCTCGATGAGGTCTTCTTTGGATTGCGAGTGGGCCGGGAATGTGGCCACGCCCATGGAGATGGTGCAGCGCAGCTCCCCTTTGTCGGTGCGGAAGACCTGCCCCTCCAAGTCTTGGCGGAGGCGCTCGGCCAGTTGGACGGCTCCCTCGGTGCCCGTGCCCCCGCAGACGATGATGAACTCCTCGCCGCCGTAGCGCGCCGGCATGTCGGTGTCGCGCACGACGATGCGCCGCAGGGTGTCGCCCAGGGCCTTGAGCACCATGTCGCCCACGGGGTGCCCGTAGGTGTCGTTGACGCCTTTGAACTTGTCGACGTCGCACAGGATGATGGAGGTCTCGCTGTTGAAGCGCAGGGACTGGGCGATTTGCCGGCTGAGCTCGTCCTGAAAGGACCGGTGGTTGGGCAGCCCCGTGAGGCCGTCGGTGGTGGCGAGCTCTTCGAGTTGGCGCACCATGGTGGCGTTTTGCAGCGTGGTGCCCAGTTGGTTGATCATCACCTGCAAGGTGGTGCGGACTTCATCGGTGTACACCCCGGGCTTTTGCGAGGCGATCGTGAGGGTGCCCAGCACGGCGTCGCCAAATACGAGGGGTAGCACGAGCAGGGATTTCATCTTCTCGAAGGCGGGTTGCAGCTTGCGGTTGTAAACGATTTGCTGACCGGCCTCGAAGGCGCCGCGATAAGGCAGGAAGTGCCGCGTCTTGACCGCAGAGGCGACGAGCCCCGAGATGTTGCTCACCTTTTCGCCGGTGAGGGCGTCGGCATTTTCGCCCCGGGCCAGGCGGATGACTTGGTTGCGCTTGTCCCCCATCGTGGCCACCGCAGCGAGATCAAAGGGGGCGATCTCCGAGGCGGCGTCTAGGGCGGCCTCCATGCAATCTTTTTCGGTGAGGGCCTGGCTCAGGGTTTCGGAGGCGCGCAGGAGCTTGCTCTGCTCGGACTTGGCCTTTTGCAGTTGCACAAACACGCGCTCGTTGGAGACGTTTTGCAAAATGCTCTCCACTGACTGCGCGAAGATTTGGCGCTCGTCGTCGCTGAACGGGGTGCCGTCTTTGCGGTCGCCACACAGGATGCCGCGGGCCGCTGCGCCTTCGAGGATGGGGACGCCCAAGAAATCGGTGACGCACCCGCCGCTCTGGTAGTAGGTGATGCCGGGGTAACCCGGCCGCAGCTCTTTGAGGGTGAGCGATTGGCGGCTTTGCCAGATGCCGCCGAGGATGCCCTCTTTGACGCTGTACAGGCGCCGGTCGATGTCCTCGCTGTCGGAGACGCACTCGATGAGCTTGAGGCCGGTGCGCTTGTCGTCGAGCCAAAACAACATGCAGCTATGCAATTTCAGGGTGCGCTTGAGCAGGTTGATATGGTGGTACATCGCGCGGCGCACTTCGGTGACGGTGCAGCGCTGCAGCCGCTCGGCCTCGTCTTCTCGCGAGACGGTGCCGGCGTTGACCGCGGCGGTCAGGCGAAAGGCGCGGGCGTCATCTTCAATTTGCTCGCGGGCCTGGGCGATTTTGTCGGCGGCGCGCAGGCGGATGCGCGTCACTTCGGAGCGGGTGAAAATAAAGTTGATGAGCGAAAACAGGGCGATGAACACCGCGTGCACCAGGGCGTGGGTGATGTCGGTGGCGGTGCCGTGGTTCACCACCAGGGCAAACTCGATGCCGATGGTGGCGGCCACCAGCGTGAAGCTCACCCACTGGCGGGTGTAGACCACCAAGAACGCCACCAGCACGAACACCGCCGGATAAAAATGCGAGCTCAGGCCGCCGGTCATCTGCACCCCGGCGTGAACCGCCAACACCAACAGCAGGCCCAATTCGAGTTCGTCGCGACCTTCGCGGACCGCGCTGCGCTCCTGGCGGGTAAAGCGCTCCTTGGCCTTGACGCCGAAGAAGAGCGACCAGAGCGCAAAGATCGCGCCGATGCCGATGCGGTGCGCGAGGCCCTGGGGCACCGGTGCGAAAAAACCGCAAATGACCAGGGCGGCAAAGGCACCGGTGAAGATGAACGTTCGCGTGCCGCGCCAACTTCTGCGGAGGCTGTAAATGGTGGCTTCCAGTGTCGTCAAAATACTCCCAGGCCGGAGGGGGCAGCGCTCCGGCGCACCAAGACGAACCTACCTGCAAGGGGCCCGCAGGGTCAAAAAAGCGGCGGATTTTGTGGGGGGCGTTAGCCGAAGAAGTCGAAACTCACGGCCATCATTTTTTCGAGGCGTTTGACGGCTTTGTGCTGGGCGAAAATAAAGACGCGATCCCCGGGCTGCAGCACCTCATTGCCGTCCGGAATGATGGGGCGGTTGTCGCGGATGATGGCGCCGACGAGGGCACCGTCGGGGAAGCGCAGGGTGTGCAGGGGGTGTCCCACGACCTCGGAGGTGGGCACCGCCTCGAATTCGATGATCAACATGTCGCCGCCCATGCTGAAGGTCAGCACCCGGCGCACGCTGCCCGTGCGGATGTGCTGCAGAATGGTGCTGATGGCCAGGGCCTTGGGGGACACCACCGCGTCGATGCCCGACTTGAAGATGATGGGGATGTAGGCGGTTTGGTTGGACAGGGCGATGACCCGCCGCGCGCCGAGGCGGTGGGCATTTAGGGCGACCAGGACGTTGATCTCCTCTTCGGGCAAGGCCGCCACAAAGGCGTCGCACTCGCGGATGTTTTCTTCGCGCAGGAGATTTTCGTTGGTGGGGCTGCCGTGCAACACCAGGGTGCGGTCGAAGCCCTCGGCCAGCTTGTCGGCCTGCTCCGCGTCGGCCTCGATGAGCTTCACCGACATCTTGGTGGTGGTCTCGAGGGTGCGGGCGAGTATCTCGCCGATGCCGGTGCCCCCCGCGATGAAGACGCGGTCGGTGTGACGGCTCGGCAGCGCCAACATTTGTGCCAGGGCGGCGGTGTCGTTGGGGTCCATGACGACGTACAGGAGATCGCCGCTGCGAATGTCGTCGTTGCCCCGGGGGATGCGCACTTGGTTGTCGCGGATGCGCGCGGCCACCAGCAAGGGCGGATGGGGCAACGCGGCGCGGAGCTCGGAGAAGGTTTTGCCGACGATGGCGGCTTGGGCCGGGACGCGCACGCCGAGCAAGGAGAGCTCGGAGCCGAAGTCCACGACGTCGATGGCGAACGGAGAAGCGACAATGCGCTGCAGGCGTTCGGCGGCGAGGCGCTCGGGGTTGATGGGAAATTCGATGCGAAAGCCCAGGGGCTCCAGGGCCGCCATAGAGGAGAACAAGGACTCGCTGCGGATGCGGGCCACGCGGCGGGCCAGCGGGCTGCACAGGCGCGACACAGCGCAGGAGACGATGTTGACCTCGTCGGAGTCCGTCACCGCCACGATGAGGTCGGCGTCTTGGATTTGCGCGCTGCGAAATGTTTCGGGATCAGAGCCCGAACCGCAGACCGTTTGAATGTCGTAGGCATCGTTTAAGACGTCGAGCTTTTGCTGGTCTTGGTCGATGGCCACCACCACCACGTTTTCGGCGGTGAGCGCGCCAACAATGGCGGAGCCCACTTCTCCTGCGCCGATGACCACTGCTTGCATGTCGTTTGTCGCCTATGGAATGTTGAGCAGCTCTTTGACTTTGGAGATGACCTGCGGTGCTTGAATGGGCTTGGTGATGTACGCGTTGGCGCCGAGCTGCAGCGCGCGCTGTCGATCTTCGGCGGCGCCCTCGGTGGTGATGATCATGATGGGGACGTCGCGGTGCACGGCATCGGTGCGGATGCGCTTTACCAGCTTCAGGCCATCCATGATGGGCATGTTGATGTCGGTGATCACCAGATCGAATTTGCCCGCCGAGAGCTTTTTGAGTCCGTCCACGCCGTCGTCGGCTTCTACGACGTCGAGGTGGCGGATGCGCCCCAGGGCGAACACGATGAGCTGCCGCATCATCGGGGAGTCTTCTACGACCAAACAGGTGTACTGTGCCATTGGATGCATCCTCCTGTTCTACAAACTGGCAAAGCTGTTCAGGCTGTCGGGCACGTTGCCGCAACGGGCCAGCAGTCCGGCACCGACGATGGCGGCGGCGGAGTGCTGTGCGAGCAGCTTGAACAACTCAAAGTCGATATCGACGAAATCGGTTTTTTGTTCGAGAAGTTTGTAAATCACAATCACGCCAATGGCATCGCGCCCAAAGATCATGGGAATGCACGCGATGGGCAGGCCGTGTCGCTGTGCGTCTGCGGGCGCGGCGATGTAGTTGACCTGGGTGGCCGCGGCCTCGCCGATGGGGCCGTCGTTCCAGTCGATGGTGGCGCCGCGGATGTGATCGCAGTGAAAGACGTGCACCGGCTGCAATACGGGATGTGGCGCGTGCTCACGACGCAAGAAGATGGCGAACTCCGCCGCGCCGATGAACTGCATCAGCATTTGCTCGATGACGCTGAGCACCTCCGCCGCGTCGAGGGTGGCGTGTAGCTGAAACGACGCGACGTAGAGGTTGGCCATCTGGTCGAGCTCGCGCTCCATTTCGGCGAAGCGCGCGGTGTAGTTGTTGTGCTCGCCCACCATGTCGGTGGTGCTCTGGCGCAGCGATTGCCGCTCTTCTTCGAGCTCTTTGACGCGGGTCAGCAGATCGCGGATGGCGTCGTCGGAGGCGAGCTGCAGGCGCAGGTCGTTGTTTTCCTCTTCGAGAGTGGCGATGCGCTCGCGAAACACTTGCAGCTCTTGCAGCAGTTGGTCGGTGAGCTCGGCGCCCTTGCGAAAGAATGTTTCCAAAAACTCTTCGCGTTTGGCTGCCAGGTTTAAAAAATCGTCGGGATCGGTTTTCGGGTCGTCTTTTGCCGTCATGGGTTTCATCCGTTTCACCAGTAGAACAATGGCGTTTTCTTATCATGCCCGCACCAAAGGCACAAACGCGCTGGCAGCAAAAAGGGCATTCACTCGGGCCTTTTGATTTGGAGAGATTTGATTTTTTTGTGCAGGTTGGTGCGTTCAACCCCCAGCAACTGCGCGGCGCGGGAGATGTTTCCGTCGCACTGGCTCAGGGTTTCGAGGATGTATTTGCGCTCGGCCATCTCGCGAAATTCCCGCAGCGTCGGGCGCCCTCCGGCCATTTCGGAGGTGGGCACTGGCACAGTGGCGTCGCGGGTGATGGACTCGGGCAGGTCGCTCATCTGGATATTGCCCGCGCTCATGATGACCAGGCGCTCGGCCATGTTGCGCAGTTCGCGCACGTTGCCCGGCCAGGTGTAGTTTTGCAAAACCTGCAGCACGTCGTCGCCAAGTGACTTTTTGGGGTAACCGTTTTCGCGGCAGAAACTGTCGATGAAGAAATGCAGCAACAGCGGGACGTCGGAGAGGCGTTCGCGCAGCGCCGGGGAGTGTAGGGGCACCACGTTGAGGCGAAAGTAGAGGTCTTCGCGAAAGGCGCCCTGGGCCACGGCGGCGTCCAAGTCTTTGTTGGTGGCGGCCAGCACCCGCACGTCGACTTCGATGTTTTGCTGCCCACCCACGCGGGTCAGCTCACCGGATTGCAGGACGCGCAGCACCTTGGCCTGGGCCGACAAGGTCATGTCGCCGATCTCATCCAAGAAGATGGTGCCGCTGTCCGCCAGTTCAAATTGGCCGCTCTTGCGCGCGATGGCCCCGGTGAACGCGCCCTTCTCGTGGCCGAAGAGCTCGCTCTCGATGAGCTCGGAGGGGATGGCGGCGCAGTTGACTTTGACAAATGGCGCCTCCGCTCGCGGGGACATGCGGTGCAGCGCGCGGGCGATGAGTTCTTTTCCCGTGCCAGACTCGCCGGTGATCAGCACCCGGGTCTTGGTGGGGGCCACCTTGGCGATCTGCGCGAACAGCGACTGCATCACCGGGGACTCGCCCAGCAGCTCGTGGCGCGCATCCACCATGGCGTGCAGCTCTTGGACGCGCTGTGTCAGGCGGCGCTGCTTCAGGCAGTTGGCCACGCGCACCAGGATGGCGTTGCGGTCCAGCGGTTTTTCGAAGAAGTCGGTCGCCCCCAGGCGCACGGTTTCGATGGCCTCGGAGGTGGAGGCGTGCCCGGAGATGACGATGACCGGGACATCGCGGATGTCTTCGGGACCGGAGCGGATGCGCGCCAGGGTTTCGGCGCCGCTGGTGCCGGGAAGCTTCAAGTCTAAAATGATGACGTCGACGGTCTCGTTTTCGATATAGGCCAGTGCTTCATCTCCGGTGGCGCAGGTGATCGCCTCGTAGCCCTCGCCCTCCAGCACCAAGGAGAGGGTGCGGCGGATGTTTTTTTCGTCGTCGACAATGAGGATTTTGGGGCGCTTCATTGCCATACAATCAGGGGCCGATCATCGGCTCGTCGTTGGCCGTGCAGGTGTACAGCGCGTCCCACGGAGACTCGGTGACTTTTCCGGTGCCAGCGACATTGTCCGACCACGCGCAGGCGGGCTTGCAGCAGTCCTGCATCGTGGTGGTGTGGTAGCCATCGAGGAAGCCCTTGGCGCGCGCCGCGTCCGGCGTGATCGCCGTGGGGTCGACGTCGGGTATCGACGGGTCGTGTACCAGACGGCACCCGGTCACCCGCGTCAGGTGCTGGGGACAGTTGATGCGCTTGACGAGGATCTTCCAGTTTTGGTGGTACATCGAGTTCACCCGGTTGCCCTCGATGCACGACTTGCGCGTGATGGCCTGCAAGGCCGCGTTGTCCGCGGTAATTTCGTTGCACATGCTCTCGATGCGCCCCTGGCAAGCGGCCGACCCAAGCGATTCGGGATTCGGCATGGTCCAGTCCGGCGCGGTGTTGGGCGACTTGCACTCATCGAGACGAACCGTTTTGATGCCGCCGTCGTTGGCCTGGCCATAAACGGGATAGCCGCTGTACAAGTAGCTGCCGTAGGTGCCCGCAAGACCATTGTCAGCGCAGGCGTTGTGCGCACCGAACCCACCGGCGCCCATGTAGAGGTCGAAGCTCTGGCTCGTGGCGGCGATGTTAAAGACTTGAATGATGAGCGGTTTCGGAGGCGGCGATGAAGTCCACTCGGAGTCCGGCTCGGTGAAGACCGCCTGGTAGCATTCGCAGCAGGGCTGAGTTCCCCGCATGCCCGCGTCGATGCCCGAGGTGTTCGTGTCGTGTCCCCCCACCGCGTAAACAAAGGGCGGGTCCTCCGGGTTCGGCCACTGGTAGCTCGCCGCGTCGTCCTTGACGGCCTTTTCCATGGCGGGGCTGAACATCATGTACCGAGAACACGCAAAGCCGACAGGGCCGTCCTTCCCCGGTGCATTTTCGCAGGCGTTGCGCGGACGACACACGCCACCGCACAGCGTGTTCGGATTGCCCGAGATGCACGCCATGTCCTGCTCATAGGTGAAGCGCGTCTGGCAGGTGTCGGGCGGGTCGATGAGGTAGTCGGCGTCGGGGTTGAGCTCGCCGCTCGTGTCCACGCCGTTGCCCGTATCGACGCCGTTGGTTGAATCGCTGCCGACCGGAGCGCTGTCGGTGCGCCCATTGCCATCGGTGCTGTCCGGTCGGGTCGTGTCATGCGGATCCGCGGTGTCGTGCGGGGTGGTGTCGCCGTCGGTGCGCCCGCTGTTGTCGGTGCAGTTGGGGCGGTCGGCGTCAAACTGGCCGTTTGTATTGCGGTCGCTCTCGCAAGCCACCAGTCCCCCGAGGGCCAAAATAACAATCAGTCTCTTCATGGCATATCTCCTCAACAATGTTTTGCGTTCGCTGCTCATTTTAACGTTTTTACAATATTTATCAGAGGATCGCCGACGCCAAAGGGTTTTTTGCTGTAGTGCTGCTTGGCGTGCTCGACCAGCAGCGCGTGGTACTCCTGGTAAACGACCACCTCCGGGTGAAGACCAATTTTGTCCATGAGCTTGCGAATGGTTCTCTGTTGTTGTTGGCGTTCCTGGAGTTGCGATTTCAGCTCGCGGATGCGCGCCGCCAAATCGCCTGCATTTTCAGGCAGGGCCGAATCATCGGTCTGCATATACCTCTCAATGTAAAAATCTTTGTCTTGGGTTACTTCGCGCAGCCATTGAAACGTTGTTTGCTGGGCCGTGGCGACATCCCGTAACGCCGTTCGGAACTCGGGATCATGGCGCAATGTCACAATTCTCGAGACGACCGTGTTCACGCTTGATACCAGATTTTCACATTCCTTCATCTCGCGCTCTCCTTTTCAAAACGCAACGACTACAGCCCAATATTACCTGCATAGATTCAGACCGTACCACGCTCTTCATTCTCCAGAAAAACGTTTCGAAATCGACGTTTTGATCGATGCCTTTTTTGCCCTTCTTTCGCCTTTTCAAAGTCATTTGAAACAACCACGCGTCCCAGTGCCTGCCTCATCGGCCCTGGTCAGCGCCCTGCCACGCCGACACTGAACAGCGCTTTTCACCACGGCGCGTAATTTATGGTATTTTAATGGCATCACAACCATTGGATCGATGAGGAGGCACCGATGAGACCTTACCCAGCCATCTTTTGTGCCGTTCTGGCAACCGCAGCGCTTTGGGCCTTGGCCTGCCAGGAGGGGGGCAGCAGCACCGACAATCAGAACAACCCAAACAACGCCGACGACACGAGCAAGGACACCACGCCTGTGGACAGCCACACCCCCAACCCGGGCGACACCGACAGCACATCCGATAATGGCGACAACACCCCAGAGCCCGTGGACACCACGCCTCCGACGGACAGCGAAGAAATCAGCGAGTACTGTCAAAACGTCGCCGACTGGCCCCAGGCGCTTCAGGAGAAAGAGGCCGCCCTCATCGCCATTCTCAACCAGCACCGGGCCGAAGGCTTCACCTGCAGCGTCAACTTCGGCGGAGACGGCGCTGCTGTCGGCGGCGATTCCGGCGAGATCAAAACCGCCCCCTTGAAGGTCGACGCCGCCCTGCAATGCGTCGCGCGCAACCACGCCCAGGACATGGCCATCAACGAATTTTTCGACTACGATTCCTCGGATGGCAAAGGCCTCATGGAACGCCTGAAACTGGCCGGGGGCTCGCACTGGTTCCTTTCCTCGTACATCATGCGCGGCCTGACCGATCCCTCACAAACCGCCGCCGACCTGCTGGAAGATCCGGACGCATGCGACACCCTGCTGTCCAGCAACTGGGTCGACATCGGCGTGGGCTTCTACGCCGGCGGGCCCTACCAGGGACACTGGTCGATCGTCATCGCCTTCCGCTGACCCCAGCAGCGCGGATGGAGTGTTGCGGGCCATCGGACATACTCCCTTGGTTGTGTTGCAATGACCCCGATTGTAGCGCGCTTTTCAACCCGCGCTGGCGAACATCTCTGCTGATTATGATTCGATAAAATAGCTAATTGAAAAGCGATTCAGGCGTTTTTAAATGCTCTTGGCAAACCGATTAAACCTCGAAAAAAACCATGAACAATCGCGAGGGGTAAAAACAAAATTCCGGATACAAGCATGCTCAACTCATAAAACAGCGTACTTTCTTTGTATTTAACGCCCTTAAGCCTTGAAAGAAACGCACTAAACGGAATTCCGTACATGTTTCCGGCGATCATAATTTGGCAGGCCGCGAGAATTACTTCGGCCTCTTTTTCGCCATATTCTTCGACAATGGCGGCATAGGCGCTTTTGTCTGGCACACCTCTTTCGTCGGCAAAGTGTTGCGCGAACAATATGGCCTTAGCCTCTTCCGTTACGACAAAATCAGTTCCACCCGTTAAAAAACTGCTGATTTCTTCGTTGCTCATGCCTTGTTCCAGGGCCATTTTTGTATGCTGATACGAACAAGCAGCGCACCCGTTCACCTCGGTAACCGCCAATTGCAAACGCTTTACGAAGTTTTTATCGACGAAATTGGTTTTTTTATTTGCCTTTAATTTTCGTCCCGCCCGGGGCAAAAAAACCAACGAGCGGTACAGCTCCCGTATTTTAAACCTTCGTTTGAAAACATTTGTTTGAAGCACGGATTGCGCCAAACCTTCGCTTTTTGTCATGTCTTTCACCTCTCTGCTTTAAGGAGACCGCAGGCAACTGGAAGGACCGCGGGCAAAACAATGCCCAGGGATGGATCAGGCGTTTTTCTCGCCCCTCATGCCATCGCCTTCACGATGTTTATCAGAGGATCGCCGATGCCAAAGGGTTTTTTGCGGTAGTGGTGCTTGGCGTGCTCGACCAACAGCGCGTGGTACTCCTGGTACACGCCGCCGTGCCTGCCGACGCTGACAACAGCGCAAAACGCGAGCTGCCTTCGCTTTGCGTCCGCTCAGATGGCGCATTCCACCTCGACAACACCGTTGTTGCGCGTATGATTTTTTCCCATGACGATTCACCTTTAAACCCACGCGACGTGCGGTTGGGAGCTTGGCTTGAAACGGGGAGGCGCAAGCGATGACACACCAAGACACACCTGCTTATGGCGGTGAAATCATTGTCTACCAGGCGGAGGACGGCGGTGTTCGACTGGATGTGCGCCTGGAGGATGAAACCGTTTGGCTGACGCAGCAGATGATGGCCGAGCTGTTTCAGAGCAGCAAACAGAACATCAGCCATCATATTCAGACCATTTATGAAGAGCGCGAACTTGAGCCGGAGGCAACTGTCAAAAAATATTTGACAGTTCGCCGGGAGGGAAACCGCAACGTCCGCCGCGAACTCGAATACTACAATCTCGATATGATCATTTCCGTCGGTTACCGGGTTAAGAGCACCGTGGCCACCCGCTTTCGCATCTGGGCAACCCAGCGACTGACAGAATACATCGTCAAGGGCTTTATCATGGATGACGAGCGGTTGAAGAACCCCCCCATCAAGGGTTCCGCGGTTCCCGACTATTTCGATGAAATGCTCGAACGCATCCGCGATATCCGCGCCAGCGAACGGCGCATGTACCTGCGGGTCAAAGAGATTTTCGCTATGGCCGGGGACTACGACCCCACGTGGAGAGAGACCAGCAAATTTTTTAGCGTTATCCAAAACAAACTGCACTTTGCGGCCACCGGCATGACCGCCGCCGAATTAATTCGGTCCCGCGCGGATCATCTGCTGCCCAATATGGGCCTTACAGCTTGGCGGGGCAGCGAGGTACGAAAAGTCGATGTGGCGGTTGCCAAAAATTACCTGCAGGAAGTGGAAATCGACGAGCTAAACCGCATCGTGGTGATGTGGCTGGACTTTGCCGAGGACCAGGCCCGCCGCCGCAAACAGGTGTTTATGAAGGACTGGGAACAGAGACTGGATAATTTTCTGCGCTTTAACGAACGCCGGGTTCTTTCCCATGCTGGCAAAATCAGCAAACAAGCCGCAGATGAGCACGCCAAAACCGAATACGAAAAATTTGAAGATCGGCGCAGAGCGTACAAGGAATCTTTGGGGGAAACAGATTACGTGAAGCAGTTGGAAGAGGCTGCCAGGCAATTGTCCAATGGAAAAGAGAAGGTAGACGAGCCATGACGTTGGCTGTCTGTAATCATCCCTTTCGCTGCACGGCATGCCTTTTCGTAACGCGTTTCATTTGCGCTTTACGGCGTACCTGTTCACAACGCTTGTTCTCGCCCCTCACTTCATCGCCTTTACGATGTTGATGAGGGGATCGTGGATGCCAAAGGGTTTTTTGCGGTAGTGGTGCTTGGCGTGCTCAACCAACAACGCGTGGTATTCCTGGTACACGACCACATCCGGGGGAATGGCCGACTCGACCAATTGCTTCATGCGCATGTAAGAGCTGCGCGCATCGCATAACCCCAGCGCCAAAAAGATGCGCTTGGTGTACGCGTCGATCACAAACTCCGGCCTTGCAAACGCATAGAGCAAAATAGAATCCGCGGTTTCGTTGCCAATGCCCTTGCACGTCAACAAGGCCTCGCGGGTGATGTCACCGGGCTCGTGGGCCATAAGAAACGCCACCAGATTTTGGAGGTACGCCGCCTTTTGGTTGTAGTACCCCGCAGGCCGGATCAACTCGCGAAGCATTTCGACAGGCGTCGCGGCGAGCGCCGACAACGAGAGCCGCCCGGCGCGCTGCAGATTGCCCAGGGCTTTCTCCACATTGGTCCAGGCGGTGTTTTGGGTGAGGATGGCGCCCACGCAGATTTCAAAGCGTTGGTCGTCGGTGCGCGGGTAGGTGTAGTCGCCCGGGTGGTATCCCTTTATCGCGCCGGTCTTGGTGGGATTGACCCCGTCGCAGGCCACCAGGGGCCACCACCCTTGCGGTCCGTAGCGCTCCATCAACCAGCGGTACACAAACGCCAATACCCGTTGTTGCCTGGTGCGGTTCATCGCGGTGATTCGAAAATGCCTCGAAAATGAAAGGGGTTAGTTCTCGGTGCAGACCACGTCGTCGATGACAATGTGGCCCATGTCCTCGGCGGTGCCGCTGATGTGAAGGGCCAAAATGTATTTTTGGGCATCAGCGGGGATGGCAAAGGTAATGCGCTGCCAGGTGTCGCTGCGCACATCTACGGCCTCTGAGAGCGCCGTATCCCCCGCAGGGGAACACCCCTGGTGGCGAATGGTTCCCTGGCCTTTCACCCAGTACACGCAGGTGTAATTCCCCGGAGGGACGGAGAACGATTCGGTGCTCAGGCGCTTGGCCTCAGCCTCGGGCTGGGTGATTTGCACGGCGTAGTTGTTGCGTTGTGGTGCGCCGGGATAAGTTGCATCGTCCCGCGTATGGCGCCGGATGGCGGCCACGGGATCCAAATCGGAGCGGCACGCCTCCCCCCAGTCGATGCCCATGTGCAGACCGTACCATTCGTCGGGAATGAAGTGTTCTCCGTGATAGGGAATGTAGTAAGTGTCCCAAGATTCCATCCCGCCATTCGGAACGATGTTGCAGGCGTCCCACGCGTGCCGGCATGCGTGCGCGGCGACATCGCAGGCCGGTTTGTCATTGTCGCAATCCAATGTGGTGCGGCATCGCCCCGAACGCAGGTGGCACCGACCATCGCTGCGCGAACACTCTTCCCATTCCTCGCACAAAACACCGCGGCACAAGTCGGTATCTGTATCCGTGTCCGTGTTCGTGTCTGAATCCGTGCCCGTGTCTGAATCCGTGTCCGTGTTCGTGTCTGAATCCGTGTTCGTGTCTGAATCCGTGTTCGTGTCTGAATCCGTGTCTGTGTCCGTGTCTGTGTCCGTGTCCGAACCGGTGTCGTCGCCCGTGCCCGTGTCCGAACCGGTGTCGTCGCCCGTGCCCGTGTCCGAACCGGTGTCGTCGCCCGTGCCAGTGCCCGTGTCCGAACCGGTGTCGTCGCCCGCGTCACTGGACGAATCCGTGTCGTTCACATTGTCGTTGTTCCCGCTGCCGCCACATGCGCACAACACCAGGGAGAAAAGCCCCAACAAAAACAACCGCCATTTTGTTTTCATAATTGCCTCCCGCGAAAAACGCCCTCGCTGGACCTGCCAATGCCTTTTCATAGTGCCACAGGATGCCTCACCCGTACACGAAGACATCGTTGGAATTGACTAGGGCGATTGGCCGGGTTCGGCTTTTTTTGCTTCTTCTCGCTGCGCGGTGCCCAGAAACCACCGCCCCAACACCATCGAGAGCAACACCACGCCGCCGATGATGCCCGCCACCCACAGCGGGTGTTCGGCGATGTACTGGATGTGATCTTGTTGGGTCTTGCTCAAGATGCCCGCCAAAGCCGCCAAGCCAAAAGAGCCCACACTGGCCCCGGTCATAATCGAGGCGACAATTTCGCGGCGGCGCATCCCCAAAATGCGCCCGATGAACACCCCCAGCACCGAGCCCGTTCCTTGAAACGGCACGGCGACGAAGATGGCGAGACCCAGCCACGAAATGGTGTGGATCCACTTGTGTCGGTGCAAGACGTCGTGACCGGAGAGCTGCACCTGACACAGGTGACCGCCGAGCTTGGGAATTTTAAACAGCAGGTGCATATTGAAGAGCAAAATGAGCGCCGTGGCGAAATCGCCCAGCACCACCAGGGCGGCGATCGCATAGGACGACAGCGGCGCGTTGGGCGAGACGCCGGCAAAGACGACGAACTTGCCCAGCCCCACAAACGAGCCGATGACCAGCGACAGCATGTGTCGAAACGTGTGCCAACCCGCCGCGACAAAGGTCACCACAAACAAAATGCCAAACAGCGCCAGGGGGCCAAAGGTGAACAAGAGCCGCAGCGAAACGGATACCGGCCTAAATTCGGCCTCCGCTTCGCGAATGGACGGCACTTTTTTGGTGGTGTGCATGGTGTTCGGTACGAAATCCCCTGTTTTTCTTTGCTTATCGCGCCCTTAGGGCAATGTCGAATACTTCCTGATATTTTTTGGCGTAAACGAACTGCAGGCCTTCGATGGTGTGGGGGGGGATTTCGCGCACATCGCGTTGGTTTTCGAACGGCAAAATGACTTGGCGCACCCCAGCGGATTGCGCGGCGAGCACCTTGTCGCGGATGCCACCCACGGGCAGCACCTCGCCGGAGAGGGTCATCTCGCCGGTCATGGCCACCCGGGGCCTAGGACGCAAGCCCTTGTCGTTGTACAGCAGCGAGATCAGCGCCGTGGTAACGGTGATGCCCGCCGAGGGGCCGTCCTTGGGCACCGCGCCCGCCGGAAAATGCACGTGGATGTCTTCGCTTTTGAAAACATCGAGGTTGATGCCGTAGTGCTTGTGGTGATGCCGGATAAAGGACAGGGCGATCTCCACGGACTCTTTCATGACGTCGCCCAGTTGTCCGGTGACCCGAAAGCGCCCGCTGCCCGGCATGCGGGTGGTCTCGATGCGCAGGATGTCGCCGCCCACCGGGGTCCAGGCCAGACCCACCGCCGTGCCGATGGTGGGGTTTTTGAGCGGCTCTTTGAACAGCCGTCGCGGCCCCAAAAACTCCTCGAGCTTGGGACCCGTAACCGTGAGGCGGCGTTTCTCTCCCGACGCCACCCGCGCGGCGGTCTTGCGGCAGATGCGCCCGATGGCCCGCTCCAGGTTGCGCACCCCGGCTTCGGCGGTCCAGCCCTCGACGATGCGCGGCAGGATGCGGGCGGGAATTTGCAGTTGGCTGGGTTTGAGCCCGTGGGCCTCGCGCTGCCTCGGCACCAGGTATTGCTCGGCGATGGCCACCTTTTCATCGAGGATGTACCCCGGGATCTGAATGACCTCCATGCGATCGAGCAGGGGCCCGGGGATGTTGGACTTCACGTTGGCGGTGCAGATGAACATCGCGTGGGACAGGTCGAAGGGGATGTCGAGGTAGTGGTCGAGGAAGGCGTTGTTTTGCGCCGGGTCGAGCACCTCGAGCATGGCGCTGGAGGGATCGCCGCGCCAGTCGTTACCGAGCTTGTCGATCTCGTCGAGCATGAACACCGGATTGCGCACCTCCACCGACTTGAGCGCCTGCAGGATTTTGCCCGGCATGGCCCCGATGTACGTGCGGCGGTGCCCCTTGATTTCGGCCTCGTCGCGAACGCCGCCCAAGCTGAAGCGAAAAAAGCGGCGGTTGAGGCAGCGCGCGATGGACTGCCCCAGGCTGGTCTTGCCCACCCCGGGGGGCCCGGCGAAGCACAGGATGGCGCCCTTTTGGTCGGGCTTGAGCTTGCGCACGGCGAGGAATTCAATGATGCGGTCTTTTACCTCCTGCAGGCCGTGGTGGTCCTCGTCGAGGATTTGCCGCGCCCGTTGCAAGTCGTCGGCGTCTTCGGTCTCCTGGCTCCAGGGCAGCGACACAATCCAGTCCAGGTAGGTGTGGATGACGTTGTACTCGGGGGACTCGGGATTCAAAATCTCCAGGCGCTTCAGCTCCTTGCGCGCGCGGTCGGCCACGGCCTCGGGCAGGCCATTGCGGCTGATTTTTTCTTCGAGTTCCTGGGTCAGCAGTTCCTTTTGGTCGACCTCTTCGCCGAGCTCTTTGCGGATGGCCTTGAGCTGCTCGCGCAGATAGTACTCCCGCTGGGTCTTCTCGACCTTCTCGCGAATCTCTTCGCGGATGCGCCCGGCGAGCCGCGCCAGCTCCAGCTCGCGCACCAACACCTGCACGATGATGTCGAGGCGTTTTTCAATTTGCAGCACCTGGAGCAAGCGGATGCGCTCCTCTCGCGGCATGTCCACGTGCGCCGCCACAAAGTCGGTGAGCTGGGCGGGGCCTTCGAGGTTGGCCGCAGCGATATTGAAGCCCTCGGGCAAGCCGGGAATCTCCTTGAACAAGTCTTGTAGTGACATGCGCGCCGCGCGCCACAGGGCGTGGTTTTCGGTGGTGTCGTCGAAGGTTTCGATGGGGTAGTCCACCCGGGCGATGAGGAAGGGCTCGGTGCGCAGGTAACGATCGACTTTGATGCGGGCGATGCTCTCGATGAAGATGGAGCGGTTGCCGTCGGGCAGGTTGAGCACCTTGTGGATGCGCGCCAGGACGCCAAAGGGGACGATCTCATCGGGCTCGGCGGGCGTGGCGGCGTCTTCCTCCACCGCGGTGATGCGCGGACAGAGCGCGATGAACGGACCGTGGGTCATCGAGAAGGCCACGGCGTTTTGCGCATAGCGCGAGGCGAGCACCATGGAGGAGGGCATGCCCGGAAACATCACGTGCTCGTCCAGGGGGATGACCACCAGGTTCTTGGGCCGGTCGCCCTTGGACTTCATGATTTGGCTGACATCGGCAACGCTGTCCGCCTCGGCGACGGGCATGGTCACCGGGTTGCCATCGTCGTCTAGCAGAATGGTCTTTCGCTTTTCTTCCATGCGCACTCCTTCCCTGCTGCGAATGGCATTGTAAGCACAAAACCGATGCCGTGAAGCCAGAGAGACAAAAAGGGACAATGAAAAGCGGCAATTATCTTTTGCGCACAAACAGCGCCTGGAACCAAGATTTGATTTTCGCCCAGTAGGCCTTGCCCAACAGGGCGATGGACGCCACAAAGCTCACCTCGCCCACCACCACCAGCGATGCGGTGACCGCCGCCCGATGCGGCATGGGGGTAAAGGGCACAACTGGCGCGCCAATCCAACAGAGCACCGCCACCGACAACAACACAAATCCCAGGGTCTTTTTCACCGCGCCTCCTGCCTACCCACTGTGGACGTTTTCATGAATACAATCGCGCCGCCCTGTCAATCGCGCCGCCGGTCAAGAATCAACACCGCTCGGTTTTCCCGCATCGTTAACATCTTCGGTGTCGTGGCGCCCCTTGCGGGTACCGTGCCAAAAACGCCGTCCCAAATCACTCTGAACGCCCCGTTTTTTGTCGTCCAAAACGGGACCTCACAAATGGCCTTTCAGAGTCATTATTTAACATTATTTAACCCCTGACCAATTCCCTCCTTCGTTTCCTCCGCATCGATCGATTGCATATCCCGGTGTTGGTTTCCCGCATTGATGGATCTATCTTGATGTAGTCAGAATGGGGGAAACTAGGCGCTGTGTTTGGGCTGTGTTTGGGCTGTGTTTGGGCTGTGTTATTTGGCGGGCACGGGGGTCCGGGCGTTTTGAAATTGACCGCTATTTTTCGGAGATTTACGATGGCGACATTCCAAACAAAAGGAGTGGGGCGATGACGAAACAATGGACAATGTGCGGGTTGGTGCTGTTTTGGGGCGGGTGGTTGGCGCTTGGATGCAGCGACGACGTGCCCCTCAAGGGTGTGGCGCCAGATATCGTTACGCCGCCGCCTGTGACCTCCGATGACAAGCATCCAGGCACGGACACCGGCGACGCGCCAGACACCGGCGAGATACCGGATGCGAAAGCCGGCACGGATTCGGACTCGGGCGATGCGCCGGACACCGGTACAGACACCGACACCGGCGATGCACCGGACACCGGTACAGACACCGACACCGGCGATGCACCGGATACCGAGACCGACGCGCCCGCTAGCTGCGACCACAACGGTCTCGATGCCCTGGTCGAAGACTTCATCAACACCCGCGGCGATCCCAACACCGTGCTCTTTTATTGGGGCTCGACAAAGGACACGCAGGACCGCACCGTAGAAATATGGCTTGCGGTGCCGTTGGATATGCCGCCCGGCAACTACGACCTCTCCTTGCTCGCCACCGGCATTGAGATGCACCTCGTGCGATACGATGCAGGGGGCGACTTCCTCGACGAGTTTGCCGTGGTGGCGGGTTCTGCAGAGGTGCGCCGGGCCCAAAGTTACGTCATCGATATTTTGGACGTGGTGCTGCGCGATGTGCGGGCGTGGTCGCTCGGCGAGATGAGGCTGCCGGACCCCGAGGGCGAGACCTGGTGCATCGATGAGTTCACCGTCTTCAAGGTCTCCGATCTCAGCTTGTACTGCGAGGATGACGGGGATTGCGCGGCGCCGCTCCCGGTGTGTGGGCACAAGCGCTACTGCGTGCCCAGCGCCGATTGGATCTGCGGACCAGAGCTGTTTGGCGACGGCGGCTGCGATTGCGGCTGCGGCTTTCTCGACGTGGATTGCGGTGGCGACACATCTTTGGCGGCCTGCGATTACGATTTGTGCCTCGACATGTTGGGCACCCAGGCCAACGACGGCGAAAACTGGCGCTGCGACCCCTAGCCATTTCGCGGCGATTCGCATTTTTGACCAATATTTGTCTGCGGCATCGGTGTGGCGATAAGCTCGCGTGGCACGGTGCACTCTGTGCGGTGTTCCGATTGACCTTATCCGACGCGAAACATATTATCGGCGGGATAAGGGTATTGTTTTTTTGCGTTGCGATGCCATTTTTGCGGGTCGCGACACGGGCATTGTAAAAGGACTGAGGACAACAGCATGGCGCCATCCACCCAAATTGCCGATCGATTGCTGGAAACAGGGCTCATCTCCGAGGGCCAACACCGCGCGGCCATTCAGTATTTCCACAATTTTGGCGGTTTCATCGAAGACGCGCTCATCGAATCCAACGCCATTGAAGAAGAAGAACTCATCAAGTGGTTGGCGGGCATTCACCGCACGCGATTTGTCTCCACGGCCAAGCTGAAGAAGGCCGACATCGGGCAAAAGATACTCGAAAAAATCCCCATGGATTTCGCCATCAAAAACATGGTGTTCCCCATCCTCTTCGACGACATGAGCCGCACGCTGTCGGTGGTGACCCACGCGCCCAACGACCCGGCGATTGAGCGCGACATCGCCCGCTTCTCCGGTGCGCTAAAAGTGCGCTCGTTTGTCGCGCGGCCAGCGGCGGTCAAGGCGGCCATCGCCAAGTTTTACAAGGGCGACATCCACGCATTTGCCAACGTCGACAAAGAGGGCATCGCCGCGTTTCAGAGCATGATGGACGTGTACGAGCGCAACCTCCTCGACGAGGGTGCCATGGTGGCGGCGGTGGCCGATTCAGCGGGCTTGGCATCGCGCGAGCGCACGCTGGACGCCGATGATCTGCAGCGCTCCTACGACGGGGCGGCGCGCATGGGACAGGCCGACACGGGCATGACCTTAGAGATGGTGCGCGTCTTTATGTCGCTGCTCGAGAGCAGCCGCGAGAACCTGTCGGGGCACTCGGTGCTCACCGCGAACTTTGCCGAGAAGCTGTGCAACAAGCTGGGCCTCAACCAGTCAGATGTGGCCGCCATCACCCTGGGTGCGCTGCTGCACGACATCGGCAAGGGCGACCCCTACCACCTCACCGCGTTCAACGTCGCCGAATGGGAGGGGCACCGCGAGGCCGCCATGAAGCGCTTCGAGACACCGGTGCGCCTGTTTGAATCGGCCAAGCTGCCCCTCGAGACGGTCAACACCGTGCGCCGCATGTACGAGCGCTTCGACGGCAGCGGGTTCCCCGACGGCATGAAGCGCAACGAGATCCCCCGCGGGGCGCGCATCCTGGCCATCGCCGACACCTTCGCCGATCTCACGTCGAACCCGCGAAACCCCTACCGGCGGCTGCTCACCACCAAAGAAGCCACCGAGGTGCTGCGCAAGTACAAGACGCGCATCTTCGACGACAACCTGGTCGACCTCTTTGCCTTTGTGGTGTCGGGCGACGACATCAAGCGCAAGCTGCTGACCGGCGCCCAATCTATCCTGGTGCTCGACTCCGACGCCGAGCAGTGCGCCATCCTGGAGATGCAGTTCACCGCCCGGGGCTTTAAAGTGCACACGGCCCGCCGCGCCGACGACGCCATCAAGCTCTTGCTCGAAACCCCGGTGAGCATGGTGCTCTCCGAGGTGGATTTGGAGCCCTTCGACGGCTTTGAACTGAAGAGCCGCCTGAACAAGCAGGACAAAACCAAGGATGTCCCCTTCTTCTTTTTCACCAGCCGCACCAACGCCGAAGATGTCGCCCGGGGCTTTCAATTGAGTGCCCAAGACTACCTGGTCAAGCCCTCCTCCATCGAGGTGGTCGCCACCAAAATACAAAACTTCCTCGACCGCGCTAAGCCCGCGGCGGTGTCGGGAGGCGTGGCGGGATCCCTCAAAGAGATGTCCATCCCCGACCTGGTGCAGTTGCTCGCCAACGGGCGCCGCACCGGCCAAATCAAACTGAGCTTCGGCAAATACTCGGGCGAAATTCACATCGTCCATGGCGAAATTTACAACGCTTTGTTTCACAACCTGCGCGGCGAAGAGGCCTTCTTTGCCATGTTGAAGATGCGCGACGGAAACTTCGCCATCAACCCGGACTTTCACGCCGATACCAAGGTCATCCAGGGCACCGCCGAAGCGCTGCTGCTCGAGGGCATGCGCCGCGTAGACGAAGAAAATCGCTGACACAGCAACGACGCGGCCACGCGCCGCCCAACACGGAGGTCACGACGTCGTATGGATTTCTCCATCGTTGAAAGCATTCGAAAAAAACGAGATGGCCAGGCGTGGAGCGCAGCGGAGATCCGCGCCATTATCGACGGGGTGACCCGGCAAACCCTCCCCGATTACCAAGTCTCGGCCCTGCTGATGGCCGTGTACTTTCAAGGCATGTCCCCAGAGGAGCTCGCGGTGTGGACCGACGCCATGCGGCACTCGGGGGTGGTGCTGTCGCATCCCCAGGGTCGTTACCGCGTCGTGGACAAGCACTCCACCGGTGGCGTGGGCGACAAAATCTCCATCTGCCTCGCACCGGCGGTGGCGGCGTGCGGCGTCAAGGTGCCCATGATCGCGGGTCGCGGTTTGGGGCACACCGGCGGCACCCTCGACAAACTGGAGGCCATCGCGGGCTACAACATTTTCATCGACCGCCAGGCGGCTGCCCAACAACTCGAGGAGATCGGCCTGTTCATCATCGGGCAAACCGACGACATGGCCCCGGCGGATCGACGCCTCTACGCGCTGCGCGATGTCACGGGCACGGTGGAGTCCATCCCCCTGATCAGCTCGTCCATCATGAGCAAAAAACTCGCCGAGGGCATCGATGGCCTGGTGCTCGACGTGAAGGTGGGCACCGGTGCGTTCATGCCGACGCGGGAGCGCGCGGCGCTGCTGGCCGAAACGCTGATTGGCATCGGTCGCGCGGCGGGGTGCGCGGTGACGGCCCTGCTCACCGACATGAACACACCCATCGGACGAACCGTCGGCAACGCTTTGGAGACCCGCGAGGCCATTGATGTGCTGCGCGGCGAAGGCCCGGCGGACACCGTGGCGCTCACCGTGGCCTTGGGGGCGGAGATGCTGCTGTTGGCCGGAGCGGCTACCTCTCTCGACGAGGGCACAGCGAAACTGCAGCAGGTGCTCTCGAACGGCGCGGCGTTGGAGCGATTTGCCCAGTGCGTGGCGATGCAAGGGGGCGACGCCGACGTGTGCGAACACCCCGAACGCCTGCCTGCGGCGCGCAGCGTTGTCGAAATTACAGCCGAGCGCTCCGGGGTGGTGCATGCCGTATCACCGCGCACCGTGGCGATGGCCTCCATGGCCACCGGGGCGGGGCGCCAACGCGCCGAAGATCAAATCGATCCGGCCACCGGGGTTGTGCTCCACGCCGTGGTGGGACAGTCCGTCGCGACTGGCGATGTGTTGGCCACCTTGCACCACAACGGCCGCGGCCAAGGCGAAGCCGAGGCGTTGCTGCGTACGGCCTGGCGCATCGACGACGCGCCAGTGGCGCCATCCCCGCAAATCATCGACAGACTGAGCTGAATGAAGTTGGGCTGGGTCGCGCAGGCCCCTCGGGTTACGGCGCGGCGCGGTCTTGCGACATCGCCTCGTAGACCTGTAAGGCGTTTCGCAGCACCTCGGGCGAGAAGCCGCCGGCGTAGGGTTGGGCCCCGATAAAAAAGGTGGGCGTGCCGCGGACCTTGCGGTGAATGCCCTCGTCGACGTTTTGCCGGATGCGCGCCAGGGGTTCGGCGGATGTGAGGCAAGCCCGGAAGCGCGGCATGTCGAGGCCGAGTTGTTCGGCCAGGTACACAGGGTCGATCTTTTCGGGGCGCACGCGATCTTGAATGGCGAACAGGGCGTCGTTCATGGCCCAAAACTGATTTTGTTGCGACGCGCACTCTGCGGCCAGGGCGAATTCGCAGGCGCGGTCGTGAAAGGTGGTGCGGACGGTCTCGTTGCAGGCGGCGTCCACGGGGAAGTGCTTGTGCACGAGCCGCACCTTGTCGGCGTGGGCGGTGATCATGGTGCGGGCGCTCTTATGGGCGAAGCGGCAGTAGGGGCACTGGTAGTCGCTGAACTCGTAGATGGTGAGCACGGGTTTGGCAGCGCCGATCCAGTGGGCGCCGTTTGGGTCGATGCCAGCGGGGAGCGCGGGCAGCTCTTTCCAGCCCAGGTGCTGCCAGTAGACGGGGAGTTTCCAGGCCACCAGGGCGGAAGGGATGAGGGCCACCGCGGCGAACAGGGCGATGAGGGCGGGCTGGCGCAACAGGTGGCGCACATCGGCGACAACGGCGGCGACGGGGTTTTGGCGCAGGGCGCGCAGCAGCAGCGCAGCGGCGACGAGCAAGATGAGGTTGACGAAGTACAGCGACATGCAAAAGAGGCACAGCGACTGAATGATGAAGTGGGAGATCCACGCCAGGATGCCCGCCACCACCACGGACAGCAGGGCCGCGACAAAGAGGATGCCCGCGCCAAACCCACGGTGGCGTCGACCGACGCGCCAGGCGGCAGCGGCGATGGTGGCGAGGGCGAGGTAGGCCGCCAGTCCCCACCAGGAGATGGGCATGAAGAGAAAGACCGCGTAGGGAGAGCGCGCCACTTGCTCGCAGTTTACCTTGTCGTTGAGCGCGCAGATGGCGTTGTAGGCGGGGTCGGTGTGCGTGAAGTAATGAATGCGGGAGAGCTCGATGGAGATCGCGAAACCCGCGACGGCCACCGCGAGCATCGCGATGATCCAGGTGCGCGGCTGTGCGAAGAGGGGTGTTTTTTTTGCGCCTTGCGCCATGGTGGCTCCAAATTTATAATTTTTGCCGTTTGTGCCCGTGCCGGATGGCATTCTTTATAGGGCATTCCATGTAACTGTAAACCCAGTTGGACGGCGCCCGGCGGGTAGTGTGCTGGGCGGGCCGTTGTTTCGAAGGTGATGTGTGTCCGTAGAATTTGTGGAAATTACCGAGCGAAACGTTTGCGAATGCACGGCGCGTGCCATTGGGTACCGCTTTCGAGATCCCCGGATGCCCCTAGAGGCGCTGACGCACCGCTCTTTTTTTAACGAGCACCCCAGCGATGTGGGGCACAACGAGCGGCTCGAATTTTTGGGCGACGCGGTGCTCGGGATGATCGTGGCCGAAACCCTGATGCAGCGGATGCCGCTGGCGGCCGAGGGGGTGCTGACGGCCAGCCGCGCGCGATTGGTCAGCGAGGTGTCGTTGGCGAACATCGCCGAACGCTTGGGCATCGGCGGCTTGTTGCGGTTGGGGCGCGGTGAAGAAAAAAACGGCGGCCGCACCAAGGCGTCCATCCTCTCCGATGCGCTGGAGGCGCTGGTGGGCGCGGTGTACCTGGAAGCCGGCGTGGCCACCGCCAAGGATGTGGTGGCGGCTTGGTTTTGCGACGCGCTCAACGCGGTGGTGCAATCGCCGCATGTCCACGATGTCAAAACAAAGCTGCAGGAGCATTTCCAGGCATTGCACGGGCCAACGCCGCGCTACCAGGTGGCGTCGATTTGTGGTCCCGACCACGACAAAACGTATACAGTGGACATCTTGCTCGGCGACACCCGCCTTGCCAGCGGTTCGGGACGCAGCAAAAAAGAGGCCGAAAAAGAGGCCGCGAGACAGGCGCTCAAGGCCATGGACCAGGAGGTCGGCGAATGAAAAAGATGTCGGCGGTACTGCTGGTGGTGGTGGGCGTGCAAGTGGTGGCCCAGGCGGCCCAGGCCCAATCGCTGCGGCATTATGAAAACCGCTTCGTGTTGATGCTCGACATGGCCGTCCGCTACAACGACTACATGCGCCAGCGCCTCGAAGACCGCCGGCTCTGCGCGTACGCCCAGCTCATGACCCAGGCCAACGCCCGGGAGGCCGAGCAAATGACGCCGCCGCCCAAGTACGAAATGATGCACCCGCATTTCTTGCTGGTCTTGAAAAACATCGAGCGCTCCTTTTACTTCGCCGCCGAAGGGCGCATGCAGCAGTACCGAAATCACCAAAACATCGCGCGCAGAGAGCTGCGCATCCTCGAAGAGCTGGCCCAGCGGGCGGGCGTGTCCATCTGGCTCTTCCGCGATTGAGCGCCCAACACGTGGTGGTGCTGTGAACCCGCATTTCTTTCATTTCGGCACGTTGTTTTTGCCGCCGTATTTCACCATGCTGAGCGTCGGTCTGCTCCTGGCGGTTTTTCTCGCACGGCGGTGGGCGCGGCGCCACGACCTAGACGCCGGTCGCATGTTGGACTTCGGCATCCTCATGGTGGTGCTGGGGGTCATCGGGGCCAAGCTGCTGCACGTGTTGGCGGATGGCTACTTTTGGGATTACGTACATCTGTGCACCGACCCCTCCCAGGTGAACTGGCGGGTAGATCCCCCGGAGTGCCGCGCGCTGGGCGGGGTGTGGGACAACGCGCAAAACACCTGTCACCCCGCTGCGAAAAATTGCCTGGCCTGGGCCTCGGGCAGCGGCTTCGCCTATTACGGCGGCCTGTTGTTCGCCGGTCTGTTCAGCGTGTGGTTCATCCGCCGGCACAAGTGGCCCGCGGCCAAAATCTGCGACATGGGCGGCTGGACCATTCCGCTGGGCCTCGCCTGGGGGCGCATGGGGTGCTTCTTGTCGGGCTGTTGCTTTGGCGCGCCGACGGCTCACGGCTCCGGCATCGTCTTTCCGGCGGGCTCATCGGCGGCACGCGCCCAGTGGGAGGCGGGCCTGCTCAGCACCTACCGCATACCGTCGCTGCCGGTACACCCCACGCAGGTGTACGAATCCGTGGCCTCGCTGATCATCGCGGCCTTGGCCTACTTCGTCGTGCGGCAGCGCAAAACCTTCGACGGCCAGGTGTTCGTGTTTTCCATGATCAGCTACGGCGCGGTGCGCTTCGGGCTCGAATGCATCCGGCAAGACGAGCGCGGCGAATGGCTCGGCCTGTCCACGAGCCAGTGGTTGGCCGTGGTCATCGTCGGCGTCTGTATTCCGCTGTACGTTTATTTTCGGCGCAAGGCGACGACAGGTGCGGCGCACCGTGAACGCTTGGTCTGAGATGGGCTGGACGCAGCGGTGCGGGACCGCAGGGATCAGTCTTTGGCGAGGAGGCGCTGCTCGGCTTCGAGCCAGTTCTCTTCGTCGCTGCCCCCCTGGCCTTTGTCGAGCCAGATTTGGTGGGCCACTGCCTTGATTTCTTCGTAGGTGGGGCGGCCCTTTTTGGTGGCCTTGGGTTTTGCCGCTGCCTTGGGCTTTGCCGCTGCCTTGGGCTTCGCCGCTGCCTTGGGCTTGGGCGGCGCGGCTATCTTGATGGCTTTTGCCTTGGTTGCGGTGGCTTTTTTGGCCGTGGTTTTGGCGGATGTTGCCCCTGCGCTCTTCTTTGCAGCCGTTGGGGCCTTGGATTTAGATGCTTTTGTAGTTGTCGCCATGGCGATCCTCCCTATTTTAAAGTCTGCGTAAATGAGTGTATATACTGCAAATCGGTCGCGGTCAATGACTGTGACGCTTTTGCTCCTGGCCTTTGATGCCAGGGAAAAAACTGTTTTGGGAGAGGGTTGGGTATGAAAATTGGCGTGCAAGAGTTGATGGCGCAAAGCGGGGTGGCCTTTGGCACCAGCGGCGCCCGTGGGCTCGTTTCACAGATGAGCGATCGCGTTTGTTGGGTCTATACGCGCGGATTTTTACAGTATCTGACCGCATCGGAAAATTTGCCGCCGGGCAGCGACGTGGCCATTGCCGGGGATCTGCGCCCCAGTACACCGCGCATCATGGCGGCCATTGCCGACGCCGTGGTGCAGGCGGGTCATCGCCCGGTGCTGTGCGGATACATCCCCTCACCTGCCGTGGCGCTTCACGGGCTGCGCGCCGGCGTGCCCGCCATTATGGTGACCGGCAGCCACATCCCCGCCGATCGGAACGGCATCAAGTTCAACAAGCCCACGGGCGAAATCCTCAAAGACGACGAAGCGGGCATTCGGGCGCAGTGGGTGGAGATCCCCGCGGCGCACTTCACCGATGACGGGGCGTTGCGCGCGCCATTTGCCGCGGCCTTGGACAGCCATCCCGAGGCGGTGCGGCACTACGCGGCGCGCTATGTCGACTTTTTCGGGCGCGATGCGTTGCGGGGACGGCGCATCGGCGTGTACGCGCACTCTGCGGTGGGGCGAGATGTGGTGGCCGAGGTGTTTGCGGCGCTGGGGGCCGAGGTGACGCAATTGGCGCGCTCCGAGGCGTTTGTGCCGGTGGATACCGAGGCCATTCGCGACGAGGATGTGGCCCTGGCCCGGGAATGGTCGCGTGAATTCGGATTCGACGCCATTGTATCCACCGACGGCGACAGCGATCGGCCGCTGATTGCCGACGAAACCGGAGCGTGGCTGCGCGGGGACATCGCCGGGATTCTCTGCGCGCGCTTCTTGGGGGCCGACGCCATTGCCACGCCGGTGAGCTGCAACACCGCGGTGGAGCTGTGCGGCTGGTTTTCGCAGGTGCGCCGAACGCGCATCGGATCGCCCTGGGTCATCGCCGCCATGGCAGATGCCGAAACATCCGGGGCAACGCAGGTGATGGGCTACGAGGCCAACGGCGGTTTTTTGCTGCACTCGCCGGTGTGGCGGCAGGGGCGCATGCTCGCACCGCTGCCCACGCGCGACGCATTGATTGTGCTGCTGGCGCTCAATGTGGCGGCCCAGGAGCAAGACGTGCCGCTCTCGGCGTTGCGAAGCGCCTTGCCCCAGCGCGTTACGGCCAGCGATCGCTTGGCGGACTTTGCCACCGAAAAGAGCCGCGCGATCATGGCGCACTTCGACAGCGGCGATGCAAACATCGATGTCCAGCGCCTGGAGGCGACCTTTGGCGCGTTGGCAGGTCCGTTGGCGACAGTGGACCGCACCGACGGATTGCGCATGGTGGCGGTCAGCGGCGATATCTTGCACCTGCGCCCCTCGGGCAATGCCCCGGAGTTTCGCTGCTACACCGAGGCCGATTCCGCCGAGCGCGCCGCACATTTGAACCGCGCATGCCTGGCCATTGTGAAAACCCTATCAGTTTAATTGATGAAAATAGCAGTGTTGTTTCATTGGCCATGACGTGCTTTTGATTTGTCGCTACGTGTTTTGGTGAATTGAGCAATGTGTGAGGCAATGTGATGTCAAAAATATCCCTTGGTTTGAGCGCGTTGGCAGTGGCGGTTTCGGCCGTGTTGGCTTTTTTATATGCAGATGTGCGCCGCCAAGCCGACGACATGCGCCAGCACATTGCAGCGCTGGAGGCGCAAATGCTGGGCGCCCGACCGGTGTCTCTGCGCGGAGCCGATGTGACTGCGCCCACCCGGTCGCGTGCCGAAACGAGCGCCAGCGCCGAGATGCCCCGCACGTCCCGGCCGTCGTCCAATGACGCCGTCGACAATCGCTCTGCGACGCGATCTCCCCTGTCGGGCGACTTGCGCCAAGAGGTGGCGGCCATCGTGGAAGAGGAGCGAGATAGCGCCCGAGAGAAACGCCGCGAAGAATGGGAGACCCGCATGAAAGAGGGCTTCGCACAGAGCCTGATGGACTTCGCCGACGACTTGGGCATCGATGCGCCCACCATCGGCAAGGTGCAGGTGCTCTTCAACGACATAATGGACCGCCGCGCCGAATTGCAGCGAGAACTACATGCACAAAATATGAGCTTTTACGAGTTTCGGCAGGAGAGCCGGAAATTCGATCAGGAGCTGCACGAAAAGATGTCCCAACTGCTGTCACAGGAGCAATTGGAGGCCTTTGCCGATACGTTTCCCATGGGACGCGGTGGGATGATGCGACCAGGCGGAGGACCTGGGCCGCGGTAAAGAACGCGCCATACCCGCAACAATTTAAAAGGAGTCATTATGTCAGACACCCCCAACACGAATTCGCAGACCGCTGGAGCGGTCGACTCGCCCAACGCCTTTGAGGTCACCGCGCAGCAAATTACGCGCGCCGCCGATTGCCTAAAGCTCTCGGAGGACTGGCGCACCTGCCTCGTGGCCCCGCAGCGCGTTATCTTGCTCGAAATGCCGGTGGTCATGGATGACGGAAGCTTGAAGATGTTCAAGGGCTACCGCGTGCAGCACAACAACGCGCGCGGCCCGTACAAGGGCGGCCTGCGCTACCACCCCGACGTGCACCTCGACGAAGTGAAAGCGCTGTCGTCGTGGATGACCTGGAAGTGCGCCGTGCTCAACGTGCCTTTCGGCGGCGCCAAGGGCGGCGTCCAGTGCGATCCGGCCACGCTGTCGCGCCGCGAACTCGAGCAGCTCACCCGCCGCTTTACCAAGGAGCTCGGCGACAACATCGGCCCACACATCGACATCCCGGCCCCGGACGTCAACACCAACGCCCAAATCATGGCGTGGATTTACGACACCTACAGCGCCCACCATCACAACGATGTCGCCAAGGGCGTGGTCACGGGCAAACCGGTGGAGCTCGGCGGATCCCTCGGGCGCGCGGCAGCCACGGGTCGCGGCGGCTTCCTCGTCCTGAAAGAGGCCCTGGAGTCCGGCCACATCGAAGGCCTCTCCTCCTTGAAGGGCACCAAGATTTGCGTGCAGGGCTTTGGCAATGTGGGCAGCCACTTCTGCAAACTCGCCCACGACGCCGGCGCTCTCATTACCGGTATCGCCCAGGTGGAGGGCGGCATCGTCTCGTCCGAGGGGCTCGATCCCTACGCCGTCGAGGCCCACATCCGCGCCACGGGCCAAATCCTCGATTTCAAAGGCGCCAAAAACATCACCAACGCCGAGCTCTTGCTACAGCCCTGCGACATCCTGGTGCCCGCGGCCCTCGAAAACCAAATCAACGCCCAAAACGCGCCCAAAATCTCGGCGCGGGCCATGCTGGAGCTCGCCAACGGGCCGACCACGCCCAAGGCCGACGAGAGCTTCCAACAGCGCGGCATCACCGTGATCCCCGACATCCTCGCCAATGCCGGCGGCGTGACCGTCAGCTACTTCGAGTGGGTGCAAAACTTCAGCCACGACATCTGGTCCGAAGAAGACGTGAACCGCAAGCTCGCCTTCCGCATGAGCGAGAGCTACGCCAAGGTGCGCGAGACCGCGGCGCAATACGACACCACGCTGCGCAATGCGGCTTACATCGTGGCCATTGAGCGCGTCGTCAACGCCATGAAGACCCGCGGATTTTATCCCGGCTGATCCCCGCCGGTTTCGCCCGCCTTCTCACGGCACAAAACGCGGTGACCGCCCCGGTCGATTACGGTGCAAATTCAATGGCGCCGATGTCGGGTTGCGCCCCGATGACGCGCGGGCTGCCGAGCCAATCCAGCGGTAGGGGTTCGGTGATGTTTCCGTTGTCGTTGAGGTCGAGCACGTCCTTGGGCAGCAGCGCCGTGGCGCCGGCGTCGACACCCGCCGAACACTGTTGGGGCGGCGCGGGGCAATGGAGGCGGAAGTCGGCCTTGTCAGCGTCCTGAAATATCGGCGCATGGGCCAGCATATTGGTGCCGTCGCGCTCAAAGTTGACAAAGCTGTGAGAGAAGCCTTTTTTGGCCCCATTGGCCAGGACCACCTCGGCTTGGCCCTCGCCGCCAAACAAAATGCTGTTGGCTACGGAGATGCTGCCGCCCCTTAGGAAAAAGACCCCGCCGGAGAGAGCGCCGCCGCCCAGTTGGTTGCGGACCGCGGTGACGTGTACGAGCGAGATGTCACTGTCCACGCCGAAGATGGCGGCCCCACCATCGCTGGCATGCAGGTGGTAGAGCAGCGTGTTGACCAGCGAGACACGGGCGCTCTGGGCGTAAATCGCGCCCCCCTTCTCGGACCAGTGATCGGCAAAGGTGCAGTTGTGGGCGACGACCTCGACGCCGTTGGTATAGATGGCCCCGCCGCCCTGGCCGCCGTTGCGCGCAAAGTGAACGTCGCGCAGTTGGGCCCGGTGGGGCTTGCCGTCAAGCTGGTACAAAAAGAGCGTGCCCGTGCTGTATTGGCTCTCGAACGAGTTGTCGGAAAACGTGGTGCGGCGGATGAGCAAATCCGCGTCTTCGGCGCTGATGGCCGCGCCTTTGTAATAAGCGACGTTTTGGGCGAAGTGGCAGTTGTCGATGGTCATGCGCCCGTTGGCGATGAAGAGGCCGCCGCCCCGGTCGTGCATCGTGGGGCCAAAGAGAACGGCCCTACCGTCTCGGATTTCGAAGCCGTCGATGTGGGCGTTATCGGCACCGATCATCACGTGATACACATAATCGTTTGGCCCACCGCTGGGCAGTTTCCCCGACAGGATGCTGGGATGGGCGTGGATGTTTCGCGCTGACGGATCGGTTTCATGGCCCGCAAAGCCGCCAAAGAGCCGCAGCCCCGGGGTCAATTGAAACGCGGCGCTCTTGGGGCCGGTGCCATCGAAGGAGGCGCTGGGCCGATAGGTGCCCTGCTGAACCCACACATCGCAGGCGCGGAAAGACGCGGTGTCGATGCCCTGCTGCAGATCGGCAAATGCCGTTTGCCAGGTGTTGCCATCGGGGACGGCAGCCCGCGCGGCGGCATTGACATAAACGACGCATTGCCCGCAATCGGCGCCGCTCCAACCGGGTAGACAGCGGCACGCCCCATCGGCGCACGTGGTGTTGGCGCCGTGACAGGACTGTGTTTTTTTGCGCGCGATGCCACAGCTATCGACGGACCACACATCGCCGTCGTCGCCGCAGACGGTTTGGTCGCTCGGGGTGCAGCACTGCTGGGTTTCGTTGTCGCAGTGGTCGTCCGGCGAGGGACACGGCGAACCCGCGTGTACGCGGCACTGGCCCTGCTCGCAGGTGTCGGCCCCATTGCAAAAGACGCCGTCATCGCAGGGCACGTCGTCGAGCAGCGACCACTCGGTGGGGTGCTCTTCGCGCAGACACCCCTGGCACATCGCCGCGGGGTTGCGCTCGCCTTGGGCCCGGCACAGGCCGTCGATGAGGCATCCGTGCGGGCAGGGATCGGACGCGTCATCTGTGGTGTCTTGGGGCGCGTCTCCGGTGTCGTTGCGGTCGGTCGCGTCGCTGGCGGTGTCGCCGCCGGTGTCGTCGAGGTCGTCGAGGTCGTCGTCGGGCGCATCGGGCAGCGCCTCGTCGTCCCCATAGGGCAGCGTGCCCTTTTCATCGGGGTAGAAGGGCTCTTCGTCGCTGTCGGCCATTTGAAAACAAGCGGCAAACAGCAGCGCAGCAAGCCAAAATGCAGGGTGTAAAATGGCGTGGGTTGGGTGATGCATGGGATGTCTCCTTTCGCGCTGGGCGTGGTTGGTGGCGAAACCCAACGGAAAACTGTGCACCGCACCCGAGGATTCGCGTTGGTTCGCGTTAGGTTCATCGGCCGCTGGCGGGAAAAGTTTCCTGCTGATCGGCAAAAATCAGCAAAAGAGGGCAAAAAAGTGAAGATTTTGCGGTGCGCGGTCGAAAAAAGCGCACCAAGGGACAGAAAACCGGGGGCGGATCAGCGGGCGAAGTTGGCCAGCAGGCGGATGTACTGCACCTGGTAGCCGTTGCTGTTTTCGGTCACGGACCAGGAGTTGAGCGGCCAACTGGTGTTGAAGTCCTTGTAGGATTTTTGATCGGGTTGACCGGCGGGGGGCGATATGGATTCGGATGTACACCGCGCGTTGTTATCGGCGCCGCCGCAGTTGTTGGGGCAGCAGCCGTCCACGTCGTAGCTCGGGTTGGGGCCACCGGTGAGGAAGCCCGGCGCCGGACCGTAGGTGGAGACACCCACCCGATCCCACAGGGGCGACTGGTCGACAAACCAGGAGTGAAAGAATTCGTTGGCGCTCTTTTCGGCGCCAAACTCATACATGTTGGACAGGTAGACCATGGCCTGCGGGTTGACGCCGTGCAGGTAGTGCAGGTAGTGGGCCGCCGCGCGGCGTGCGTCATTTTGGCGCGCCGGGAGCAGGTCGTAGATCGGCACCGCCATGTACATGCTGCCCTGCCGCGACTTGGTGGAGTTGCTGCCCCAGGTGTAGTCCTTGATGTGGGCCAAGTACGGGTCGACTTTGTTGTCGAAGGCGGTGAAGTTTTCGTCGCCTTGTATTGCGGCTTCGTATTTCTCGCGGATGTGGCTCACCACGGAGGCGGTGGCGTTGGGCAGCGACGTGTAATACAGCAGCATCTCCTGTTCGCGCTCCTCGAAGGGAAAGGCAAAGGTCCAATCGATGAGATGGACATCGGTGTAGTGGCTGTCGATGTAGTTGCGGTAGCTGGCTTCTCCGGTGAGGGCGTAGAGGTGGATGGCGGCCTGCAGGCGGAACATCTCGCGGGTGTGGTCGTCGACTTCTTGTTGTCCGGCGCCGATACCGCTGGTGGCCCCCTCGTTGTTGCGGAACAGCACTGCGGGATTGGCGGTGGCCCACGCCCAGGCGCGTTCGGCGCGGGCGCGCAGCGGCGTGGCGTAGTCGGTGAGCCCGGCCTTGGCAAACACCAGGGCGCCGTAGGCAAAGGCCGAGGCCGCGTTCAAAGTGGCGGAGGTGCTGGCGTCGCCGTAGAGGCTCGGTCCCGTGGCGGCAGAGGGCGGGCTGGCGTGGTCGAGGGATAGGATGGAGAGCACCGAGCCGTCGTCTTCTTGCATTTTGATGAGCCAATCCATGCCAAAGCGCGCTTCGTCCACGATGTCGGGGATGCCGTTGCCGGACTCGGGGATGTCGTAGTCGTCGGAGAAGGCCTCGGGGTTTTGCTCCCAGGCGCGCAACAGGAAGACGATGTAGTCGCTGTGCCAGTTGGTGTACTTGTTGTAGTCGCCCGCATCGTACCAGCCGCCGCTTAAGTCGCGTTCGGTGCTCGCGTCGTTGGGCGCGTTCCAGCGCCGGGCATTTTTGTCCTGCAGGGGACCGAGGTGGCTCGCGGCGTCGGCCCAGGCTTCTTTTGCGTGCGCGGCAGTCTTTTCGAATCCGGCGCGCTGGTAAAAGAAGGCGCGCACCGCTTGCTTGAGCACAGTGCGGTACACCGTCGACGAGATGCGAAACTGCGCCGAGCGCGCGTTGTTGGCGGTGTCGAGGACGTAGTAAATGCCGGGCGCCTCCACGGACGAAAAGTCGAACCACCACGCGCGGTCCCCGGAGGAGGTGTCGATGGCGCCGTTGTTCCAGGGGGTGGGCGCCGCGGTGAAGATCGCTTCTTCCGAAATGGCGTCGATGAGGGCGTACTGCTCGCCGGGCGCAAAAGACTGGCCGGCGTCGTAGCCTGTTTGCGGGCTGCGGATGACGGCGATCTTTTCGGAGACGGGCAAGTAGCCAAATTGGTCGACGACGATGAAGTCGCTGCGCGCGATGTCGGGCAGGGGCGCGTCGGTGTCTTTTAGGTCGTTGGTGTCGACGACGGGATCGGTGGCGTTGGGATCGGTGCTCGGCGTAGCGTTGGGGTCGGTGTCGGTACCGGGCGTGTTGTTATTGGGGTCGGTGCCGGTGCCGGGCGTGTTGTTGTTGGGGTCGGTGCCGGGCGCGTTGGGGTTGGTGTCCTGCCCCTCAGGCCCCGTCTGAGACGACGAGCCGCAGGCGACGACAAGGCCGGCCAGCAGCCCAATGAAGAGGTATGTGTGCATCGATTTCAAAAGCATGGTGCGTCCTCTGCGCGAAGGTCCCGGCAGGCCCAGTGGATTCTGTGCGTGCGAGACCCCCACTTCACCGTTGAGTTTACTGTAGGGCTGCGCGGAGATTGTGGTGGATTTGCTGAAAAGCGTGGCCGTTTTCACACGTGGCCGGTTGCCAAATGACTCTGAACGCCCCATTTTTTTGTCGTCAAAAACGAGACAATATCTGTCTCGCAACGGGACAGTATTTGGCCGAATTTCAAAAACCTAAAATAATGTGTAATGATTTCAATGGGTTAACCTGCGCAACGTCGTGCGCACCTGTTTTCTCCCGTGCGTCTAACGCGCCCCAGGCGGGATTTTCATGCATCCAAATGCCGTGAAACATCCCGGTGTAGTCAGTATGGAGCGACCAACTCCGATCGCAAAATCGTAGGTTATACTGCGAATGTTGAAAAACGTAGCACAGAGCTACATACGAAGGGAGTTGGTCGTGAAGAA